>Ga0182004_10003981_pt1 | contig 11843 bp, 7 predicted proteins | sample Sormic07211540_1_FD_120479 | JGI IMG/M metagenome (GOLD analysis project Ga0182004, IMG submission 120479) | Endophyte microbial communities from Sorghum bicolor roots, Mead, Nebraska, USA - 072115-40_1 MetaG | ecosystem: Host-associated > Plants > Roots > Unclassified | place: USA: Nebraska...
AAATCGATACTCTGGAATACTCCCGGGTGAAGGCTACATCGGTATCCGTGCGCTTGCGGATTTTTCTGTTTGCGCTTAAAATAACCAACAGTTGGCACTCCACTGATCTCTGCATGCTTCCCACGTGGTGGTTGATCTAAGGCGTCCATCCAAAGATGATTGGGAGGTCGGTTTATCCAAGGGTGGAGGTGGAGAGGCACACGGATCGCTGACGTGGCGGTAGAGTAGCCTCTACTCCACCTCCCCCTATAAATACCCCCCATAGGCCTTCACTTAGAGTGTGCATCATAGGAGAAAGACTACTTTAGTAGCTTTAGTACAATGATAGAGGAAAGAGAGTGAGGAGTCTCCAAGGAGGAGTCCCGGCCTATCGGGAGTCTTCTCCAAGGTACGCCTCAGCGGATGCAAGTCTTCCTATAAGTCTTACATTCGAGTCTTTTATAGCATTTAACATTCTAGTCTAGTTCTTTGCATATAAACCTCTTACTGTGCACACTATTTTACTTTGGTAAATTACTCGAAGTGTTAGCTACGTGGTGTCTAGACTACATCTTATCAGTGTGGACTGCTTGTCGCACTGCAAGAAACCTAGAGCGAGAGTGACAGTCCTCTCTTGGTGGAAAGTTCCTTGTTAGTGTGTTAGATAAGTTAACTACGGTGAAAGTTGGGCTGAGTATGGTGGCTGTCTCGGTAGGGGAGGAGGTGGAAAACCTCTTTAACTCAATCTACCATTTCGGTTACTGCCCCCAGTAAGGGCGGAGGTGGTAAACCTCACTTTACGTAGAGTGTCGTGACCAGATATTAGTGCTAGTTAGACCTCTCTGTACCTAATCCTAAACTCCTTTGATCATCACCTAACGATCTCAACCTAGTTGAATCACTTCACGTTCCCTGTAGAAAATACGATACCTGAAATACTCCCGATGAAGGCTACATTGACTACCATACGCTTGCAGTATAACCTGGTGTCAACAAGCTTTTTGGCGCCGTTGCCGAGGAACGGTAGCTGTTTTAACTAGGGTAGAAATCATTAAGTTATCTTTGTTTGATTAAAACCTTTTACACACATCTAAATGGATCAAATAACCCTTTTTGACTACGTTGCTCCATCGGGCGCTAACTTGGAGCCGCCTAGTTCATCATAGGCCATTTTAGCCATTCACTATGAGCTTCACCCCAGTCTTATAGTGATGGTTCAGGGGAATCCCTTTTTGGGAGAAGGAGATGAGAATCCCCATACACACCTACATGATTTTGAACAACTTTGTTCATGCATTCACATCCAAGGGATGAGATGAGTAACCCTTAAGTGGAAGCTATTTCTGTTCTCTTTGATGGAAAAAGCCAGACGATGGTATACTCGCTATATAGGTAGTGTAGGAGAAGAATGGGAGAAGCTGCAAGCCAAGTTCTATTTAACTTACTTTCCCATCTCCCACGTAGCTCGTCTTCATAGAGATGTCCTAAACTTCAAGCAAGAAGAAAAGGAGTCTCTAGGTGCGGCCTAGACTTATCTATAACCGAGCCAACACTTATGCAACATTTCTACCTTGGTCTTAGATAAACCTCTACATAATTCCTTGATTTAGCCTCTAGGGGAGCATTCCTTTCATCTACCCATTAGTGAAGGTAAAGATGTTCTTGTGACTACTCTTGAGAACACCCCCCAACACTCATGATCATAACAAAGCCCCTGAGAAAGATCAAACTCCTAGGGATGAACCCATGATAGTCGAAACTCCATTATCCACCATACAAGCTGTTGAACCTGAACTACAAATACCACAAACATTGGAGGAAGAAACTCATCCTCTAAATCACTCCTTTGATTTTGAGGCCAAACTCTTAGATGATCCCGCTAGTTTTGGGAATGCCCATAAGAGACCTTCCAGGAAATACTTTTTGAACCCTCTCAAGAAGAGATCTCTTTAGAAACCTCCCAAAACAGCACCATTTTATGCCTCGAGTTCTCAAGTAGCACATTGGGAAAAACCTAGGATCTTGGATGAACTTTCAAAAGAAATGCCTTTTGCACCCATAGAAGAAGAATTAAGATGCATAAAAGAAAATTTTATCCTTTCTCTTCTATGCCCACATCTGGCATGAACTCATCTTTAAACTCATCCCTGATCCTGATAATCCCAATGGTGCTCCTCCTTCTAAGTCTTATGATGATCCAGTCATTGACTCTGGAGACTCATTAAGATGCCCAAGGCATAGGAGTCATGAGGGCCATAAATCTAACCAAGAAAAGAAACAACAATAGTTGGAGAATCCATCCACTGTTGTAAGTCAAGAATGGTTGGATAAGGCCAAGGATTCTAATGAAATTACTAAAATGACTACTCATGTAAAAAAATATCTTACCAAGTCATGGGCATTTTTAGTAAAATTTGCTATGATCCTAGCCTTAGGATAAACATCATTCCTCATTTCCATGTTCAAGGTTCATCAAAGAATCACCTACTCCAATCCCAAAAATGTCTTAGCCTCCCAAATGGTCAAGTCCTTGATTGTTCAGGAGTTCTTCAAGGTGTACCTGTGGTGATTGATGATCTAAAAATCTCTCTAGATTTCCACATCTTTGACCTTCCCGGACTCTCCTTTGATCTCACTTTTATTAGAAGGCCAATTGAGCAAATCTTGGAGAATGCTTTGGGAAATGAGAAGCTTGGTAATAGAATAGGCAAAGAATATCTACCTATTTGGACTTCCCATCCTCTTAGCACAAGGGTAGAATCTAGTCCTATTCTTGATCCAAGGAGTGAGCTTAAGATAGTTTCACAAGCAACTATGACATATCCAAGTCTTGAGGAGGACTTGGAATGTCATGAAAACGAAAGCGCCGACCCACTCCTTGAGATGGAGAATTGCATCAATAAGCATGGAAGTTATCCTTTGATCCTCTCATCAAGTCCGTGCTCATTTGAGAAATCTCCCAACTCAATCTTTCTTCCTACCACTACCAAACAAGAGATCTACAACTCCTTCACTCTTCTTGTGTCCAAAATCTTTGCAGTGAAGGTTGTAGATGTTTTTGTTTATCATAAGTTCTCCAAGTCTCGTAGTGGTATGAGTTCTTGCAGTTAGGCCCCCACAAGTGGGCTTTAAATTAACATCATACAACTTGTGTGCCTAACTTGAGTAGATTAGTAACACTTATGGTTCTGCTGGTGTGTTGCCACCAGTGGAACCCCTGCACTTGATGTTGTCTTTGTTTCCATGAATCAGGGCACACCTTACACCAAGTGTGGGGGTCATTTGACCCCCTCGAACACATTTGGGCATTGAAGGACACCCCGAGCAAAAAGCATCAGTGTAGGAATACTTCATTAGAGGTAAGAATGCACGGGGAGAGGACCAAAGTGGCTGGAGCCTCCAATGTGGGGTCAGCCGACCCCACCATGGGCCCCACAGCCTACCAGTCAACCTCCACTACGTTGAGCCATACTCCTTGACTGGTTCATCACGTTTCATCCCTCCTGTTTTGTGCATTTCCTTACTTTTGTCTTCCCCCTTTAAAGCAAAAAAAATTGCTTCTTGTCCTCACCATTCAAACTCGTCTCTAGTTGAATGAATCTTAAATGACCTATCATGCTTCCTTTTCTATGTCAATATGCTTTGGTTAGGCTGTATGGTCTGGTCATACCTCCATAGTCTTTTTAAATTAAGCATGGTGCTTAGGTTAAATAGACTACCTTAATCAAACAAGACATTGAGTTAAGTTTGATTATTGAATCAAAACATACTTGTATGGAACTTGGTTGCACTTTTGGGACTAACTCCTACAGCAAGAACATCGACATCTCTATGGGTAAGTTATAAAATCATTCATGGAGACAATTCATGGTACTCATGGTCAAAGGTCAAGCTGTTTGGCCAAGGAAAACTTCGATGCAACTGAGAAGGACCAATGCTACAACTCATCATCTTTAGGCACATGGCCTGACACATTGGCGTGACGAAATCTGACCCAAGTAAGGGGGTCGGGCGACCCCTTCCTTGGCGGCCAACGGGAACACAAGTTTGTACAAGTACATTCTCAAGAGAGGGAATTCAAATGGCAACAACAGGCATACCCAAGTGGGGTCGGCCGACCCCACCTTGGAGCCCTGGACCCACCAGTCAACATCCATTCATCATCTACATGCTTCCTGACTGGTTTGCCACTCCTACTCCCCCTCTGTTCTTTTGTTTTCACTTTTACCTTTTATTTGCTTTCCTTACATGAAATAAAATAAAATAAAAATAAGAAGACTTGCAACTGGTAAAAAAAAGGGTGACATGATTTATGACATTTAGAGGTTAAAAACGTCACAAAGTCTAATTCTTGCATATCTTATGCTTGTGGGTCACATATCTTGATAGGAATATTATATTGACTTAGTTGTTGACAAATGTGATATAGTTCTTGGCTCATGATTCATACCTTTTCTATTCAAAGTGCTTAGAGAATTATTTTGGAAAACCATAGTGTCACTTACTCCTCAATAGTAAGAAAATTCCTACCAAAGCCATATATGTTCATACCATGTTCAAAACCCCTTCTATATACGCTACTTGTACTTGTGTTGAGTTTTGTCAAACCTTGTCGACCCTAGTTGAGAATTATGTCATAGTCCCAAGATCAAGATCACACACACACACACCACATATCATGCTTGCTACTTCTACACTAGAAGTATGCAAAAACATGCCATCCATTTCCACCATAGAGAGGCTCCATGTTCTAAGGTTTTAGAATATCTCTCTAGGTATGGCTTAGTAGATGAGACATAAAGGCTATTCAAAAAAAGAGAAAAAAAAAGAAAAAGAAAAAAATGTGGACACATGAAGGTCCATTGCTTTGAAAAAAATACTAGCCATGTCTCAAATAAAATAATATAGAGAGAGATCTTATCAAATAGAGGAGCATTCTATTCCATTATTTTCCACACACTTCCACATCTTGATCTAGGATTATGACATTCTTCTCCTTGGATCCTTGTTTTGACTTTACAATATAAGCAATGCAAGTATACTATCTTATCCCAACCTGAGCCCCACATAAGCTTGATAGATGTAGGATGATACAAAAGAAGGCAATCTTATACCATGCCTTGGTGAGGAATTATATACTTACTGAGTGACTTAAGAGTGCCATTTGAGGAGTAAGAATGAACTATGTGCTTTCTTTTTGAAAACCATTATCAAAAACTCTAAGTGCTAAGGATATGAAATTGGAAGATGACTTGCCTTGAGAACTGTTCCATTTTTCAACACCTGAAGGATATATGCTAGATAGTACCACATAACCCACATGCATGAGATATGTCTTGAGTAAAGCTTTGTGTTTGCTAATATCTTAAGATGTCATAATCATATGTTATCTTTCTCTCTAACCTTTGCTTGAGGACGAGCAAAGACCTAAGTGTGGGGGATCTTGTTGACGGTAGTTATACCATGTTTTTACCCCATCTTAACCGTTAACAAAAGATTCTTTCTGGAAGAAAACCACCAAACACATAGTGACTTAGGTACAAATAACTTGGTTCGACATGTACTTGTCCTTATTTGGTTGCAGACACTCAGAACAGGTACTTTTTAGTGTCCGAAAGCTCCATATAAAGGTAGAGCAATCAACCAAGATGGCCAATGGAGAAACCAACTTCACATTCATCAATGTCATAGCTTCTAGAGATAATGTACAAAAGATGGCACAAAAGTGGGGTCGGCCGACCCCACCCAGGTGGGCCCAGCACCACCATTGTGCTTAGAATTGCATGAAGAAGCCACCTGCAGAAGATGGACCTTTGGTTCCACCAAAGTGGGGTCGGTCGATACCCTCATGAGACCATCTCAGACACTGGTAGACCAATAGGATCCTTCCAACACAGTCCCAAGCAAGTGCTACCCTTGGATCACAAGGGTGTTTCCTCCCAACATAGTCACATGGATCCATGGACCAACATTTCCATCATCCGAACTGATCAAAGGGTCCCACCACTTCATACTCACACTAGAGACAGAGGAGAGGGCCCACAAGCAAGGGAGGTGGCCCCACCTATCAGTGGGGGTCACCCGACCCCCTTACTGTGACCTCTCAGGCCCACTTTCACTCCACCAACTTAGGATATCTTCTAGAAGAGCAGGCTGGTCCCACAGGTCAGTGGATGGGGTCGCCCGACCCCCTCCCTGTGTCCATCCAAGTCGGTTGGCACTCCACTGATCCCTGCATGCTTCCCACATGGTGGTTGATCTAAGGCGTCCATCCAAAGGTGGTTGAAAGGTCGGTTTATCCAAAGGTGGAGATGGAGAGGCACACGGATCGCTGACGTGGCGGTGGAGTAGCCTCTACTCCACCTCCCCCTATAAATACCCCCCATAGGCCTTCACTTAGAGTGTGCATCATAGGAGAAAGACTACTTTAGTAGCTTTAGTACAATGATAGAGGGAAGAGAGTGTGGAGTCTCCAAGGAGGAGTCCCGGCCTATCGGGAGTCTTCTCCAAGGTACGCATTTAACATTCTAGTCTAGTTCTTTGCGTATAAACCTCTTACTGTGCACACTGTTTTACTTTGATAAATTACTCAAAGTGTTAGCTACGCTTAGAGTAGTAAGATTAGTGTAGACGTGGTGTCTGGACTACATCTTATCAGTGTGGGCTGCTTGTCGCACTGCAAGACACCTAGAGCGAGAGTGACAGTCCTCTCTACGCGGAAAGTTCCTTGTTAGTGTGTTAGAAAAGTTAACAACGGTGAAAGTTGGGCTGAGTATGGTGGCCGCCTCGGTAGGGGAGGAGGTGGAAAACCTCTTTAACTCGATCTACCATTTCGGTTACTGCCCCCAGTAAGGGCGGAGGTGGTAAACCTCACTTTACGTAGAGTATCGCGACCAGATATTAGTGCTAGTTAGACCTCTCTGTACCTAATCCTAAACGCCTTTGATCATCACCTAATGATCTCAACCTAGTTGAATCACTTCACGTTCCCTGTGGAAAATACAATATCTGGAATAGTCCCGGTGAAGGCTACATTGACTACCGTACGCTTGCGGTATAACCGTTTGCCACTTCTGGTGTCAACAACCGTCTTAGTATTTTGAAAGTGCTCAAAGTGGAGTAGGATGTGTGTTTGTTTGTAGAAGTGAATACGCGTGCATATATGTGAACGTCTACATCTATAACGCATTTCACAATAAAAAAACATGATCATCAAATTATGAGCGCTAGTCAAGTATGCATTCAGTAAAATATCAATAAGTATGTGAGTATCTACATCTATAATGAAACATAAGTATTTTAGTAGAACCAAAAATTTCAATAGATATATACGTCCGAATATGGTAGATAAATAAATTTATATAAATCAAAATATTTATTGTAATTGTATTATATTTAATTTTGTTGTCTAGAGGATATTAGTAGACATATATAATAATATTTTATTTATTGTATCTTTTAATATAAACATAGACTATTAAATAATATACATTATAAAAAAGTTTGCATTGTTAGGGGAGGCATGGCCCCTGCTAGCGCTCCCTTGGCTCCATTGGTACGTTCGACCGCGATGATAACGTAGCTTTTCACACCTGCTCTGTGTTGAAGCCATGCCAGCCTTCCACCCCCACACCATAGGCAGCTTTGCCCTTGTGCAGCAGTAGTTTGAGTGCATTTCGTTGATTGTCTTTTCTCTAATTTTTTTCACTTTTCATCATCCTTTGTGTTTAAGACAGCTCCATGACCGGTGGGCGCATTACGGCCATTGCACCACCGCGTAATTATAGTCGCGAAGCTGATGCCGGGGGAGAGGATCAGCGGGAACATCGACACGGATGCCCAAATCATGATGGCAATGTCGACATTCGAGACCTTTTTGGCCTTCTCCTCCTTGGTGTCGTCGCACGGCTGGCACGGGAAACACATGTAGAAAACCGGTGCCGCCCCCAGGCAAGCGCAGGTGAACACCAATGACAGCATCTCCGTCAGCGTCGACGGCACCGCCGTGGCACGGACAAGGACAACGAGAACAATAAGTCTGAGAAATCTCATAGTGGAAGCTATGGGGAGCTACTGCGCACAGGACGCGCGATGTGTCAGCCGGTTGGAGGATTCACACACCCTTGCCTGCTGCGGTCACCCCTCCCTTTTACTTTAATATAAACATAGACTATTAAATACTATATATTATAAAAAAGTTTGCATGGGGGGCATGGCCCCTACGCCCGCCCTTGGCTCTGCCAGTGCGCTCGATCTCGATGACGATGTAGCTTTTCACGCGTGCTTTGCGTTGAAGCCAAGCCTGCTTTTCACCCCCACACTATAGGCAACTTCGCCCTTATGCAGCAGCAGTTTGAGCGTATTTCGTCGATTGTCTTTTCTCTCATTTTTTTCACTTTTTGTCATCCTTTGTGTTTAAGGCAGCTCCACGGCCGGCGGGCGCCCCAGTACGGCCATTGCGCCACCACGTAATGATAGTGGTGAACGTCACGCCGTGCGACACTATCAACAGGAATGCCAACATGGACGCCCAGATCATAACGGTGATGTCGACTCCCTAGACCTGTTTGGCCTTCTCCTCCTTTGTGTCATCGCACGGCTGGCACGGGGAACATATGTAGAAAACTAGTGCCGCCTCACGTAGGCGCAGGTGAACACTAACGGCAGCATCGCCATCGGCGCCGAGGGCACCTCTGTGGCACGAACTAGGGCAACAAGGACGATAAGTCCAAGAAATCCCATAGTGGAGGCTATGGGGAGCTACTGCATGCAGGACGCGCGATGTGTCAGCTTGAGGATTCACATACCCTTGTCTACTGTGGCCACCTCTCCCTTTTAATTTAATATAAACATAGAATATTAAACACTATATATTTTTTAAAAAAAAGTTTGCATTGTTAGGGGGGCCATGGCCCCTACTAGCTCCACTTGGCTCCGCCAATGTACGTAGTGTTTGGTGACTTCTCTCGGGGTCCCCGGCTATATATCATAGGGGTTCCATGCGAAGTTATCCCGATTTTTGATGAGAAAGTCGATGAGCACATCCTCTTGTGCTTGACCTAGGTTCTTACCAATGTTGGTGGTCTTGCCGCCATCCTTCTCCTTGAGATGCATCTTCTTCAAGTCGTCGTCACCAGGCGTGAACACCGGTGGTGTACTTGAAGTCGATTGTGAAAACTGGGGTAAGCTTGCGCTCTGGTGCGTTCTATTGGTGTTGATGACATAATTTGACTCACTATGTTGATAAAATTGATTTTATTAGCAAGATCTTGTTCTATGTTGCTAAGTATTCGCCTTGCGGGTTTTGCTTTTCACGAGGCTAACTCGGTCGCTAAGGAGTCATGCATATTTGGAGCCGTGTTCAGCACTATGGGATGAATTAAAGAACGTGTGGGATTGCTTGCTAGTGTCAGGTCTCCATCCAACAAATGTGAGAGGCGTGTTAAATGGATGGAGAGAATAGAAGCCGAGCTTATGATCGAACGGACAGAGTTTGTCGATGATGTGGCACAATGTGAAAGCAGAGAAATAGCTATTAATGATTTTTAGTGGGTTCCGTCTATATAGGTTATAGATAGATATATACATATATATAGTATGTCACTTCCCACTCTGTAAATGCCTTCCGTAGCAGTGAGTGGCGCTGGAGAGCTATTGCAACAAAAACACGCATGGAACACGTTCATTCTCTGCTGTATATAGCTCAGTTCCCGCTCACTACTACAGGATTGAACTACCGCGATGAGGCCATTTCCACCTCCGTGGTGGGCACAGTTTTTGCCCGCCACGGTTATTCAACCGTGCGCAATTGCTTCTTGCCACAGGAACGCCCGCTGCGGTAAATGATTAACCGCGGCGGGCAACAAAAAGTGCCCGCTTCGGTTAATGGTATTAACCGCAGCGGGCACGTTATGTTGCCCGCTTCGGTAGTTCGTTGCCTGTATAAATAGTAGCCAGCCGACCCTCTTCTTCCTCACGGCTGCTCTCTTCCAAAATCCTGGGGGGGAGTGGTTTTACCCTATAATTTGACCAAACAATTGAATTGTGGTTTAGAGCTTTGATTTGGTGGAGTAGAACAACATAAGAGGTACATAGGAGCTCCCTCCCCTCTTTCCCTCCCTCTTTCCCTCACTTTTGAGCCTCCCTCTAGGTCTATATCTAGATCTAGATCTAGTTTCATGGAGGAGAGAGAAAGCTATGTTTTTTTGTCTAGATTCTTAATGGATGCATATGAAACCTTCTTTGTTCGATGTGTAATGGTTCGTAGGCATGAGATGGATAGGTCGGAATGGATGTACGGGATGAATCGGGTGCTTGATCCGCGGTACCTTGTCGAAGTGAGGAAGTTTATTGCCGCGGCGAAAGCTCATCGTGATTGATCGAAGCGGACGACAACCATATGTCCATGTTCTCATTGCAAGAACCTGACAGCCTTCACGAACGACGGTACGGTGCAGTCTCACTTGATTCGGTTTGGTTTCGTGGAGGGTTACACAGTCTGGACTCATCACGGCGAAAGAGTGGACCCTAGTGGCGGTGCATCTGGTTTGAGCTCGGCGTCGATGATGATGAACCAAGAACCTAGAGCGCCCATCTCATCTCCAACGACCGCAGGGCCAGCCTGCGGCGACAATGACAATGCTAGTGATTACATCATGGTGGAGGATATACACGGGGAGATGGCAGATGGTGTTGCAGATGGCGAGGCGGCTACCATGCAGGAACCCAAGGATATCGAGGTGATCGAGGGTTTAGTCAGCCACATCGATGAAGATGACATTGTGTATGGCTCCCCGAAGTGGTTGGAAAATTTCAGGGAGATGAAGCAGGCTGCACTTGATTCTCTGTATAAGGACGGTGGTGATTGTTCGAAGGACTGCACGTTGCTCCGGTTCAACCTCCACATGTTGATGATGAAGGCCCGGCATGGCTGGTCTGATACTAGCTTCAATGAGCTGTTAAGTTACCTTGCTACCACGTTCCCGACGGGTAACAAGGTCCCCGCAAATACCTACCGTGCGAAGAAGCTGATTCGGCCAGTTGCGATGAAACTTAGAAAGTTTGATGTCTGCCCTAACCACTGTATCCTGTATCGGGGCAAGGAGTATGAGAATATGACGAGCTGTCCGCACTGCGGCGCCAGACGCTACAAGAGGAATGCTGGCTGTCGTGTGGACGAAGACGACGATGTGGCCTTGCGGGGTGGTCCGAAGAGGAAGAAGTGGGCCAAGAAGAGCAGTGCCACAGCCAATCGCATCTCGTCTCAGCAGGATGAGGAAGAAGAGGGTTACACGCGGAGGAAAAGTCCGGCGCTGTCGTTGTGGTACCTGCCTGTGACCGACCGCTTGCGTGCACTATTCGGGAACCCAGAGGATGCCAAGCTCATGTCCTGGCATGCATCAGCTAACCGCAAGAAGGATGATGGCATGCTGCGGCACCCATCCGATGGCCAACAGTGGAAAGATTTTGACAAGGCGTACCTGGAATTTGGCAAGGATCCTAGGAACGTTCGGCTCGCGTTGAGTACTGACGGGATGAACCCTTTCGGTGAGCTTAGCAGCTCGCACAGCACCTGGCCGGTCGTACTCACCGTCTACAACCTACCTTCCCATCTGTGTCAGAGGCACAGGTATCTTATGCTGACCATGCTTATCTCAGGACTGAAGCAGCCCGGTAACGATATCGATGTCTTCCTAGAGCCATTGATGGAGAAAATGCAGGAGTTATTTGATGTTGGGTTAAGATGATTGATGCATCCCGCAAAGAGAAGTTCACCCTAAAAGCCATCATCATTGTCACCATCACCGATTACCCCGGTCTCTTCTCACTATCAGGGCAGATCAAAGGGAAGACCGGCTGCGTAG
>Ga0182004_10003982_pt1 | contig 11842 bp, 7 predicted proteins | sample Sormic07211540_1_FD_120479 | JGI IMG/M metagenome (GOLD analysis project Ga0182004, IMG submission 120479) | Endophyte microbial communities from Sorghum bicolor roots, Mead, Nebraska, USA - 072115-40_1 MetaG | ecosystem: Host-associated > Plants > Roots > Unclassified | place: USA: Nebraska...
CTTGTAGGAATATTTGAACTTGTGAATTATGGTTATGTAATAGACTTTGCGATGAATTAGACATGTAATTTGTGGTTTATATTGTTCTTGTGTGGTTGTGGATGAATATATATATATATATATGGTCAGATTTGAATTATATATTACGTGCTCTAGTCATATTTGAAAGCAGATTTGAATTTTTTTCCTGAAAAACGGGTTGTAGGGGCGGCTGTAGATTGAACCGCCCCTACAAATTATCACTTTAGGGGCGGATGGTGTCTCAGCCGTCCTTAGAAATACTATTTGTAAGGGGGGCTGGGTCACCAGCCGTCCTTAGAAATACTATTTGTAAGGGGGGTTGGGTCACCAGCCGCCCTTACAAATGGTATTTCTAAGGGCGGCTGATAATTCTAGCCGCCCTTACAAATGTTTTATTTGTAAGTACGAGGCCGGAGGGGCGGCTGGGCCAGTCGCCCTTATAGAGGGTTTCTAGCCGCCCCTAGAAACCTATTCTGTAGTAGTGCACATCTAACGCACGGTCGTCTTCTATAACTCGCCAGGTCCTCGTCCTTGCCATTGTTCCTCCTTGTCGGTGGCCAGCAGGTACCTCGTCGTCTCCTCCGCCGCCGCCTCATCACAGTCACGCCTCTCTTCTCGGTAGAGCTTCCCCAGCCCCCTGCCCCAACTTGGGCCAGCTGCCAGGGCCCCTAACAGCCATCCAGCCATTCCCATTGCCTAGCCAACCTTTCTCCCCCAAACCTTTCCTTCTAATCTTGCCAAAGTTAGAGAAGTTGAGAGAAAAAGCCAGAACCCTAACTCGGAGATCTAGAAAAAGGAGGAATAGGAGGTGTATATACCTCACTAGATCTGCCATGGCTAGCGTGGCTGGGGGGAGGAGCTTGGCACGGGTGAAGGTGTGGGTGTGGAGAAGCGGTGGGGCGCGGGCATGGGCGTAGAGAGGAGGTCGACGGGGAGAAGCTCACCGGTCGCACGTGCGAGACTGACGAAACCAAGGGGGCTAGCAGGGGCCATGGCCCCCCTAACAGTACAAACTTTTTTAAAAATATATTGATATTAATAATCAATATTTATATTAAAAAGGTAAAATAAATAAAATCTTGTTATATATGTCTATTGATATTCTCTAGACAACAAAATTGAATATAGTACAATTACAATAAATATTTTGATTTATCTAAATCTGTTCGTCTACCATATTAGATGATATATCTATTGAAATTGTTGGTTCTACTAGAATACTTATGTTACATTATACTTTATATTTGTACTGACACATACTTGACTAGCGATAACAATTCAGTGATGATCATCTCTTTTTATTGTGAATCGCATTATATATGTAGATGCTCACATATATGCATACACACTCACTTCTATGAATAAACATACATCCTACTCTATTATGAGCACTTTCAAAATAATAAGACAACATATTTTAGGATTCACGAGTCATTATAGCACCATGTTATTAACATAATGGTCACATTATGCATAATTCATGGGAAAATTAATAGCGAACATGTTAAAATCATCAAGTACTGGAATAATTTCAGAAAAATACCGCTTAATCTTAGAGCAAAAATCTAATCAATTAAGCTACGCTAAGTTCTCGTATGTTAGAACTCTTTGACCGGCACCCCTTTATGCATAATTTCTGGCTCCGCCATGGAGGCGGTATGAGTAAAAACAGCCATTGGTTTATAAGACAATACCAAAAATGAATAGGATCTGTCAAAATAAACCCTCTCTTATTACACCTTTACATTTATTATGGAAACCAAATCAAGAAAGCCAGAAATGGAAAAAAACAGGATCAAGTGGAAATAGAAAACGAGTCAATTTGAATGGAAACATGTCGATAACTGTCAGGATATACAAAGACAAAATGGGAATGAAACCTAACTTCACGTACTGACCTAACCGATCTGGCATGGTAAAAACATGTCGATAACTGATCTGCTAACACATAAATAATTCTAATGACTAGAGTAAGAGTCAAGACCATAAGTCCGTAATACAGCAGGCCAACTACTGGTCTATCATATATAGGGCTAAAACCAGATATCCTATACGGATAAAAACAGATAGCCTGACAAAAAAGGTGAAAACGTACGGTTAAAAGATATCATTTTCGTCCTATTTTTATTTTATTTCAAGAAAACGGAAATTAAACAAAAACAGTTAGGGTGATCATCAATAGAAATTCGAGCGTTTTAAATAAATAAATAAGGACGGAACGAACAAAATAGGATTTATCTCGATCGTTATCAGCCCCCTAGCTAGACGCATGTAATATAAGTAAGCTGATCAGTGCGCAACCATGCAGTCCCAGAATCAGATACCGGACGGTGGATGGGAAGCTTGGCCGACTCAGCAGCCACACCTTCGATTCCTACTCAGTAGATTCGCACACCACACGCAGAAAAACGAAGGAGATGGGAGATGCTGATGCCGATTCCCGGCCACGATATGTTATTCCGAATGAACCAACCTTCCGGCTTCTGGTCGGGCCATCGTCAATCGCTGCTTTATTATTTTCTCATCCATCGGTTGATGCGTATGCGTATCGTATCGCGCTGCGCCTACGTGGAGCTGACTGTATATATTGCCTTGTCATTCTTCATTCACGGGCATCATTATCTTTTTTTATTTTTTGATAAGGACGGGCATCATTATCACTTGAGGAACTCCGTTGCTAGCTAGAGCACTCTCTCTGCTCCTTTAAGTCTATCCTTTAACTCTTTCTACAACCCTATCATTTACTAGTTGGAGGTGATTTCAGTCTTGTTTGGATATTGTCAGACTCACATCTTTGAGGGTGGAATTTAGTTTGAGTTTTGCTCCAATCTATCCTAACCAACACACGTGGATTGACTACATCCAAACAAGACCTATTGCTGTGTTTAACAATTTGAAGCCTACAGACATCCGTATCAGTTACCGCCGCTGTATTTGCTTTCCATAACTGTATGCAGCAAAAATTTTCATATTAGCATGTTCTGGAGGGAATAGTGATAATTTTCAATATCGTACTTAAGGTAGAAAATTATGAAGCGGTATGACATTTTGGAAGCATTTGTAAATAGCATATTCTGAATTAGGGTAACAAAAGATATAGTGTTTATATGTAGAGGGGATAGAGTGGGTACAGGAGTAATTGAGGGTTTTTTTTTATTATGTCAGGAAACAGTTGAATAAAATTCATGGCATTATTTTTTTGAAGAAGATTGACAGACAAAATTCTGTGTCGGAGATGCTAATTTACACTATGTGTCATCTCAACTATCAATGCTACATCATTATGGTATTAATTTTCCATCAGATATTTTCTCGTTACAGTGACATTATTAGATGCAAGAATAGACATTTCTTTTTCACTGTACCATGAAATATCTTCTCTACGGAGTACATAACTTGTAACGCCACGCTTCTTATCCGGCTGGTGTCAATCTAAAGTATACAAATCCATAAGGCGATGACACATACCCTTTCGTATGATTTCTTTTGCTGAGGAAACAGAACTACACAAGGTTGTTTTCACTCTCTAATTATTCTGATTCACATGTGCAACTAATTGCTTTCCTCCAGCTAGCCTTGGTGCTCCCCAAAACCATTTTTTTGCTCTGGCCGAGGTATAACCCACAAGCTAGTATATTCTCACATTTGCATCATCTCCCATTATATACTTTGAATGATGAGGACATTTGAGAGTAGTTTCCTTTGATATATTTCCATCTGTTACTTTCATCAAGTTTGATTAAATTGTCATCTTTTGTCTTGTAATCATATTAGAAGGAATCCTAATTTATTTTTAATTACTTGGACAAAGACATGGTTTCTTATTTGAACTAGGTGAAACTTAGGGTGTTTTTAGGTCTAATATAATTATATTATTGTCACAAACATGTATTTATCAGCCAGAAACTTACTGGTGTGTATGCTTTCCATTTATGTACATTTGTTAATTCAACAAAACACACTACTAACACGCACATTGTATGCCTTTTTTTGCTTCAATGACAGCACAACGAGCTTGGCGCCCATGAGCTGCTAGAGTTCGACATTATAAAAATACAAGACAAAATAGTTAGGTTCGTCATGGATGAGGTAGTCATTTATTTTCATTCCACTTCGTAAGAAAATGTTATAGATTTGTGTAACAACCATTTATATTGGCAAACACCTTATGAGCCCCACATTCTGTAAAGACCCGTTTACACAGGTTGATCCTTAAGGGCTCTCATCTTCAAATAAATTTACAAAGGTAGTGTAACACCCTGGAACCCAAAATAGGAATTTTAGGGTGTTATAGGTAGGCCTTGACCATTGTTGACGGTAATTTCACTCTTTTTTCATGCTCAAAATTGTCAACAAAACACCTTTCAAGGACCTAGCAAGCAAGGGAATAATCATTTTGGTACAAATAACTTGGTTCCACATGTACATGTCATTATTTACTTGCATTATAGGTACACAACAGATGAGATTTGTATGGTTGGAGGCCCAACATAGAGGTCATCCGACCCCTATATGGGCCCACACCCTCTCTCTCTCCGGCTTCTCATGATCCTCCCACACACTCCAAAGGCAATCTCCACCCTTGTATCACAATTGTGCTTTCTCTCAATGGCTACAGATGAGAGCACATGAATCCTTGGGCCCACATCTCACTCCACTAACGTGACAAGTGACTCATGATGACACAAACCCCTCAAGGACGTTGTGGAGAAGGTCCACAAGCAAGGGAGGTTGGCCCACTTATCATAGGGGAGGGGTCAGTCGATCTGCCAATGAGGCCAACCAACCTACATTTTCACCCATTGACTTGGTGCATGCTCCCATACATCCACCTTGATCTCTACCATTGATCTAAGGTTGGTTTGATCCAAGGGCAAGTCAGATTTGTCACCTGGATCAATGACATTGCAGTGGAGTAGCACTACTCCTCCTAGGACTATAAATACCCCTTCACTCCCACTCATTCAAGATACATAAGGCTGGACGAAGAACTCGAAGCTCGTTAGCTCGCTCGGCTCTTGGCTAGCTCATCTCAGTTCGGCTTGGCTCGTTTGGATAACGAGCCGAGCTGAGCCAAGATTTTAGCTCGTTAGCTATAACGAGCCAACTCGAGCCAGCTCGCGAGCCTAACGAGCTACAGTATTAGTGAAAAAATCATCAGAACTTATACTAGTTTTGTATTACTTCATATCTTACACTTTATAAATGGTTGATATGTTAGCTCATATGAATTATTGTTGGACTTAAGACAATTGGATATATTATTATTGTATTATTACTATTTTAAGCTTTAGATAAATATAAATATTATATTTCATATATTTTTTATACTAGGCTCGCGAGCTTAACGAGCTAGCTCGAGCTTTTAACGAGCCGAGCTGGCTTTCAAGCTCGTTAAAATAATGAGCCGAGCCGAGCTAGGTCATTATCCTAACGAGCTAAAACGAGTCGAGCCGAGCCGAGCCGAGCTGGCTCGTTATCGAGCCTTAAAGACACACCACAAGGAAGAAGCTTCTCCACTCTCTCGACATGTAGTAGTGCTAGTATAGTTAGGAGTTAGAATGATGTAGTGAGCTAGTCTCTATTCTCAATTTGGTCTTCTAGGAGGTCTGGTATACCTCTTGTATCTCTCTCTTTGTAGACTTTTACTTTTTATTTACATTCTTGCTCTGCTTCACTTAGCTTATGCTTTATGCAACATTATACTTGCTATATTGGTCTATCTTATCATATTGTTGTTTCATACTACTGTGTCCTGTAACCACGCGCATATCACAATCATCGCTTGTTATAGAGTGCTCTAGTTGGCATGTGTAATTACAATTAGAGTAGCCAGAGATGGTGTAAGCGTGGTGCTTATACAATATCTTGACTTTAGTTATCACCTATCACATGAATTGTTTGTGGTAGCTAGCAGGTGGTGACAGCCGTATCTAATCTTTGTGTCACACCACATGTTGTAGGAAAGTTGTTAAAATGGTAAGGTCCCTTAAAAAGGTAGCCTCTTCGAGTAAGGGATTTGTCTCCTGTTGTCTCGCTTATCACCTATCATACATGTTGTAAGGTCTCAATCTATATGTTGCAATTGTGTGATTAAGATAGAACCATAGAAGTACAGTTTGAACCTTTGGAAACCTTACACTCACTCATTCTCCTCCCCATTAGCTAGGTTGCTTATCTTTATGTTTAGACTTCTCCTATGTGTGTCATCACTCTTATCATATATATCATTTAGCCCCACTGAAGTCTAGTTGGTATATTACTTAGTAGATACACGATGGTTAGCTATAATATTATTTAGCCATTGCTTCCTTGAGAATAAATACGATACCTTAAAATACTCCTGGGTCAAATGCTACAACGGTAGTTCTATGCGCTTGCAGAATATTCTACATGAGCATAATAAATACAAACAACCATAGATTTAATAAAGGCAAAAGTCCACCACCGGTCCCTAAACTTGTATTGTCGTGTCATCTCGGTCCCTAAACTCACAAATCGACCATTTAGGTCCACAAACTTGTTCATCTATGTTATCTTGGTCCCTAAACTTGTTCAGTTGTCTCATCACGGTCCCTAAACTTGGTTTTAGGTCTCGTATGGGTCAAAACAAAGCGATCTAAAAACTCTATATCAAAAAATAATTTATAACCTTTTCATATAAACTCAAATAAAGATAAATTTTATATCAAAGTTGCAGTCCTCAATGCGATTTACAACTTTGTAGTTGAAAAGTTTTTTATTTGAAATTGGTTAGTGTCACAAAATTTAATTTTAAATTTTAAAATCTATAAACTTATAAAAAATGTTTCGAGACCATAAATGATTTTAATTTAAAAATTTTTCAACTGCAAAGTTGTAAATCATGTTGTTGGCTACAATTTTGTTATAAAGTTTATCTTTATTTGAGTTCATATGAAAAAGTTATGAGTTATTTTCCATATAGAGTTTTTAGATTTACCCTGTTTTGATCCAAATGAGACTTAAAAATAAATTTAGGGACCAGGATGACACAACTAAACAAGCTTGAGAACCTATATGGGAGATTTTTAAGTTTAAGGACCAGGATGATACAACCGAATAAGTATAGGTACCTAAATGATTGTTTTACGAGTTTAGGGACCGGAATAACGTACCCAAACAAGTTTAGGAACCGGTGATAGGCTTTACTCTTTAATAAAGGCACACTTTTGTAAATGAAATCCATCTGTCTCCTCAAACTGTTTATACTAGTAGTATTGTTATATGCCTTTTCAAAACTTATTCTAAAAGTGATCTTCAAGTTCTTACGAAGTTTATAAATTATATTGAATGCTATTCAGCACTAGTAGGTTAATCAAAACAATTGTTATAGCTAATGATTAATTACCACCTATAGAACTAAACCCTCTCAAAAAAAATATATAATTCTCTAAGCATGTGAGTTGGATTCTTGGTGAGCTAAATAGTGCTGGTCCTTTTAGCAACTGGCAATCTTGCCTGAGATATGGAAGGCAACTGTCCTGCTCCATTCAGCTCTAGCCTGAACTTGCAACTTTACAGGGTAGAATGACCCAAAACCTGCCTATTGAATGACTACGTTATTGGAGAAGCCATAGAAATTTATATCTCTTAGGGTCTGTGGATTGCAGGAATTTCAACCGAATGTACTTCCTCTATTTTGCTGACATCATGTGTCGTTTGGAACGAAGGAAACAATCTTACCGTTCCTCTGGAAAAAAATGCAAAAAATCTACTCTGATCCAAAGTTTTCGCGGATGCCCGAGACGGACGCGTGCGTGGAGCTTAAAGAAGCTGGTAGAAGCAAACTGTTTCACGCCTCTTCTTACCTTTCCAAAGTGTTCAACTAGTCATCTTCTTCGTTGAGCTCATGGTTGTCCGTCTATGGCCGACCTGGTTATTAACCACTGATAATGAGCTTTTATCCTTTACATGTTTTGTTTATTCCTGTGTTTTTCCTTTCCTGTGTTTTAACACTACACACCTATCATGTTCCTGTGTTTTTCCTATTTCTCTTTTTTCGATTCCTTTGTTCCAAACAGGGCCTTATAAAGATAATCCCTATTAGTAGAAGTTTATCTCAATATGTAAGCCATCCACATTATTCCAGTTAACTATCCATATCATCTTTCAGTAATAATAATCATGTCATCCCACTAACTTCCAGCCTTTCAATGTAAGCTATTCACATCATCTTCACTCAATTTCAGCTCAAATTCTTCACCTCACAGCAATGTGTGGGGTATCTTCTGGTATGCTTTCAGAAATAAGGTGCAATTCTTGTCTTTTTAAAAAATCAAATAATTTAAAGTTTGATCAAAATATATAAAAAAACTATAGAACTGAATAAGTGTTATTGGATTGCATATGAAATAAGTGTTATTGGATTGCATATGAAATAATGGAACATATGAAATAAGGTACTAATATTAATATTATCTTCTACTCCGTTTCAAGTTATAAATGCTTTTGACGTTTTTTGGTATATCAATTTTACTATATATTTAAACATATTCTATATTTAGATATATAATAAAATGGATATACAAAAAAGTTAATGTGACTTATAATTTGGAAAGTAAGTATAAACTTAGTTAAATTTAAAATTAGTTTAGTTTAAATCTTGAGTTGTACTACCTACAAGCGATCTGCGATGGATTGGAGTATAATACTAAGGCCTTGTTTAGTTACACGTAAAATTCAAAAATTTTTAAGATTCTCTGTCATATCGAATGTTGGGAGGCATCTACCTCATCCCAATTCACTATGATAGGGAGCCACGTACTTGAATTCTTTTTGTTCCGGAAAAAATTCAATGCGTAGGGGACCATCTTTTTTGCGGCATGCTCTCTGATTTACGGATTCGCACGCCCGAGGGCCAACCTTAGTTGACTAAAAACCCTTGACTTAGGCCTTGTTTAGTTCACCCAAAAAGCAAAAAGTTTTCAAGATTTCCCGTCACATCGAATCTTGCGGCACATGCATGGAGCATTAAATATAGACGAAATCAAAAACTAATTATATAGTTTAGCTGGAAATCGCGAGACGAATCTTTTGATCCTAGTTAGTCCATAATTGGATAATATTTGTCACAAACAAACGAAAGTGCTACAGTACCGAAATTCGAAATGTTTTCGGAACTAAACAAGCCCTTATTTCTACTCTACCTACTAGCTTACCCAAAGACTTTTCTCACACATAAACCGTGACATGACCGATTCTCAAATGCCTACTTTCTCTTCTCTTAAGTCTACAATAAGTGGGAGAGGCAGGATTCGAACCAATGTAGAATCACACATGCATAAAGTATTAAATATAGATAAAAAATAAATAATTATACAGTTTGTTTATAATTTATGAGACGAATCTTTTAAGTCTAGTTAGTCTATAGTTAGACAATAATTATCAAATATAAAAAAAAGTGTTACAATAATAAAATAAAAAAACTTTAGATCTAAACAAGGCCTAAAGCTAAATCCGGCAGCCCATGTGACGATGAGTTTCTAGGTGATGGCTGTCAGAACTCCCTCAGTGAAGGACGAACTAATGATGCAGTTTGCACAAAACTAGTACTATTTTAGTGGAATGCATGCCTGTAATATCAGCTGGCAACACCATCAGAAATGGAGTAGGGTAGCCTTGCAACTCACCGGTGTCCCGCGCAAGGCACGGTATCATCTGTAGATGGATAAGTGTTGTACTCGCTCCGTCCTACAAATAAATATATTTCTTTGACTTCTATGATTTATGTTTGATCATTTATTTTATTAAAAAAATTAATAAATATTTATTATTTTTTATGATTTATTTTATTGTTAAAATATTTTTATAATGATGTATTTATTTTATTATTTGTGTAAAAAAATTAAATAAGATGAATGGTCAAATATGAATCGTACAAGTCAAAGAAATACATTTATTTGTAGGACGGAAGGAGTAAGGGGATGTTTGGTTTGGGTGGTAAAGTTTAACAGGTACTGTAGCAGCTGTCTTATTTGATAATTAGTATTCAATCATGGACTAATTAGGCTTAAAAAATTTGTCTCTTAAATTACTCTCCAGTTGCGTTTTTAGTTTTGTAAATAATCTATATTTAGTACTCCATGCATATATCTAAACATTCGATGTGACGGGCGATAAATTTTAACAGAGAAACCAAACTGGGCCTATGTTCTAACAGTAGTTCACAAATAATTATAGGATAAATAATTTGGAACCTTCTAGACGTCGACAAAATAATGTGAAGGAAGTCCTCAACACGGGACTCGCAATCAGTTACAAAGCCTACGCGTGGGGAGAGAGAGAGTAGCAAAACTCTTTGCTAAGGCCTTGGGGTGTTTAGTTTCCTTCTATTTCAAAAAAATTTGGGTTTTAGTTTATCATTCTGTATAATAGAACTAAAAATTGTGCAAAATTTTTAGCAAAAAGGTGGTTAGTAGAAAATAGTACAACGTCGACGTCCTCTTTTTATACCACATGCGGTTTTAGTTATCACGCGCCTGTAGTAAAAAAAAGGCGGTGTCAGAACTAACAACCGTGTGTGAAGATGCATTTTTACAGGCGGTTTTCTTAACAAAGCCTGTAGAAATCATGCATTTTTACAGACGGTTTTCCTAAGGAACCGCCACTAAAAATCATATTTTTACAGGCGGTTGCTTAAGAAAACCGTCTGTAGACATTTCTACAGGCGGTTGTCCTAAGGAACCGCCAATAAAAATCATATTTCTACGGACGGTTGCTTAAGAAAACTGCATGTAAAAATAATTTAAAATTGAATTTTTTGAGCTTTTCAAATGACCTTGTTTAAAAAAACTGTCAAAATGAAAGTTGTAGATCTTGAAAAGTTATGAAATTTTATAGTTGATAATTTTTTCATTTGAGATCATCTTGTCGTCGAAAACAATGTTTGAATTTCTCAAATTTAAAATTCAAATTTTGTAAATAACCTCGGATGGAGAAACTACCAATATAAAAGTTGTAGATCTTGAAAAGTTATGAAACTTTGTAGTTGACAACTTTTTCATTTGAATCTGTTTAGGGCCTCAAATAATCAATGTATGCTCAGTTTAGGATAATATGTGGGGAACTAAACTCTAGTATAGACACATTTGAGTAATAGGTGGAGTGGTAGAGGAGGTTACACATGAGGACGAGGTCTTAGGTTCGAATCCCACTAGCAGCCGCGTAGCGCGCGATTTTACGCGAAAAAATGCGCGACTTGCGATTAGCCTGTGGGCCTTCCCTAGAATTAATTTTTTTCCCTATTTTTAAAACAAGATTTCATATTTTCTATAAAAACAATTCCACATGCGGTTACCTAAGAGAGACGTCTGTGAAAATGTTTTCTACAGACGGCTCATAAGGAACAGCCTGTGGAATTGGCCTATTTCTACTGGCCTCTAGCACAGGCGGTTGTCACACCCATATTTTAAGAACAGAATAGGATGCATAAAAGACTCATATGTGCCCCAGAAACAGTCGCACACATAAGTAGACAAATCTCAAATGTACCATTGCAGTGTTTATTACATAGCAGAATATAATATATCACATAATCTCATACAAAAATGATAGCATGAAGTGAACAACGCTCTCGACGGAAGCTCCACACAGGGACACTGTTGACTGGTTGACTCCAAACCTAGTACTCATAACGGTAGTTCTCATTCCAATCATCATCATAAGCATAACCTGGGGTGTTGGGAAATTGCAAGAGTGAGCACATATCGTACTCAACAAGTATAACCAGGGGTTCATGAGGCTCAAATAGCTGACACAGGTTTGACTGCATTTAGCTTTTAACAGTGGATAGCATGTTTAA
>Ga0182004_10003983_pt1 | contig 11841 bp, 6 predicted proteins | sample Sormic07211540_1_FD_120479 | JGI IMG/M metagenome (GOLD analysis project Ga0182004, IMG submission 120479) | Endophyte microbial communities from Sorghum bicolor roots, Mead, Nebraska, USA - 072115-40_1 MetaG | ecosystem: Host-associated > Plants > Roots > Unclassified | place: USA: Nebraska...
CTAAACAAGGCCTTGGTTCGCTTCGCCTGTCCGCAGCTATGTGCTTGGCAGTTCACTTGTCTATGCAGATGCAGACCGGAAGGACGAGCATTGTCATCATGCATGCACCGTCGAGTGCGAATTTATCGATATCACTATCAACAGTCATGCAGTGGTACCGATTATCGATTCTAAGCCTCCATGACCGCTAATTTGTTATTAAAGAATTGTGAAAAAAATATTATTAAATAACTGGTAGATTCGACAGATAACATGAAGTACAGGTCAAGCTAACTAGTAAGATGGTAGGTGCCATATCGACGTCCTAGTAGTAAACTAGAATGGTTCCCGATGCACTGCACGAGGTGTGTGTGCTAAATAACTAAATTGTATCCTCGTATTTGCTAGTGATGGAGGGCTCAACTCAAATGGTTTATAACGAGAAAGTGCATCTTGGACGAGATATCGACAAAGTATATATAGACATGAGCGCGATTCTTGTAGCCGTATTTTTTACTTGCTTGTTAACCGCCGTGCCAATGTTTCGCCATTTCTTGACGGCACAGCAAGCGTTATATGAAGGGGTACAAGAAGATAATCAGGGCTGACAAAAAAAACGTGTTGTAAAAGACGTTCAGCTTTACCGTGTCCTTCGGAAAAGAAATGTGTGGGTTACATGATAGTGGCATCAAGGCCAACATCAAATTTTATTCTCGCTGAACAGTTTCGGCAATGTGAGGATCAACTCATATGACGTGCAGGGTGGAACTAGTATACAGCAGAAACACCAAAATCAGTTTTTGTTCTGAGAGCCCTCAACGCTCTTCCTCAGCACAGATATGACGGCTCCTGGGTCCGCGGCGCCAAATATAGAGCTTCCAGCGACGATGCAATTGGCCCCAGCAGATGCGGCCACGTCTATGGTTGAAGGGCCTAGACCACCATCAACCTGATATAACAAATCATAAAGTATTTTCAGCCAATTAAAATTAAATAATGGAGAGAAAAAAAGAAATTCCTACGAGACCAAGAACAATGTTATACCTCTATGTCAAGGGAAGGGTACTTCTTTCTCAATGTGCGCACCTAATTCACACAGATTGCAGAAAGTGAATACAACTGTTCAACATCAGAAATATACAATAATGAACAATGAGAACAAACCTTATCCATCATTTCTGGCATAAATTTCTGACCACCAAAACCAGGCTCGACTGTCATCACAAGAACCAATTCTACCGGATTTTCTGCTTCCACCTGTAATATTAATTGTTAATACAATTGTAGGTAGCTTCACAAAATCCATTGCAAGAAATGTCCATATGTCACGCATTCAGAGAAAAGGAAATACAACTGAAAGGGTTCTGAAAGTTATAGATCGACGGTCGATGATAGAAAGGTTCTATGGAAACAGGTCTAAGCAGCACACTTGATCAAAAGAGTGATCTTTAATGTGGAATTAAGAATGTGCTCCATAGTACAATTACTCTCGTGACCAAATGTATTGTGGTCATAATAAATGAACATATGAACAAGAGAAATAAGATGTACTTGTGCAAAATGGTCACTTGATCAAAAGAGTTTAGCAGTAACAAAGACAAAATTGCCAGAATTGTAAGTACATATATCAACAAATACCATTTCGCAACAAATTTCAAGAGTTTTTAAGAGCGTGTGAAAATAAAACACCATTATTCAGACCTAGTATGAAAGGTTTCTTGTCTGTGTATAACATAAGTTCACAAAGCGTAGTGAGTGCTTAAGTTACCAGTGGAAAAACTTCCTCCACTGGTGTACCTGGCCTCAATGATACACCAGGCCGCATACCCTTTGATTTAATGCTTTGGATGAGATCTTGCCAGTTGTCTGCATCAAGTTTTTCCATAAGAAGAGGAGGAGAAGTGAAAATACTAGGCCATTCAACAGATGTGTGTTTACCTCTAGCAACTTCTATATGGAATGTGAATCCAGAAGCGCCAGCCTTTCCAAATGGTTCTACGTAATCTGAAGGGTTTGTGACCATAAGATGGCAGTCCAAATATGCTCTAAAAACCAACAGTCAGAACCACTGGGACTATGCAGAATAAGAAGTCATCCATATAAGCAAAGGATCAAAAGACCATACTTGGTATGTTTCCTCAAGCTCTGGATCACCGGAGCCCCAATAGTCAGATTAGGAACAAAGTGCCTGCATTTGCAAAAAAGTTAAAATAAAATACTTAAAGGATAGCTTATTTCAAGAAGTGATTATCATCATTTTTTAAAAATGCAATTGGAGGTTTGTCCTTCAAAGTTCATAACTTATAAAGATGATCAATCCTTTTTCAGACATCAAAATAGCTTAACATTGAGATTATACTTGTCTTTTAAAAAAACTGACCCAGGTAAATAAAGTAATGGCAGTGAAAAAATTGGCACTTGTTTGTAATTAGACCATTTTTGACACAGCTCCAGATCCAAGATTTTCTGGAGCTCCTCACTCCTAGCTCTAGATATTCTTGGGGACCCAAGCTGTGGGCACATTGGCATTATTTAGTTAAGCAATTTTGTCATTATTTTGGACTGAACACATGTGTTTATAACACTTTGTTTTATCCTACAAACTCCAAATCCTGCATGGATCTCAGAGCTGGAGATAAATTGCTCTGGTGTGTCTTTCATGTAATGGGCTACAGTAGCAAGTATCTTTCACCATCTTGCAAAAAGAAGTGTTCATTTTCTCTATTTACGCTCAAGGAATGTTGGATCTTTGATCCAAATCCAACAAATAGAAGTGAACGGCATATTGATTGGCAATTGGACACTTCATGCTTACTGGTACTTTCTCAAAGGGCATCAAGAGAGTTCCCGAAATATCTGACTAAAGCTTACCAGTACTTTCTTTTCGTTATTTGCAACTTGCAAACCCCTTATGCTTTTATTATCAATGACGGGTTTCATTCCAAAAAATATGCATAAAGCAAAATCAAAAGTATGTTGTTTCCTTTTTCAGGTTGGTCCATAGGACATTCCATGTTACTGTTTCCATGCCTTTTTTATGTGCAGATCTCCATTAAATTGAAGAGAAATTCTATTATAGTACTCCACAAATTCTGCTGTATGTATTAAATATTCTGATAAGTAAACAAGGAAAGGTGAAAACTGAACAAGAATAAAGGTCTGAATGAGTTTAAGGACAGTGACAATCTGGGTATGGAATTTTATTTTCAAGCATGTATTCATTATATAAGATACTTCCTGTAAGCTGGGATAAGCGACCTTACAATCATGCTAGCGGCTTAAAAAAGGCAAATGATACGTGAGAGTTATCACCACCAGACACTTCAGTAGCAAACCACAATAGATGTAACCAACATTGGGAATTAGAGACCAACTCACCCATCCTACAAGAAAATATGAGTGATAAGCTTTCAGTTCTGAATATTTATATCATCAATCATAAAGATGTGAACAGAAACAAAGCCAGTCAATGGAGGCAGCAGAATTTAGCAAAAATGAAGACACAAGCAGATAACTACTAGGTACCAGTACCATGAACAAAACGACAGCTAGCAGTTTGCAGTAAGCGAATCAGTACATTTGAGTATAGCATTACTGCATTAGGAGGAAACTGATACTAAAGCAAGCATGATTTTTCATACTCTAAAAGTTAATATTCAGCTAACTTTTTCCATGACAACATGCGTATAGCAATACACTAGAGGAGTAGAGGGTAGGTCGACAGGCCAACAAGACAAAAGCCCAAGTCTGAACAAATCCTGCAGAATCGAGATCGATCACTCTAAATGCCACAGTATCGCATAAAACCTGATTTGCATAATAATTGATCCAACTGCCAGCTCTTCTTCAAAATGATGCGCCAGCTCTAAGTTCCAGAAAGAAAAAAAGATCCAACGGCAAGTTAGTCAACGGTATCGGTAGCTCAATCCTGCCCACGCCATAGGACATGATTACAGCGTACTCAACCCTGCCCAGAAATACTATCCCTCGGATCAGAGGCCGCTACTGTCGCTCGGATCAGAGGCCGCTACCGTATTCGTATTAGCGGTGCTGCGCCTGCGCCCGCGATGGATGAGATAGAATTGGCCAGAGGGGGGGAAGGGGATCGTACCATGATGTCCATATGTAACCAGTCGGCGCCTAGGCGGACCATGCGCTCAGCCTCCGAGGCGAGGTTGGCGAAGTCCGACGAGAGCATCGACGGCGCTATCTTCGCCGCCGCCATGTCCGCTTCCCGCTGGGTTGCTTCCTCCCCGGATTGGTGGCAGGTAGTTAAGGACTTTGGAAGACAGATGTTTCGGTCGGTCGGCGCCTGACCGGCGGCTTGTAGGGGAGTTGGTGAGGTGGCCGGTGGCCCTCAAGGCCTCAAGGGCTGAAGACGGACGAGCGCACGGGAGAGGAAGGAGTAGGTGAGGTGGCCCTCAAACGCTGTTCTTGGGCCTGGTCAAAAACACGGGCCTCCTTGCCTTTTCTATAATCTCTCTTAACTGCGCAGTTATCCGATTTTTCTTTCTAATCTATAAAATCAATTTCTATACCTCCTTTAACTTTGAAATCATAGTTACATTTACATCCCGAATGGTTTTGATGGTGGTTTTACTAGTGTCATCTAAGGGGGTAAATCAGACTAAGTTTAAAGTTTAACAAGATAAATCGAACTAGAAATATATTTATAAAAATCCATTAAAAACTCAATAATTTATCTAAATATATTTTTGCTTGGAGAATAATGCAATTAAAAATCCTATTACATGGTTTAATCTTAGAAAAATTATCAAAATTTGTTTTAGTTCGGAAAACTATGAACTAGGTTTAGAATATTTTTTTCCTAAAATCATACTATATATTATAGTGCCTACTTGAAATTGTTTAAATCATGATTGGCTCATTTAGTGCTTACTTGCTAACAAAAGATTTTGTTATCTGTTATAATTAGTCAATGTGGATCGTCGCTATGTAGAAGCGTCAATAGAGCATCCTTAAAATTTATTGTTATATTCCTCCTATACGTTATTCCTCCGTTGTGAAAGGTGTGATCCAAAGAATCTTATATCTGCTAATTTTATATCTACTTCTTTTATTCCAAATTATAAGACGTTCACTCTTCTTTTATTCCAAATTATTAGTCGTTCACTTTTACTACGGATATAGACATAGATTAATGTATAAGCACATAACAAAAACAATATAGCTAGAAAAACCAGAACAACTTATGAATGGATATATATAGAGAGAGCATAATATTCCAAATTGTAATACACTTTGACTTTTCTAAGGCCCTGTTTAGATTGGAGATAAAAAAAATTTTAATGTCATATCGGATATGTCGGAAGGATGTCGGAAGGGGTTTTTAGAGACTAATAAAAAAACAAATTACATAGTTTGTCCGAAAACTGCAAGACAAATATATTAAGCATAATTAATCTATCATTAGCACATTGGGGGTTACTGTAGCACTTAAGGCTAATCATAGACTAACTAGACTTAAAAGATTTATCCCGCGATTTTCAACCAAACTGTGTAATTAGTTTATTGTTTTATCTACATTTAATGTTCCATGCATGTGTCTAAAGATTAGATGGGATGAATGAAAATTTTTTGGATGGGGAACTAAACAGGGCCTAAGTATAACTTGATCTACCTTTTGTCATGTCTAGATGCATAATGAGAGCAATATATCTAAATATACTATGAACATCTGATAATTTGAAATGGAAAGGGTAGTAGGAGTATATAGAAGTTAAAAGGCTTGACTTTAAAGACAAAAGACAATTTGAATCGGAGTGAGTATATAAGACATCTAAAGAGGCTTGTGACACAAGCCAATCATGTCAAGCTCCCAACCAAATAGCCTTTCCGCCAATAAGTACCGCTTCAGTATCCAAGGAATTTGTTTCAACAAAAAAACAAGCTGACTGAATCCTGGTACAGTACATATGCAAGTAAACACAACTGCTTCTATGAAGCAACAGCTTTAGACATAAATCTCCAGGCTAGGGAACAAGTTCGAAGCAAATGGCAGCTGCAGCATTACTGAAGCGTTGGCTTAGTCCTTCCTCAGCTCGATGTACTCACGCTTAGTCCCGGCTTTGTTAATGACAACAATTTCCAACTTGTCTCCCTGCATATTTTGCATGTTTGTGGATCAGCAGAGTGGATAGAGAAATAGGCGCACAATTTTGGCAAATGAGCAAATGCAGCTTACAGTGTAGATGTCTCTCTCAGTTGCAGATGCAAACACATCCTTAACTAGATCGATGGCCTCTGACTCTGACAATGGTGTGACAGCATCCTGCGCACATTGAAAATATTTTTACTAGGATTGAAAACATATGTATTTGATCAAATAAGTGCTCACTGAACAGAACAAACACACAGAAGATATAAATGTGCAGGACTTACCCTGGCAGGGAGTAATAGAGGACTTGGTGATTTTAGTTGATTGTCCAGGACTGGCATCATCAAAGTAGATCCTGTTCCCTGAGCGCTGTAACCGGTTCTCTCATAGGAACCTACTGCATCATAGGTGAAAACGCATCCTTTCCCTGTGCAAGTACACAACATGCTTTTTTGACTGTTCATCAAACAAGAAATATGAGAAAGTAAAGCAACAAATCTTACCCTCGCTGTCAAGCCCACCGAGCACATTGAAGGCGTAATATGGGAAGAAGCGCTTGTAGTACAGTGTATTGGAGAGGAGCTGTGCCATGGCAGGGCAGCTCATCCTTTTATTATGCTGGTGTTGGTATAGCTATATATACAAACAAATGAAAGACAATATCGCATCAGTGCAGGTACAGTTTATGGCGCTTGATATAAGAGAACTGCTTCATATCAACAAAAAGGATGATACAGTGAACATATAAAACAATTTAGACGCTAATATGAGTTTTAGTTGTAAAGTTTACCAATTCTCTGGCAGCTAGGTTCTTGTGCAGAGCCTTAATGTCACCTTGAAAGCCAGAAGATGCCAGTACACATTTGTCAGCCCTACACACAAAGAGAGATCTTTATTCTTAGGCACTCAGAAGGGAAATCACAACCTAAAAAATTCATAACACACGAATCAAGCTTACAAATGGCACTAGGCACCTAAGCACAGATTAAATGCACATAAGGTTCTATGTTTCTGTAACCCACTAGCTGCATGTCAGGAGAATGGACGCCATGAGGTAAGCATAGATGGAATCACACCCCCAACAAACCATTTGCAGTCCTAACCTCATCCCTTCTCTTGTTTTCTTCGCCACCTATGGGCTCATTGGTCCGCTACGCATTTAATTGTACACATATGGCCTATACAGCGTGGCAAGGTTCTACTTCATGCTTAAGAGAACACAGGGAAGCGTCGATGTTTTTTTGCAAACATTGACAAAAATGGTACTCCCTCCGTTCCAAATTGCACATATTTCTGGCTTTTCTATATATATAGCTTTTACTATGTATCTAGAGAGAATGTATATCTAGGATCGTAGCAAAATCTATGTACCTAGATTCCTAGAAAAGCCAGAATGACTTACAATTTGGAATGGAGGGAGTAGCTGATAACCATCTTTCTCATAAAGTACAGAATAATCAAAGAAAGCTTAGCGACCACAACACAATAGTGACAACACTGGTGAACAAAACAGAATTGAGTATACTATTCATTAAGGTTTTTGTTGTGCATCTATGGGCATTCAAGCAAAAGACAAACAAGTTTGCAGAGCAAAAACCTTTAAATTGAAAAGTATTGGGTTATAATCAACAGCAGCCATCAGAGGCTCTTCCACACCACAAAGTTTTAGCAAAAGAGGCTAACCCTAAAACTGAGCATACAAACAAAGATCCAACCATCTATAGATCTATCATTAGTAAGCCATATGTATATCAGTAGCGATACAAAAAAGTATGTAGCTGTACATTTAACATTATCCAACAACACTGACAAAGCATGGTACATCAAACAAAAGCATAACTCTATACCAAAGCCTGCCAAAAACAAATTATACGCAAATAGGACAACTAAACTGCATCTTGTGAACAAATGTTAACAAAAAGACAGTTAAGGTAACCCAATAAGATGAAAAGAACTGTACTGCATTAGGAGGTGACAGCAAGGCTCACTGTGAATCTTTTTTTCCACAACAGGGCACACCCGAATTTCATTACCACTAATTGAGTATATCAATACCATATGTTGTGGGCCCAAGTGGATTCTATATACTTAACAGCCACAAAAGCAACGATAAAACTAATCCCCTAGAATGTAGAGGGCTCCATTACTTCTAGAAACCAAACAACTTCACTGTCTGGAAACAGCACCAGCAAACCACACAATTGGCAGCTATTCTCATTGTAAATCTTGAGGAGACAAATCGGTCAATCCAAGCAATTCAACCAATATAGAAGTAAACCTAGATGTCAAGCTTACATCCCCCTTCCCTACTAATGTGTTAATGAATTGCTCATCTGCCAAAACCAGAAGTTTGTTTAGCAAGGAATGTTACCCTTCTTATGCAGAAAGCAGCATCTAACATAATGATATATGACGATCTAGTCATCTGAATGAAGGAGCAAACACAGGACATAAAATGAGGACTAGGAAAATGAACCACATGTAACCCTGTGTGCTCGGCATTATTAAGGTAAGCAAATTGATGAACTAAAGATCATACCACAGTAGCAAGCCAGTCAAACATTATTGTTCACAAAGAGCATACTGAATTCACTAGCCATTAACGAAAAACTACCAGATTACCAGGCAAACGGGAAAAAAAAACTTACAAAATGTAAGGTATTTCCCCATAATTTCGGACCCAATCCTCCAAACACCTAACCCTAGCTAAATCCACCAGCGACAGCACCAAATCCTGCTACGAATCCAGCCTTACCACCCAAATATTTGAGCCCACGCCACACCAAAATCCCACTCGTGTCTCCAATCCAGAAACCCTAAAGCCCAGACGGACAGATCGAAGCACGCGATTGGGTTCAGGGACTCACAGGTCGCAGATCTTGGAGTGGTCGCGCGTGAGGATGCTGTATCCGACAGAGAGGCGGGTGTCCGCGGCGACGACACAGTAATCGGCGCCGGCGATGGCCACGCAGGTCCTGCAGGATCAAACAGACCCTCGTTAGAGAACACATAGGATATGGCCAGCAGGCGAGGTGGGAAGGCGGCAGGGAGCCTACCCGCCGTTGTTCTCGTAGACCCAGTCGCCGCGCCTCGACATGGCGGTGGTCGGAGTGGGATGCTGCACGGGTTGCTGGGTTGCTGGTGGAGTCACCGGAGTTGGAAACACGGAACGCGAAGTGGAGGAGCAGCTCACGCCGCCTTGCGTTTTGTTTTCTTCCACCTTGATCCTTTCTGGGCCGTGGTCTGTGGTCCGTGGGCCGAGGTGGTTTGGGGTGATACAGAGGCCCTGTTTAGTTAAAATAGTTTCGTAATACTCATAAAGAAAATTATTTTGGACAATGTTTAGATCAAATTTATCTTAAAAAATACTTTCATAAATATATATAAGAAGTCGAAGTTAAGTTTTGAAGACTGTATCATTATTTTAAACGACTTTCTTTATGAGTATAGAGGGAGTATGTCTAAATATTCGATGTGATGATAGTTAAAGTTTAATAATACCAACCAAACTGCATCTCAATTTGGATCCAAACTTCAAATTGTTCAAAGTTGTCACATGGCTACGGGTCAGAGGGATCAGCTTTGGTGTACGAAATGCTAATTTTGCTCGTGTTCAACACGAGGACATTGAGGCCTGGTTTAGTGGGGAATTTTTTTTGCTTTTGCTATAGTAGCACTTTCGTTTGTATTTGATAATTATTATCTAATTACAGATTAACTGGGTTTAAAAGATTCATCTCACAAAGTATAAGTAAACTGTGCATTTAGTTTTTGTTTTCATTTATATTTAATAATTCATACATGCGTACAAAGAATCGATGTGATAGAGAATCTTGAATTTTTTTAAACTAAACAAGACCTGAGGCCATGGTGAAAATTTTTGAGTTTGAATACTGTAGCATTTTCGTTTGTATTTGATAATTATTATTCAATCATAGACTAACTAGACTCAAAAGATTCATCTCGCAAATCACAAGCAAATTGTACAATTAGTTACTTTTTATTTATATTTAATACTTCATGCACACATCTAAAGATTCGATGTGTTAGAAAAATTTTAGAAACTAAACAAGACCTAAGACACAAACAATTCGATGCATAGGCACAGAACCAAGATGTAGTATGCATAGGCAGAGGACCAAGGTGTCTTCGTTTTTTTAGGCCTTGTTTAGTTATAAATTTTTTACAAAATAGACACTGTAACATTTTTATTTGTATTTGACAAATATATTTTAATTATGGACTAACTAGACTTAAAAGATTCATCTAAAAAAATTATAGATAATTTATGCAATTAGTTATTTTTTATTTATATTTAATGATATATGCATATGCTGCAAGATTCAATGTAACGGAAAATCTTAAAAAAATTGTAATAAGTAAACAGGGCCTGAATGGCAAGATCGGACCAAGGGCAAGGGCACCCTTTTTTTTAATAACAAGACCAAACCAAGAGCAAAATAAGCGCTTCCGGGCCCGATACTGCATACTACATGCTGGTTTATGAATAATAACTTTAAAAAGAAATAAAAAGCTTGAAAACTTCACAAGAACTTTTGAAATGCCTAATGACACCTTTCACTCACCTATATATACCAAGTTACCATTAGAAAGGCTACATCCAAAACCAATTAGAATTCAAAGTGTTTAGGTGGTGGTTTGGTGGGTGTTGCTAATAAACAAAAGAGAATTGGCAGTGTTTTTTAGATAATGGAATGAGGTAACGTTAATCAAGAGTTATGTGTTGGTACTCCGTGTTACTACCTCCGCATGAACAGACTAACGTTTTGGTTTTGTCCAAAATCAAAATATCTTATATTTAATCAAGTTTATAAAGAAAATCATCAATACCTATGGTATTAAATAGGTTTACCATATAAATATATTTTGTAGTAAATCTATTCATAATTATATGGTATGATAATTATTGATATATTTTATATAAATTAGTCAAAATTAAAATAGATTGACTCAAGAGTCAAAACAAACTAGAGTACTATACGGTATATTATACTCTATCCATTCTTCTAAATTATAAATTGCTTTGATTTTTTTTAGTATATTCATTTTATTATGTATGTAGATATAATAATAATATGTCTACACGGATAACATAATGGATAAACTAAAAATATCAAAATGACTTATAATTTAAAACGGAGGGAGTACATTGAACATGTAATAATACTGTAATTATCAATGAATTTGAATTTGTAGCAACTAATAAATGTTGAATTGATGGATCAAATGAATTACATGCATCGTATTATCGTAAGGCGAGTACGCATTGGCAGGTAATATTTTAACAGTGCAGGGGAATCCGATGTAAAATCTTTGCAAACACCTTCTGAGGCACGCGTGTTTCCAGAATTTCAAAATTTCAAACGAAAAGACGTCCTCCTCTTGTCTTCTCGTCCACGGCTCTGCCCCACGCCCCCACGCCTGCGGGCTGCGGCCATCAACCCCACTCTTTATAAGTACCCCCAAATCCCGCACCACACCATTACCACCCTCCTCTCTCCCTACTGCCTCTTCACCCCGCACGCCGCGCAAGCAGAGCAGACCCGGCAAAATGGTGAGCTCTCATCTCTCAGCCTACACCGTGCTTCGCATCCTTCGCTTGTAGGTGTGTGTGCCCTGATCGTGTTTGTGCCGCTCCGATGCAGGTGATTGCTCAGAAGACGAAGGAGGCGGAGATCACCGAGCAGGATTCGCTGCTTCTAGTAAGTCTCCTCCTCATCTCC
>Ga0182004_10003984_pt1 | contig 11840 bp, 16 predicted proteins | sample Sormic07211540_1_FD_120479 | JGI IMG/M metagenome (GOLD analysis project Ga0182004, IMG submission 120479) | Endophyte microbial communities from Sorghum bicolor roots, Mead, Nebraska, USA - 072115-40_1 MetaG | ecosystem: Host-associated > Plants > Roots > Unclassified | place: USA: Nebraska...
CCCCCCCCCCCCCCCCGCGCGCCGCTCTCGCCTCCGCGCCCCCCACCCTGGTTTGGCTGCTGCCGGCGGGCCCCACGCGACATGTCCCCCTACCGCGCGTCCCCACGCCTCACCACCTGGTTTCTGCATGGGTTAATTGCTTTGTTTTGTTTCAGCGACATGCCCCTGGGCTCATTTTAGCTAAGCTGGCATATCTGCTTATGGCTGCAAATAATGACTCGTTTTTTTCTTCTTCAGTAGTATTATATTAGTGATGGTGGCTGCACATTGCATAAACTCCAATTTTTTCTTGTTCTGAGTGGATACCGGACAGGATCTTGCTTATACGAGCTGGGCTAAGCTATGATCGAAATTAAAGACGTGTAAAACGTGGTTTTACTGGATTATGAGTATGCATATACGCGCCTAACTAATGCGAGTAGTTTCATATAGTTTGGCATCATTCCATGGGAATGGGAACCAGATTATTTCCCGTGATCTAATCCCACCCGCGCCCCCTAATCTTGGGGCACAATGTGCCACATCACCAAGCACAAAATGCAATTGTTCTTTGCAACAAGATCACCGGCCACAAAAACCGAAAGAAACCGGCAAAAAGGAGAGGAACGTCATGTATAATGCTACCTTTTATGTAAAAAATGCAACCCTTGACTAAATTTATATTAAAAAGTACTAACATTTATGGTACAAATTTAGTACCGTTAGATTAGTCATGAAAGATAGCTTTATAATAAATTTACTTAAGATAGTTTTATAATAAATTTATTTACAGATATAAATACTAATACTGTTTACTATAATTTAGTCAAAGTTGAGTTGATTCAATGATCATGGATCCCGTAGTTGCATTCTTGTATGTACAGAGGTAGCTCAAGGTAAACGAATCACACATACCACTTCATTACTCTGCCATCTGAATCTCTTTTTTCATTGCATTTTCGTCTCTACTAAAAGAAGATGGAATAAGAAACCTCTATACAAATACATACACCAGACGCCATGACGGGGGCAAGGAACAAAACAGGGGAGGAGTGTGGGTCCGGTACTCCGGCCTCCCCCTCTCATTGTGCTTGTCATCAAATCTTAAAAGAAAAGGCTGGGCCTGATCCGGTCTGTTAACGAGGGCATTTCCGGGCAACCTGGGTAGGCCCCGAGGCAGGCTAGGACAAAAAGTTAGTGCTTCTTGGCTTCTAGTATCACTTGTTGTTGCATATACACAGCGGAGAGGGGTATTTCGGTCATTCTGCACATGTCCTACGGTTTTCGTCCGGCCACCCGGCAGACACACACACCTGCGGGCTGCGGCAGGCATTTTTCCGCCCAATTTCGCGACAAAAGAATGTGGGGCTTGCTTGCCCGCGACAGACAGGCGAAGAAGAAGCATCTGCCATCTGCGCTATGATGAGGCTGCCGGCGGTCCTCGTGGCCGGAAGATCACCGGCGCTCCGTACTGCGGGTAGAGGAGCATCAGCACCGTCGGCGCGTGGACGTAGTTCGGGGACGCCTTCATCTCGAACCGCTGCAGCAGGACGGCCATGGTGAGCTTGGCCTCAAGGCGCGCCAGGTTCTGGCCGATGCACATCCGGGAGCCCAGCCCGAACGGGACGAACGCCAGCGGGTGCTTCGCCGCCCTCGCCGTGCCGCCGGCGAACCTGGCCGGGTTGAACTGCGTCGCGTCGGGGCCCCAGAACCTGGCGTCGTGGTGGATCGCCATGATCGGGATGAGCAGCTCCGTGTCCCGCGGGACCAGGCACCCGTCGGAGAGCCGGACGTCCGTCTTGGCGCGCCGGATCGTCGCCACCGCCGGCGGGTAGAGGCGGAGCGTCTCGTTGATGATCATGCCCAGCTGGAATGGAAATGCCACGAGGGAAACAGTTGCGTGTCAGCGGTGGTGACTGGAGTGACGGAAATGCCCCCACGGCAGCAGGAAGGAGATTCGAAAAGAAATTTGGCCGGTAGGAAAAAAGGTGATGTGGCGGCGCGCGGTGGGACTGGGACTGACTGACTCACCGTCTTGAGCTTCGGGAGGTGCTCCTTGGAGGGGAGCTCGTCGGGGCCGCAGACGTCGAGGACCTCGCGGCGGGCGCGCTCCTGCCACTCCGGGTGCATGGCCAGGAGCACGGTGGCCCAGGCCAGGAGGTTCGTCGTCGTCTGCTTCCCGGCGAAGAAGAACGTCTTGCATTCCTCCAGCATGTCCGCCACCGGGATCGCTGTTGGGGTCTTCTTCCTCTCGCCGGCATTGATCATGGCGCCGAGAAGGTCGCGGAAGGCGCCGCCGGAGTGGCTGCTGGCCGCCTGAACCTCCTCTTTCTCCTCGGCCTCGGCCTCGTCGCTGCGCCGGGCGATGAGACGGGTCAGGCTCCGCCGTATCTCCCTGTCCAGCTTCCACGACTGCCAGTTCTTCTTGGTGGGCAAGAACCTGCAAAGCAACGCGTCGTGTCGTGCGTTTCGGCCGGTCAGCCGCTGGCTAGCTGCCTTTGAAGGGGAAAAAAAAAATCCGAGACGTAGGAGATGAGACGCACCGGTAGCCGGGGACGAGGACCTTGCGGAAGGCCTCGGAGGCGTAGGCCATGAGGCGGCCCTGCATGGCGAACACGACGCGGCCGTCGTCGTAGCTCCGGCCGAAGGTGGCGCGCGTGATGGCCTCCTCGGTGACCGCCTGGAACCACTCCGCGACGTCCACCTCCACCTCGCCGCTCGCGGCGGCGGCCGCCATGGCGCGCCACTTCTCCGCCAGCGCCGCCACCGACCTGCCGACGTGGGGCACCAGCCGCTGCAAGAGAACCAACAAGAACAAGGCCCGCGTCAGGCACCGGCCGGCGAACGGACGACGAACCAAGAAGACCAGAGCAGAGCTAGGCGGCGCGGCGCGGCGCGACCTCTGTCTTAGGCTCTTTTCTTACGTTGATGTTGTCCGGGTAGAAGGCGTCGGTGAGGACGCGGCGGTGGAGCGCCCACTTGTCGCCGTGGAGGCTGACGAGGCCGTCGCCCTCGAGCTGGCGCACGACGGGGTGCGCCTCGTAGCGGTCGAACGCCTCCGCGCGCGTGAGGAAGATCTCGCGGACCAGCTCCGGCTCCGCCACCGTCAGGCGCGGCGTCGGCCCGAACCAGATCAAGAAGGTCGGCCCTGCACATGTGGACAACGCCGACGATCAATCAACCAAACCATTGCCAACTAACTGATCGACGAACCGCGAATTGCCAAGAACACAGAAACCAAAGAAGAAGAAGAAGAAGAAGAAGAAGAAGAAGAAGAAGAAGAAGAAGAAGAAGAAGAAGAAGAAGAAGAAGAAGAAGAAGAAGAAGAAGGAGGAGGAAAAAAAAGAAAGAAATAAAAAGACTTTGGAATTGTATATACTGCGCTGGTTGTTTTCTCCCATGTGCTCCGCTCATGATCCAAAGCCCAGCTCCATTGAATGCAAGAGGCAGAGGGGCAGGATCGAGCAGGGGAAGGACATGGACAAGAGCTTGCAGCAGCATGGCAGGGCAGCAGCAACCGAGGTGAGATTATTGACATGTCTCTCACTGGGAGTGACGAGTCTGGAGAAGGAAGAAAGCGCCGGAGAGCCGGAGAGGAGGGAAGGGAAGCGCAATTGGATAGAGAGAGAAGCTGCGCTGCGCTGCGGCTGTGCTGACAACAAGAGACAAAAGCTGAGCCCCTGGCCGCAAACAGACATGCACAGGGAAGCAATTCTGCAGGAGGAGAGAGACAGAGACAGAGAGAGAGAGAGAGAGGGGCGCCGGAAAGCTAGCGGACAGGGAGGGAACAGATCACGGAGACGCAACCAAAAAGATGAGCGAGCAATCAAACGGAACGGGGCCGGGAGTCCGGGACCGGGGGGGACACATGCTCGGCGACGCAACACATGGGCGAAAGCGAGAGGTGGGGGGAGAGAGAGCCGGGAGCGACGACGGAGGGAGAGAGGGAGGAGAGGCCACGCACCGTAGATCTTCCGCCAGTAGTGGTAGAAGGCGAGCACGCGGGGCAGCGCGTTGTGGGAGGTTGGCGGCGACATGGGCTTGGACGAGGCCTCCGCCATGAGCCCCACCATCTCCTTCACGGACCCCAGCAGGAACCGGTACGGCGGGCCTCGAACGCCCTGCGCCGCGAAGTGCGCCTCCAGGCGACGGGGCCGCCACCACAGCGCGTCCGCCACGCGCGCCACCACGTGCAGCGCCAGCCACGCCACCACGGCCACCGCCGCCGCTCGCCACGACAGCCACCCGGCGCCGCCCGCGTCCATCTCCGGCTCCCCCATTGCAGTCTGAGTCGTCTCTGCTTCCTCCTCCTCCCTTTGCTTCTTGCTTCTTGGAATGGAACCGAGCAGGGGCGGAGCTGGGTTTCTGGTAATGGCCGTGCGCTTTGTGTGCCACGCACGCAGGGACAGAGGATTCGGAAGGGAAGGGTGGTGGTAATGGCGGGGGCTTCTGTGGTGAGAAGGGAAGGCAAGGGAGGGCAGGGCGGTTATATAGTGGTGGGGGAGGTCGACGGGGAGGGGCCGTTGGTGAGAGAGCGAGAGGGAGAAGTTTTGTTTTGGAGCTGGTGGGTTGTAAGGGTCAACGAGGTGGGCTTTGGCACTTTGTGTTAATTGACCATGTTGGATGGATGGTGTGTGTGGGTGTGGCTTGGGATGTTCAAAATTTAGTTCATGTTTATAGTAGTCCTAATAACAAAACTTTCATGTCCATTGTGGTTTATTTAAAAACAAATAAAATCATTTCTCAAACAGAAAACTCATGTGCCAATAATATTTTAACTGTTTACTAGCATGGAACTTCTAGAGAAGATTCCATGTTAGCCCTCACAACACACGTTAAGGGAAAAACGATAAATAAATTATAAAAAAAATACAATAATTAGAAACATCTCGTATTTAATTTGATAAACTCTAATAATCATCGTTAATAAGATCTTTGGATATATTGAGTTTACAAAAAAAAATACCCATTTCAACCAAATAAAAATACACAAGGTAATCTCTAAATTGTCCACCTCTACTATTATTTATCAAAGATACACCATCCGTCCAAAATTATAGTCTTTTCGATTTTTTTATAGAGTCAAAACATCTTAAGTTTGACCAGTTATAGAAAAGATATAAAGATTCATGAAACTAAATAGGTATACTATAAAAATACAATTAATGAGAAATCTAATGATACTTGCTCCCTTCGTTCCAAATTATAAGATACATAGAAAAATGAATAGCCATTGGTATCATAAATATTATTATTTTATTGTATAAATTTACAATGTCTTTTTCCATCACTTGAGATATGATTTGAATTCTTATGATGCCTTTTCTGCAATCTGCACATCGTTAGAATAATATATCTATGTATACAATACCTATGAGATGACATAGTTTCAATATTGATGAATCATGAATGTTCAGGCACCCTGGGTGGAATCTTGCCACAAGGTTGAAATAGTGTTTGATTTCCTGTCTATTCCATAACTCAACACAACAGGAGTAATCCTACTAAATCTAGTGGTACACTAAATTCACAGACATCGAGATCATTATCAAAATCTTTATGCCAATTGCTTCCTCGACAATGACACCAAAAGTTTGCTGGTATTTATTAACGCACACAGAGAATTCTGCAAGCGCACAAATACCGTTATAGCTTTTACCCGGGAGTATTCTAGAGTACCGTATTTATCCACAGGGAAACAATGGTTAAAGAGGGAGTGATAATTCATCATTATGTATCTACTAACTTAATACACCAACTAGACTAAAGTGGGGTAAATGATAAATGATAGGAGTTATGAATAATAGCACACACAAATGGGAGAATTCCATGATAAATGAGCAGTCAAGATAAGTTGAGAGGATAACAGGAGAGTTCAAGGTTCCTACATACTTCTCTATTACTTTGGTTCTATGGGAAATGAAGTATAGATAGATATAGAAATCACATAATAACACTTCGGGACATTAGAACGCTAGTCACAGAAATGAATGAGAAAGAGGCTAGGAAGATCTGACTATGGTCCTACAATCACCAACCCCAACATGGTGGACTACGTCGGCCGTCAGGGTTGTCACCCCTGGGGCTACCACAACTATTTTATGGGACTAGGCACAATCTCAGGTAACCTATAGCCTAGACACCATGTCTACACTATTGATTATTACTCTAATCACATATGATAACTAGAGCACCGATACGAGCAGAGATCCCATGGCAAAGTATAATAACTATACTAACCATATGAAAGGCATAGAAGTAAATAGAGAAGATAATAAATTAAAGCATAAGTCTTATAAAGATAAGATACAAAGATATACCTGACCTCTAAAGACATCTCTAGAACCTGAGCGTAGCTCGACTCTAGCCCACTCTCAACTAGATCTATTCTACTACATTGGAGAGTCTAGTCCTAATTCTCCTGATGTCAATCTAAGGAGAGGTTATCCTTTCATAGGACACCTCTTCAATTGATCCCTTGAGATATGAATTAGGGTTTCTGGGATGCCTCTAGGGAGGGGCAAGGGTCTGATTATATAGCCCGGTGGGATGAACGAAAGCCCATGGATCAAACCGACTTAAGAGACGACTTAGATACATCCTCGGAGACGGTGGAGGAAGTTTCTAGAAGCTAGAGGTGAGGCGGTGCCATGGCAGGTCGTTTGACATGGGCCTTAGGTTGGCTGGCTCACTGGGTCAGTACAGGACATCTTTGGTGACATGCCTTCTTGAATGTTCTAGAGCCTTCCCATGTTGATTTCGCCATGGATTTGATATCTTTTGATTATGGACTCAGAATATAGCAAATGATAGGTCCATTTTGATCATCTAGACGAGCTCTTCACAATGGTGTCACTCCAATTCATCATTTTAGACACTTTTTTCTGTGTAAAATTTAGATATTCTGTAAGACAAATGAGAGCACCAAAACTCGTGGAACTTGTTATAATCAAACCCTACAAGTATACTTTGTGATTCGTCTCATATCAATTTATGCAATAGTTGATGGTTTTATTTGGTGTTTAATGACCGTCAACACTCCGCCAAGGTACAAGCCATAGAGGGAGCACTGACAGACTGACACCTCCAAAATCTTCCCTCTCTCTACCTCTCTATTTCTAAAGACTAGATCATAATGAGGACTAATCTTCTCTTGCTAGCTACTTTGAGAGGTGGATCCTTTCATGAACCCCTCTCTTGATCCTAACTGGAGATATGAATTAGGGTTTTAGGGATGCTCTTATCCAGGAGGCAGTGGCCTGCTTATATAGGCTGGTGGGAGGAACCAGAGCCCTCAGATCAAACCAACTTTAGTCAATGGTGGATATGCAAACCCTAAGGAGGTGGAGGAACCAACATAGAAGTGGGCCACAGACTAGATTTGGGCTAGGTCGGCTGACCCCGGGCCTAGGTCGACCCACTATAGTGGCAGATGGTTCCCTCCTTCGGTGGGTTGCCTTCTCATGTCTTCTAGATTCTTCTCAACTCGGTGCCGCGGTGGAATATGCATTTTTTAACTTGACGTCCTTGATATATTTCCTCCTTTTCCTGATAAAGCCCTGCAAAAACAGTGATTCACCAAAACCTGTGGAATTCTGCCGGTTTAACCCCTATTCTATGTAGGTAATTCCTTTTATATGCCTTTTCTATGTTTGGTTGACGACTTATAATTGTAACTGAGGACCGTGCACAACCACCACCCAAAGTTTAGGGCTTCTTGAGTACTTTATGTACTCAACCCCCTCCATTCTATATTTTTAGGAGTAAAGCTACCAAAGTATATCCCTGTATGGAACTTTTGGAGCTATGCATGGATAGGGTACCCATAGTACACTCAAAGATGGTTCCATACAAGAGAGCTACATGAGGACTACAGTGATTGGGTTAGTATGCTTAAAGAATAAGGCTAGGGTTGTGTCCGCACTCCAAGCTTTCTATAGCCATAAAGCCACATTGACATAGGACCGCTGTCTTAGAACTTTGATAGATGATATAAGGCTAATGGCCCAAGTTATGTAACCTGAACCATGTAATGTGTTTCCCCATTAGCAGTAAAAGTATGGATTTTGAAACCAATCTCATTCGAATTGTGCGTATCAGCTACTAATCTAGGGTTTGATACATGATGCACAAAGGAGCCTAAATTAGGGGTCCAACACCAACAATCATCTATAGTGCATAGTTTGGTGACCACGCTATTGTGAACCACTAGACCAACTTGGTGCAACACAAAAAGGTTCTAGAATGGTTTTCAGGCCATCAGATTGATCTGGTGCTCCACACCAGACTAATCCAGTGAGTTCAACGCAAAACCCTCTCTATAATAGTTCTAACGCATGGTTTGGTGACCACTAGGTTAACCACTAGATCAATCTCGTGGCTTACCCTACCCACAATTAATAGCCTACCGTGTATCTTATAATCTAGTGCTTCTAGTAGGCACCATTGGACCAATCTAGTGGCCACCAAAACACCCCCAATCCACTTATTTTCTTCCCCTTTTTCAAATGTGCCACTCCTCAAGTGTTCCAACAACTTGCGCATGTGAGTTATAGCATGTCACAAACAATTTTAAAAGGGATTTCCCTTGTACCTCACCACACACTAAGCGTAAAATATTGCCAACCAAGAATTGGTTGATAGAATGAGCCTAAAACAGAGGCGTCATCCTAATCCATACAAGATGCAGTGGCGGAATGATTGTGGTGCGCTGTGTGTGAACCATGTTGTGATAGTTTTTTTCTACTGGGGGGTATAATGGTCATGTGGAGTGCGATGTGGTGCCTATGCAAGCATGCTAACTTCTGCTAGGAAGACCATTGTTATATGATCGTAATGTTCAGATCTTTGGAAGAACCAACAAGCTTTCTTTCATGTACAAAGGAGAGCAAATTTCTTTACTCCCTTTGACACCGAAGGAAATATTGAAGGATGATCTAAAAAGAAAACAGCGAGAGAGCGAGAGCCATTTGCGAGTGACCCACAAAAATAGTGAGAGAGTGTTTCCAAAGCCAAATAAAACCCCACACCTGCAAAGAACCAAGACAACAAGAAAAGAGGGATTAGTTATGATGGCTAGGAAGGGGGATTTAAAAGAATTGAGTGAACCCAATGCCACATTCTTTGTACTCCTGTATAAAGAAAATTTTCTTTCCACTAACGACTTATCATCTACTTTGTCAAGTGTTGTTTTTAAAATGAAACCTATACTTAGTAGCATTAGATAACCGTTGTGAATAAAGATTTTCTCTCTTTATAGATGTTGCAGCAATACATCTTGTTTTTTTTGTGAATATTAGAGGAGTTGTTGCGGCAGTACCCCCAAATCTCTCGTAACAACCATATAAAAGATGGGGCCCACAAGCTTGTGGAGTAAAACATGGTTGAAAAATGGTGGTTGGGGTAAGTAACTACTAATGGTGAAGGTGCAATTTCCCTTTATCTATGGGGAGATGGAGGAAATATTTATAGCGACCAAAAATAGGGTGAGTATGAGTTATTTGGGACCTCTGAAGCAAATGAAAAGTATTATTATCTAATATAACAGATTTTTAGGATACAGTAACCTAGCTATTGGGAGACGGACCGCCCTTTGTCCTATGATGAAGATGAACCTCTCTGATTGCCGTCTTTTTAGCACCTGTTATATGCTTACTGGTGAAAAGCTTTCTATTTGTACGAGCTCTTGGTGATCAGGGCTGTCCGATGGTGAATGATTTTGATGTCCAGCACTGCGATACTCCATGTACATTTTGGGATGGCAATGTGTTTGTGTGGTGTGCGTTGCTGTGATCTGATGCTGCATGATCACCGCTTTGCTGGCTTGCATGTAACCTCTCAAAGTTCCGTGTAACTGATTTTTGTATAGAAAGGTACTGATCCAATTAACCATGAAATAGTTGAGGGTTGCATTGCAACATGCATGTACATGTAACCAACACTATATATCTCTTCATTTTTTTAGATTGAACACGTATATAAAAGTAGAATGACTACAGCCATTTGCCCATTTCAAAGCACATCTATCCTGTGTAGTAATTTGGTTTTCATTGGTGCCGGTGGTTATATAGCAGATTCTTCTCGATCAGTCATCTGCAATAGGCAGGTGAAATAGCATTTTTAGCATTTAGTGACAAATTTAGCGTCGATGTCCTCCCACTCAACACACACATTGCAATGTTGTAGAGTTCACAAGTAGCATCAGCCAACTGAACCAACTTCACAAGTGGCCATACACATATTTTTTTATTGATAAAAATAGAACAATTATCCTCTTATATTAGGTCTAATAATATCATTACCTTGAGCATCTCCAAGTGGCTCAGCTTAAGCAAGAGAACGTGGGTTTGTGGCATCACCGGAGCGCTCGCAGCCTCGGCCATCGCTGAATACCTGGAGCTCTAGGACCAGATGCAGTACGTACAACGAAATGATCAAGCCGATCGCACGGTTTGGCGATGAACAACAGACGGGAAGTACATGGCCAAATCTGCCTACGCAATGTATGCCGGAGCAACCAAATTCCAAGGACACAGACTGATCTGAAAAACGTGGGCTCCTCTAAGGGTCAAGATCTTCTTGTGGCTCGCGTTCTACCGAAGACATTGGACGACCGACCGAAGGAGAAGGCATGGACTGGATGCAAGGGACTCCTACTAACTATGTGACCAAGAACAAGAGTCAATTGATCACATCATATCCACATGCCTGTTCGCCAAAGAGCTCTGGCATCGCATCGACCAAGCACTCGGGCGACAATGCCACAACCTCAGCCCACAGTCCGGCGCTGGTGGCGACGCCTGCGTGCTCTCTGGCAGGATTCAGAGATACTAGTTTTGGAGTTATATATATGTCCCCAATAATAGTCTAAGAGCAAAAATTCCTATCTCCCAAATTTCCATCCTCTACTCTTGCGAGTACACTGTCCCTCCACTCCCTCGAGTATAATAGCTATGTCCAATTTTACTAAGAGTACTAATAAGTAATGAATTAGAAATAAGAGTCCTAATTGGATCACTGTATGGTCCATGACTCGAACTCACCACCCATGCTTAGAGCAACTCCAGCAGGCTCCTACTCAAGCCTCAATAGCTAAATATGGGTGCCTAAGCTAAAAACATTACTCCAACAGGTCCCTACTCCAGACCCTATATTTGGCTAGACACCCATATTTCTCCTCCAGACCCCATTCCTGTTGGTCCAATAGGACAGCCCCCATCCTCCATCGCGTGTCCTAGCCCCATATTATGCTCCCTCTCTCTCTCTCTCTCTCTCTCTCTCTCTCTCTTCCTTTGCATGTGCATGACACCCTACGGTAACCGGCTCGATGCTCTAATTGTGTCCCTATCCAAATGAAGAAGAAAGAGGAAGAAGAAAAAGACAATAACGAGTGGGTCCCTTCTGTCATTCTCTCTGGAATATGTTTGAGGGCCCTAATTTGGGTGCTACTGTTGGAGTTCAAGCAAAAAAGTTGAGCCTCAAGAAATAGAGGGAGCACCCAAATTAAAAGTAAGGGCTTAGTTTTGGAGGCTACTGCTGGAGTTGCTCTTAGAAGAGTTAGAATAGAGCGTGTTTAACCATGGTAAAATCCAATTCCAGAATGTATTGGAACAAATGATGCAATGCATCTGGTACAGGTAAAATTTGCACTATCATAGCGGCAATTGACTCTATAGTGCTGATATAGCCCATTATTAAAACACATTATCATAGACAAATATGTATATGGGTTTAACGTAAATTTTTCGTATTGGTACATTAGCTGGTAACTTTTAAAGCTAAAAACGGACGAAAATGAACGGAAAATCGCTCTATCGTTTTCATTTTCATATTTTTAGATGAAAACAGGAGCGGAAGCCGGA
>Ga0182004_10003985_pt1 | contig 11840 bp, 4 predicted proteins | sample Sormic07211540_1_FD_120479 | JGI IMG/M metagenome (GOLD analysis project Ga0182004, IMG submission 120479) | Endophyte microbial communities from Sorghum bicolor roots, Mead, Nebraska, USA - 072115-40_1 MetaG | ecosystem: Host-associated > Plants > Roots > Unclassified | place: USA: Nebraska...
CCTGAATATTTAGAAAGATTACATCACACATCCTCATGATAATTAATGCTAACGACATTCTTTGTGCCATACTAGTTGTTCATATTTTCTAATGGAAAATCATCTCATTACTGGAGACGAAGAACAGCTTTGATGTAGAAGTATTTATAAAATAATTAAAAGTAAAGGTCCACAAGATTGAACTACAAGCTTTAAAAGACCAAATAGATTTTTTTTAAAAAAAACACCATAATGTTGCTGGCCCACATGACCACTTAACCAGTATGTAGACTTCTAACCTGTAAGCCTATATATAGTTAATTATTATGACTCCCTATATAATTAAATTAATAGATGATGTAGAATTTTTTGGATGCCTCTCCATGGAAATTTCCAGGCTCCTTTAACCTTTGAATCGAACAGAATCTACTGAAGCAACAAGCTCAACATCAAAACACCCCTTGCAATTTGACAACACCCAATGCAACAAGCTCAACAGAAAATTATTTGGAATGGTTGGTAAGTTCACATCTTTGGTGAAATTGCTTTGTGTTCATTCTGATTCCATTCACTACCCTTCCAAATGGAGAATTCGAGCAAATTTGATTTGTGTGTAGGTAGAATGCAGAATGGAGTTCTGTGTTCAATTTTGTAACTAGAGAATAGCATGTGCAGAGGATGCTTCTATTGCTTTCTCATATGTATAACTAGCAGCCTATCACCTTAAAAGTGTTGCAGGAGGCTTTCTCATATGTATAACTAGCAGCCTATCACCTTAAAAGTGTTGCAGGAGCATGGGTCTGCAAAGACTCTTACCAGTAGCAGCACAATGACATATTCAGGATGTGTAGCACATTGTGTGGCATGATAAAAGACAATGGCCTCCTTTATTGTTTGAGTGCCTATATTCCATCTTTTGTACTTGAAATGAAATGCAGCATTGGAGGACAAATATAGTAGCAATATTAAGTTGAAGTGTTGAACCAGTTGATATACTTTCTACACGAGAAAAAGGAACATTTTCAAAATTTGGAATGCATAAGTTTTGTATACCTTGATGTTCTAAAGCTATTTAGGATCAGGATTCCTCAAGAAAAACTATTTACGATAGAAAAGACATCTCTCCAACTAATTTGTGCAGATGTTGGGATTACTGCTCAAAAAATGATCGCTAGAAGACATTTGCAGCAACACATTGTCCACAAATTCAATTCTTAACTTTGTAATATTGAATGAAGAACTTTTATAGTACATGCACTTTATTTTATTTTTTGTTAATTTTGAATTTTATGCCTATTTTTATTTAGATTTTTACTCAAGGTCGCACCTACTTCCATACATCCTCCTTTGATGCCTTATTTGCACACACTCTATGGCATGATCACCTCTCCCCCTTATAGATGGTATGTGGAAATTTTGATATACTGTTTGAAGTTACTACAATTGCTAAAAAGGAAACATCTTAAGTTCCTTATTTTAGCACATATTTTGGCTTTTAAGTATACCATTGCACCCACAATTCAAAGTTGAGTCATGTGCTAATACCCATGGTTAGGGGCACCCGTTTTCCCTTGCCACTTCTCTTACTCTCACCCCCTCAAACACTCTTTCTCCTATTTGATTAGAAGCATGGTGGCAACCATTGACTAGATTACTTGGAGCACATGCCTCACCAATGGACAAAAAAGAATAAGTTAGGGGTTGATTTTGGTTGGGTGAAGCAGTTGAAGGATGAAGAGGAGGCTATAAAGGTGGTTTTGGATGACTGTCTTGCCTGATGGCGGGGGAGGCAAGATGGTTGGTGTCAGAGTTCAGTGGAGGAGTACCTCACTATCTTGCTGTTAACAAATTGTTTTGTGAGGCACATGCACATTTGCTTGTCATGTTGCTATTGAAACCAAGGAGCTAAGACATGAGCTCATTATTGTCAAATAGTAGACGATGTGTATGCCCTCCGCTTTGTCGCATTGCTATTAGATCAGGAAACTAGCATGCAAGCTCATTATTGTCAAGACATCACTATGTTAGCGATACACAACAACCTCTACTTGTCATGTTGCTCTTGGAATATGGGAACTAGCTAGGAGTTAAGGTGTCGTTTGGGTACAAGTTAATGATGCTGCGCACTTGCTTTGTCGTGTTGTTGGGTACAAGTTAATGATGCTATGCACTTGCTTTGTCGTGTTGTTGTTGAAACTCGAAACATAGGACTGCCTCTACTTGTCATGTTGCTATTGGAACATGGAAACTAGGAGTGAACTTGTCATTTTTGTATGGGCTAATGATGTTACGCACTTGCTTGTCGTGCTATTATCAAAACTCGAAACAGAGGATTTGCCTCTACTTGTCATGTTATCGCTGGAAGATGGGAACTAGCAACGAGCTTGTCATTTTGGTATGACTAATGATGATACACACCTACTTGTCGTTTGGGTATGAGGCACTCCTTTTCCCACCGCTTATCTTTCTCTCAATCTCTCCCACACAAATATCCCTATTTGATTGGAAGCATGCATGGTGGCAACCATTGATCGAATTATTTGGAGCCAATGCCTCCCATTGGAGAAAAAAGGAATCAAGTTAGGGGTTGATTTTGGTTTGGTGAAGTAGTTGGAGGAAGAGGTGGCTATAATGGTGGTTGTGGGTGGCATTATTGCCTAAAGATGGTAGAGGCAAGATGGTTGGGGTCAGTGTTGGAGGGACACCTCGATGTCTTATTATATCAAATAGTTTTGTAAGGCACATGCACCCTCGCTTGTCGTGTTTCTCAGAATGAGGGAGCTCAGGACGAGAGCTCAATATTGTCAAATTGTAGGCTATGCGTATGCCCTTCGCTTATCACATTCCTATTAGAATGGGAAACTAGCATGCAAGCTCTTTATTGTCAAGATGTTATTATGTTAGCGATATACAAAAGCCTCTACTTGTCATGTTGCTCTTGGAATATGGGAACTAGTAGTGAACTTGTCATTTGGATATGAATAATGATGATATGCACTTGCTTGTCGTGTTGTCTCTGAAACTCAAAACAAAGGATTTTGGGTGTGATTGTGATGCAATGCACATGCTTGTCCTGTTGCACATGCTTGTCGTGTTGTTGTCAAAACTCAAAACAGAGGAATTTGGGTACATCTAATGATACTACACACTTGCTTGTCGTGTTGTTGTCGTAACTCAAAGCGGAGGATTTTGGGTACAACTAATGATGCTACATAACTACTTGTCGTGTTGCTATCAAAACTCGAAACAAAGGACTGTCTCTACTTGTCATGTTGCTATTGGAACATGGAAACTAGGAGTGAACTTGTCATTTTTGTACGGGCTAATGATGCTGCGCACCTGCTTGTCGTGTTGTTATCGAAACTCAAAATAGAGGATTTGCCTCTGCTTGTCATGTTGCCGCCGGAAGATGGGAACTAGCAATGAGCTTGTCATTTTGGTACGGCTAATGATGATACCCACCTACTTGTCGTTTGGGTACGATGCACTTGTTTTCCCACCGCTTATCTTTCTCTCAATCTCTCCCATACTCTTTATCCCTATTTGATCGGAAGCATGCATGGTGACAACCATTGATTGAATTATTTGGAGCCAATATCTCCCATTGGAGAAAAAAGAAATCAAGTTAGGTGTTGATTTTGGTTGGGTGAAGTAGTTGGAGGAAGAGGAGGCTATAAAGGTGGTTGTAGGAGGCATTCTTGCCTAAAGGTGGGAGAGGCAAGATGGTTGGGGTGAGTTGGAGGGACACCTCGATGTCTTGTTGTCCCAAATACTCAATCCATCCCAAATTGTAAGTCGTTTGACTTTTTTAATATCAAGTTTGACCACTTGTCTTATTCAAAGTTTTGTACAAAATATCACTTTTTTTGTTGTGTATTGGTTTATTAATAAAAGTTTTTCAAGAATGACTTAAAATTTGACTATATTTGCACAAATTTTTTGAATAAGACAAGTGGTGAAACTTGGAGTAAAAAAAGTCAAACGACTTACAATTTGGGATGGAGGGAGTAGTTTTTAAGGCACATGCACCCTCGCTTGTCATTTTCTCAAAATGAGGGAGCTTGGGACAGGAGCTCATTATTGTCAAATCATAGGCTATGTGTATGCCCTTCGCTTATCGCATTGCTATTAGAATGGGAAACTAGCATGCAAGCTCTTTATTGTCAAGACGTTATTATGTTAGCCATATACGAAAGCCTCTACTTGTCATGTTGCTCTTGAATCATGGGAACTAGTAGTGAAACATGTTGCTCTTGAAACGAAGGATTTTGGGTATGATTGATGATGCAATGCACATGCTTGTCATGTTGATGTCGAAACTCAAAACAATAGATTTTGAGTACGACTAATTAATGATGCTACACGCATGCTTGTCATGTTGTTGTCAAAACTCGAAACAGAGGAATTTGGGTACAAAAATGATGCTACACACCTGCTTGTCGTGTTGTTGTCATAACTCAAAGCGGAGGATTTTGGGTACGACTAATGTTGCTACATAACTACTTGTCTAATGTTGCTACATAACTACTTGTCGAGTTGTTGTCGAAACTCAAAATAGAGGACTTTGGGTACGACCAATGATGCTACGCTCGTGCTTGTCGTGTTGTTGAAACTAGAAACAAAGGATTTTGGGTACTACTAACGATGCTACGCACCTGCTTGTCATGTTGTTGTTGAAACTTAAAACAAAGGATTCTGGGTACGACTAATGATGCATGCGCTTGTCGTGTTGTCGTAAAAACTCGAAACATGGGATTTTAGGTATGACTAATGATGCTAGACACCTGCTTTGTCGTGTTGTTGTCGAAACTCAAAGTAGAGGATTTTGGGCACGACTAATGATGCTATGCTGCACTTGCTTGTCGTGTTGTTGTCGAAACTAGAAACGGAGGATTTTGGGTATGACTAATGATCTATGCTCATGTTTAACGTGTTGTTAAAACTCGAAACAAAGACTTTGGGGCACGAGTAATGATGTTACGCACTTGCTTATCGTTTTGTTGTCAAAACTCGAAATAGAAAATCTAGCAGGTGACTCTGTCATTGTTAAACCTCTAGCAATCTATACACGCTCTACTCATTTTGCTGATGAAACAAGAAGCTAAGGGTGCTCGCACAATATCAAGCACTAGAGTACATCTCTATCTCTATCTCTATCTCTAACTCTAACTCTATCTCTATCTCTAGGATATAAAATCTTTAGATAATATAATATCTACCAAAATACTTTTCATTAATGCACCAAATCTTTTTGATTCAAAAATAAATGATTTCCATGCTATAAAATGGGACACCAGCGGGGGCTCTTGAGGCAACAAAGACAAGCGAAGTAAAACCGAGTTCCAGCCTTTCTCCCCTGGTTCCTCTCTTTCTCATGCAGCTGGAGGCCTGACAGTCCAATCCACTCTTGAGTCTCCGACTTCGAATTCTGTAAGGAATAAATAAACACAAATCCCTTCCATTCCATGTCTTTGCTTGCACATGATTCAATTCTGGAATGCCTAGCGTTGTGGAGCCTTTGGACATATATATTTGAAATTTAGTTTCTATATTAGGTAGTTTGTGATCCTTTCTTTTCGCTAAAGTGGTATCCCGAGTCTTGCATCGGTTACTATGTTTTCTTAAAAGTAGAGGTAAAACTCTTTTTAAAAAAATGATTCAAACCTAGAATCAGTTCCGCATGCTCCTCCAGCGATTTCTCACCACTATTATCACTGATGGTGGGGCCTGAGAGAACCTCGGTCCTCCTAGCTCAAATTCAATTTTAGGGCCACTATATAAAAGTATGTAAACCACTTATAACTAGCCATTCTGTCATATAAGAGGAGACTATCTAAATATTACAAATTTAACACATAACTGCATGTCAGATGATGTTTTTATCCCATGTCTAAATAACAAATCTGGTGAAAACATTAATGCCAAAAAAAAAACTTTAACATTATAGTCATTCCTAACATATATATTTTTTTTAAAAAAAATCTCATTAGGTAGACCAATACTATATATATCTTCATAATTAAGAATAAGTATGATCCAATTTAATTAAAATTTACACATTTAGTCCTTTTTTGAGTACATGACAGCATAAATATTGAGAAACAAAGTTAGTACATAATTTTGATGCATCTTCATTTAGCGTTTTCTTGTAGGCAAAAAAACTGATGGCGGAAAAGCCTTATGACTAGCTAGTTAACAGATTGTGAAATCCACCATCCGTTTAAATTAATTTAATATAACAATTCTAGACTTGTACTAGCTAGTTTTTTTTTCTCTTTTTGACGAGATGTACTAGCTAGTTGAGGCCGCTTCAGCCTTCATCAGGCCGTGGCGCTGCACGATGCGCCTTGCCCCTGTGCCCTACGGCAGTGTGGCACGCCCAACTGCCCAAGTGCCCAGGTGCTGATGCACTGTAGCCCGTTGAGGCGTCGAGCATGAAGCTGCGCAGGCTGTAGGTCCGCCGGCCATCAGCGTCGGTAGAGAGCCTTGCTCTTGCTGTTTCTGATTGGTGTCTCTTCCCTTCCATGGAGGTCTTGCAGGTGTAGGAGAGTCCGTGCATTAATCGGTGGCGACCAAGTGGGTGCGGTGACTGCGCGAGAATGGCAGGCGACGAGGCTGCGGAGGGCAGCGGGAGGATGCACATGGATCTAAACCTGCATGTCGGCCTCCCTCCATTGCCACAGCCTCGAGTCCAGCTCGACACTTCCACAGCTTCTTCCTCGACGTTGATGCCCCCCAACTTGACCGGTGCTACGCCGGAAGCTCCAACAACCGGCGAGCCCGAGGAATCACTCGCCCCGGCGGCGACAACCTTTTCGCCGTCGAATACGACGCTCTTCGCCCTAGAGGAGCACCCAATGCTTGACCCCATTGTTTATTCCTGGCTCGACGGCAATAGTGCCAGCGGTGAAGAGTACACTGATGCTCCTGAGCCGTCGGCGCCAGCGCCGGTGGATGGTCTTCTGGTAGCAAGGTCTGTGCGACCTAGCCGAGTGGCTGCTGCTACTGGAATGGAGATGGTGAACACAAGTACACTTGGGCAGCAGTCCACTCAAGGGGCTGCTGCAACTACAATTGAGCTCCGTTTTCTGAGGATGATACAGATCAGCCAGCAACACAACATTGTGAGGCCAGGATCAGCTAACCTCACTCAAAGCTCCTTCGAAGCGGCAAGGGGGCCAAATCCGGATGGCGGCGACAACTCCAGCTTTGAGTGTACCATCTGTCTTGAGCTAGCTAGACAGCCTGTGGTTACATCTTGTGGCCACCTCTTCTGCTGGCCGTGCTTGTACCAGTGGCTCCATGCACAATCATCCTCCTTTGAGTGCCCTGTCTGCAAGGGCGAGGTGTTGACAGGGGATATCACTCCGATATATGGAAGAGGCGGTGAAGAAGAAGGGGTGTCCACCGCCACCACCAACCCTAACTTGCCACCCAGGCCGCAAGCACACAGAAGGGAGAGCTTGAGGCAGCAGCTGCAAATGGCGGGAAGGGACGGGAACACAAGAGAAATGGTAAGGGTGCTGAGGCAGTTGATACAAGACGAGAACCAGGGTTGGGATGCAATCCCAGCGAGGGTCGAGACGACTTGGGTTCCTGCAGCCCGGCAAAGGGCTGGCGCTCGGAGACAGCAAAGGCAGGATAGGAATGCTGCACCTGCACAGGTGGTTCTTGCAGCTCCTCAGCAGCCATCGTCTATGGAACAGCTATTGACTTCTAGCACTGCAGCTGCTATAGTAGCGGGCGAACCTGGGCCAAGTAGTCGGTCAAGAAGGCCTTCGGAGTCTCCAACCATAAGAAGGACAAGGAGGAGGCCACAGTAGGTAGCAGAGTGTTGTCACTCACTTCAAAAGAACCTACAGACACAGACCATGCCCCGGTGTTAGTCATTACCCATGATTAGCTTTAGCTCCATAACCTACAGACTCAATAATTGGTTTTGGTATGATATGTTATTATAACTTCCATGATGTGGTTATTCCTGAGTTTTCAACATAGTTATTGTTCAAAATTGCAAGCATGTACTATTAGCAAACTATTCTTGCGGAAAACAATTATTGAGTCTGCTTGGGTCTCTCTGCTTCTGCTCCAATTGCTAGTGTCATTGTGACTGAGCAGCACAAAAGTAGTGGTACCAGAATCATGTTGCCTTGATATGCCGCTAGGTATTTGTACTTAAAATTGCCACCGAGTAGCACAGGGAATTTGTTGTGACTGTGTGGTACTGTGGTGAACCGTATCATTCCTCGTTCTGCACAAGTTGCCTTGTTATGCCACTGGGTATTAGTACACAAAACTTATACAGATGTGATACTGCAAAATACGTGCACTCCTTTTTGCATTTTGTGGCAGCAGTTAGGTATTTTTCTTTTGACATTCTATAACTGGATAGCACAAAACTATGTTCTCTCATATATAATTCACAAAACCGGTGTATGTTTACTTCAAAGGCTCAAAAAGAGAAGGGACCCTTAGTTTTAGCACAATCTTTCATGCAACATTCACCTATAATCAGCGGATCAGCCCAAAATAGATTTATACAGCAAATGGAGACGATAAAATCAATGGGGTATTTTCCATTTACATGTCATTCTGACCTGAACATTCAGAAAGATTGCATCACACGTCCTCATGATAAGACTGACGACATTCTTTGTGGACTACTAGCTGTTCACATTTTCTGATGGAAAATCATCTCGTTACTTGAGACCAAGAACAGGTTGATGTATAATTATTTAAAATAATCAAAGGTCCACAAGATGGAACTACAAGCTCTACAAGAGCAACAAAAGTTTTTTATAAAAAAAACCATAATGTTGCAGTCCCACATGACCACTTTAACCAGTATGTAGACTTCTAACCTGTAAGCCTCTATATAGTCAATTATTCTGAATCCCTATGTAATTAAATTAATAGATGAGGTAGAAATTTTTTGGAGCCCTCACCATGGAAATTTCCAGGGTCCTTAAACCTCACAATTGAATAGTATCTGCAAAGCAACAAGCTCAAGAGCAAAGAGAATTGTCACGGTCCTTACACCTTGCAATTGGACAGCATCCGACGCAATGAGCTCAACAGCAAATTATTTAGAATGGTTGGCCAAGTTAATATCATTCGTGAAATTGCTTTGTGTTTGTTTCGATTCCATTCACTACCCTTAACATATGGAGAATTTGATCATGTTTGACTTGTGTATAGGCAAAAGGCACAATAGAGTTCTGTGTTCAGTTCTGCAACCGGAGAATAGCACTTGTTTATTCAGCTTGATTCTGGAAAAGCATGTGCAGAGGATGCTTCTACTGCTTTATCATATAGTATAGCTAGAAGCTAGCAGCCTAGCACCTTAAAAGTGTTGCAGGAGCAAGGGTCTGCAAAGACTCTTACCAGTAGCAGTAGCAGCAGAATGACATATTCAGGATGTGTAGCACATCTGTGTGGCATGATAAAAGACAATGGCCTCCTTTATTGTTTGAGTGCCTGTATTCCATCTTTTGTACTTGAGATGCAATGCAGCACTGGATGACAAATATGATACCAATATTAAGTTGAATCAGTTGATATACCGACTGTATGACAAAAAGGAACATTTTCAAAATTTGGAATGCACAAGTTTTGTATACCTTGCAGTTCTAAAACTGTTCATGATAGAAATAGATAGCTGTATCTCTCCAATTGATTTGTGCAGAATATTGGGATTACTGTGCAAAAAATGATCGCCAGAAGACATTTGCTGCAACATGTTGTCCACAAGTTCTCTAATGATTTTTGCATGACAAAATCCAGCAGTGGTTTTCCTTGAAAGCACCAACACACATAGAGCATTAGATCTTGAACTGTTCAATCAGTCTGAGAAGGCTATATGTCTCAGCATCAGGCATTGCCCCTCTCAAAATCATTGTCCTCAACAAATCTGGCTCATAAACTTTTGCCTTCACATAAGCTTTCAGGAGGGTGTTATACACAAAGGAATTCCGAGAATATTTTGATTCATTCAGTTCACTGTATAGTCTCTTTGCATTTTCCAAGTCTCCAATTTCTGCAAAGTTCTCAAGCAACAGATGTGTGGTCTCCAACCATGGTGTTGAACTCCTCACCTTTTTAGTGACGACTTCCTTCTTTCCCATATCTATTGTGTTCAAGGCTTCTTTAACAAGACCCGATTTCAAGCAACCCAATGCTAAGTGGCGATAAGTAATAGCATTAGGCTGGCATCCGTTTGCTCTCATTTCCTTGAATACAGATGATGCTTTATCCACAACACCGTGCCTGCAGTAAACTGATAAAATGGAATTGAACTGTTCTGTAAGGCTTAACTTTTTTGTTGATTTTATCTGGACCCATATCTTCTCTGCCTGATCAATGGAACCAACCTTTCCAAATGCTTCTATTGCTACTGTGAAGCTTTTGGATCGAACATGAGGGAGGTCTTGCATGATCTCCCATGTCCTCTTTAGCTCCTTTTCCTTCCCAAGGTATCCATACAAGATAAGAAGAATTTCCAGTGTGGACCAATTAGTACCTGTCATGGAATTCTCAATGGCTTCTACATATGTGTGGCAAACAGTATATAGTCTTGCAACAGCATGTGAAATAGCTAGAATGCCATAAGTGATCTCATTGGGCTCAATCTTTGCTCTTTTCATATCACTAAACACCCTGGCTAGCCCGTCAATGTTGTGCTCATTGGCTTGTATTTTCAACAGGATGTTGTAGGTTGACGTGTGAGGGGTCACACGATCAGCTTTCATTTGATAAAGGATCTTGGATATAGTTTTCCTGCGACCGGGTGAAGAATGAAGGATGATCAGGCGGTTGTAAACATATGGCGAGATCGGCAAGGACAATTCTCTCATCTTCCTCATGTAAGCGTATGAATGCTTAATGAGATCCAGATCCAAAGCAGCCATGACAAGGTTGTTATAGAGGAGCTCTTTCTGGTATTCCTGAGGTACGCGAAGGAAGAGGCTTTCGGCTTCAGAAATGCCATGGACTTTAGCTGTGAACTCCAGCAGATACGAGTAATCAAGCTCACTCAGCTTGTAGGGCCTCTCTCTCACGATCCATTCCATGACCTGTGGGAAGGAAAGGAAAAAAAACTGTCATATCCTGAGCAAATACTAGATGGTAGGGACTAGGAAATCTTATGTCCATTTGAATTACCACTACTCGGCACATTGTTCAAGCACAAATAAAGAGAAGCTAGTTCTATGCTGATGAGCTAACTAGAAGGTGGAAGTGAACTAGTACCATTCAAATAAACACCCACCACATTTGTGAACAAGAACATAGATCAGCAGTTCAGCACAACGCAAGAGCACTAACAGAAGGGAGAGCAAAGAAACCTGGAAATTTCATGTCACTGCACAGCTCAACTCGCGTCAATCACCAAGGAAAGCTCTCATGAACTGGCAGAGGCGAAGTGAGGGAAAAGGGGGCACCTGCAGGGCGGTGCGGTGTAGACGGTGTCGTCGGAGGCGGTTGATGGCGTGGAATACGTGGCCGCGGTGCACGGCGCGGCCGTCGGCCATCCAGCCCCGCATGGCCGCGCCGACCGACGCCGCCCGCTCCACCCGCCGCGCCAGCGAGCCCTCCTGCCCTGGCACGTCGCGGGGCCCCTCCGCCCCAAGAGAAGGAGGAGGAGGAGGAGGAGGAGGAGGCGCGGTGGCGTTGCTTCCGGAGCTGGTGAAGAATCCTGCGGTGGGGACGGGGAGCGGCGGCCGCCGTCGCCGGAGCAGCACTCGGAGCAGCAGCATCGCTGCTTCGCAGAGGCGGAGGCCCCCAGTACGGCGAGCGCCGGAGTCGTGGCCCAACTTCGATCGGTCGAGGAGCCCATTAGCCCAAGGGCCCAACACAACAACATA
>Ga0182004_10003986_pt1 | contig 11837 bp, 12 predicted proteins | sample Sormic07211540_1_FD_120479 | JGI IMG/M metagenome (GOLD analysis project Ga0182004, IMG submission 120479) | Endophyte microbial communities from Sorghum bicolor roots, Mead, Nebraska, USA - 072115-40_1 MetaG | ecosystem: Host-associated > Plants > Roots > Unclassified | place: USA: Nebraska...
GGCCACAATTTTTTGCTGGGGTTTTGGTTTTGCATGGTATTGTTTGCCTGCATGTGTTCGGCTGGGCATGGTGCGGGCTGAGCCGCATGCACTCATGGACGCTTGGACTGCTTCAACGCGAGCGTTGATTGGGTGGATTGGGCGGCGACCAAGCCAACCGGGCGACAGGCGAGCGCAACAGGCAAGGGCAATTGCGTCCTAAATATAGCATGCAGGCGGCGACGACAACTTTTGTAAAATTAGAGCTTGAGCCTAGGACGTCAGCTAATCTGAGTATGGAGGGAGTATTGATCATTTCTTGATTGAAAATGACTAATTGGAGAACTTTTATCTTTCAGTGTGAGGAAGTCTGTCGCCTTGCGCTACTAAGACGGTACCGGCTACTGCCACATATCTACACTCTTTTTTACCACTCACATACAAAGGGTGTTCCAGTTGCTGCTCCAGTTTTCTTTGCTGGTAATTAATTCTCTCACTGTATCACCCAGTTTTAAGTAGGCTCAGATGCTGGTAGTTTGTATGAAGAACACAGATGTGTGGCAAGTTGCTGCCTCCTTTCTTTTATGATCCAAACTTTGTATAAGATATTTACAGGCTTAGAGGAGACTGTCTGGTGGGTTGTATAATAGATGATATTCTCCAGTTGCAGTTTGTTAACAGATAATTATCGCATTCCTAAATTCTTTTAGATCCACAAGACCCTGAACTGAGGAAAGTTGAGACTTCCTTTCTCCTCGGACCACTGTTAGTCTGTGCAAGGTATTATCTTCACAACAATGATTTGACATTAGTTCTCCCTTTTACAGTTTACCTTTTCTCTTTAGTGTTGGCATGAACAAATTGCAAATCTGAATCTGAACTGTCGGAGGGCAGCTTGGCCAAAGGGCCGCTTAGATTGAATTGAAATGCAACAAGTTCTCACGCCGATACAAGGGATGGGGGCTGCTGCATATAAAGCCTAGAGGGCAGATAGCACCCCAACATACCCTGACAACCTCTAACTGCCTAAAGCAAAACTGTCTAACAGCTAACAGCAACTTGGTTCTCAAGGCACCATGTTCAGCTTGGCCGCCAAGGAACCTATTAGGCAAAGTAAGACTCAATTACAGTAAAGTAAATGGTAACTAGGCTAACACTAGGCTAACCCCTGTCAATTCTCCCCCTTAGCCTTGTGTGCCTTGGGGTTGATCTGCCTCAAGCCAATTCTTCCCCTCATCTCCTGGAATTTTGCCTTGCCTAGAGACTTGGTCAGAATGTCAGCGAGCTGATTAGTAGTGGACACATGCTCAGCCTTGATGGTTCCATCTTCCAAGAAGCTTCTGAGGAAATGATATTTGATCCTGATGTGCTTGCTCTTCTCATGGAAGACTGGATTCTTGGCTAGAGCAAGTGCAGACTTGTTGTCCATCTTTAGTTCAACCACCTCGACATTTCTGCCAAGGAGCTCAGCTAGCAGCCATGACAGCACAGAGCTTGAGTAGCAACAGTGGAGGCGGCAATGTACTCAGCTTCATAGCTAGAGAGCGCCACCACCTTTTGCTTGATGGAGTGCCAGCTGACCAAGCAATTGCCGAGGAAGAAGAGTGACCCACTCGTGCTCTTGCTCGTGTCAACGTCGCTGGCGAGATCACTTTTGGTGTAGCCGATGAAGCGGGCACTTCCTGGAGCCTTGGTAATAGTGGAGGCTGTAGTCCAGCGTGCCGGCGAGGTAGCGCAGGATCCGCTTGACCACCCCTTGATGCTCGAAGGTTGGTCGCTCCATGAACCGGCTCACATAGCCGACGGCGTAGGCCAGGTCAGGGTGCGTGTGCAAGGTAGCGCAGGCTCCCGATGAGACGCCGGTAGTGAGTGGGGTCGACCGGAGCAGCCGTGCTGTTCTTCCTGAGTCGAAGACGCTCCTCCATGGGAGTGTTGGCAGGATTGCAGCCATCCATGCCCCGCAGCTCGAGGATCCTCTTGGCGTAGTGGGCTTGCTGCAGAGTGATCCCGGTGGCATCCTGGTGCACCTCGACACCGAGGTAGAAGCTGAGTGCGCCGAGGTCACTCATGTCGAAGGTCTGCTTCATTTGAGCCTTGAACGCCTCCACTTCATCTTCCCCGGCGCGGGTGATTATCAAATCGTCGACGTAGACGCCGACAAGCAGGACAGTGCGTGCTCTGCTGGAAGCCCATAGCCTTCAGGGTGTTGTCCAGCTTTGCGTTCCACTCGCGCGGGGCTTGCCGCAAACTGTAGAGAGCCTTGCGCAGCCTGTAGACTTTCCCTTCTCCGGTGACGGCGTAGCCCGGCGGCTGCTGCACGTACGCCTCCTTGAGGTCGCCATTGAGAAATGCGGACTTGACGTCCATGTGGTGGACGCGCCACCCTTCTTGAGCCGCCAGCGCGAGGACCCGGACAGACTCCATGCGCGCCACCGGTGCGAACGCGTCATCATAGTCGATCCCCTCTTGCTCGACAAAGCCACGAGCCATGAGCCTGTCCTTGTGATTGATCACCACACCTAGCTCGTTCTTCTTGAGCTTGAACACCCACTTCAGGGAAATGGGGCGGTAACCAGCAGGGAGACTGACCAGCTCCCAGGTGCGGTTTTGCTCCACCGACGCGAGCTCTTGCTCCATTGCAGCGCGCCAGGCAGGGTCATCCTTGGCCTGAGCATAGCTGGCCGGTTCTCCGGCATGCGTCAGGTGAACCTCGGCGAAGAGGCATGGAGGTGGCTCCGGCGTGGGCGTAGACCCGATGATGTTGCCAACGGTGCGGTACCACAATGGCTCGTCGTCGTGGAACGCGTCGAGGCAGTCTTCATCATCATCAAGCGGAGTGGCGATGTAGGGGAAGCAGAGTCAGTGGGTCAAGTGATGATGGTGCAGGCAGAGTCGTGGATGGCAGCACATGTGGAGCTAAGGACGGCTCCGGAGCAGGTGATGGTGATGCAGTGCTGCTCATCGACGGTGAGACGCTTTGCGCTCCTTCTTCACCTTCTGCCGTCCAGTACTCGACGTGAAGTCGCTTCTTGCTGCCGTTGAGCTCCCTGCAGCCGTGGATGACAAATCCTAGCTGCGACCTTCATCAAACACCACATCGCGGCTTACCTTGACCCGCTGTGTGGCCGGATCAAGGATCCGGTAGGCCTTCGCCCCTTCCGCGTAGCCGATGAAGACGCCCGATTTGCCGCGATCATCGAGCTTGCGCAGGTGGCTCAAGTCCTTGATGTAGGCAACACAACCGAAGACTTTGAGGTGGCTCACTGACGGCGCACGCCCGTGCCAGGCCTCGTATGGGGTCATGCCCAGCAAGCTCTTCGTCGGCGATCGGTTGAGCAGGTGTACCGCCGTCATGACCGTCTCTCTCCAGTACTTGGCTGGCATCCTCCTCTGCTTCAGCAGCGCACGGGCGGTGGTGACCACAGTCTGATTGTGGCGCTTGACCACGCCGTTCTGCTGCGGTGAGTGGGGCGCACTTAAGTGGCGTCGAACACCTTTTTCGGCGCAGTAGTCCGCGAACTCGGTGACGGTGAACTCCCCGCCATTGTCGGTGCGCAAGACCTTCAGCGCGTGGCCGCTCTCCTCTGCTTTCGCCTTGATCAGCTTCATGGCGTCAGCAGCAGCATCCTTGGTGGGTAGCGGAGCGACCCACATGAAGCGCGATGCGTCGTCAACCATTAGGAGGAAGTAACGGCGCCCGCCAGGAGTCGCTGACATCATCGGGCCGCACAGGTCACCAATGACCATCTCCAACGGTTCCTCGGCGTGGCACCGCGCCTGCTGTGGGAACGGCCGCCGGCGCTGCTTGGTGACGACGTAGGTGTCGCAGATCTGCTCTGCATGCTTGATGACGGGGAGGCCACGCGCCATGGAGTGCTGGCCGTGCTGGTGCAGCGCCTCGAAGTTGAGGTGGCCGAACCGCTTGTGCCAGAGCCAGTCGTCGTTGTCCTTCCTTGTGGCGAGATAGGTTGCGCGGCATTGAGGTGGAGCATGTAGAGGCGGCTGGGCCCGTGGTTTACCTTGACCAGGAGGCGCCTGCGTGGATCCTAGATGCGCAGTATGCCGTGGTCGATTTCCACCTTGGACTCGCCTTCATCGAGCTGGCCCAAACTCATGATGGAGTTGTGTAGCGCAGGGATGAAGTAGACGCCTTGCAACACGCGGTGCTCACTGTTCTTCGCTTGGAACACGATGGAGCTGACGCCTTGAATCTCCACCCTTGACGCGTTGCCGAACCGCACCAAGCCGCGCACAGATGTGTTGAGGTCGGAGAACAGCTCGCGATGGCCGGTCATGTGGTGGGTGGCGCCACTGTCGAGGCACCAGCCGTTGAGCATGTCCTTGCCGCCGTTGTTCAAGAACACACAGGTTCGCGTCTCGTTGATGTCGACAGCTGCCTTGGAGCAGAAACCGTCGGACACGTTGAGCTCGATGACGCCATGGGTGAAGAAGAGGGCCGCGTCACCATCATCCGCCTGCCCGACGTTTGTGGCACTGCTGCACTCGTGTTGAGGCTCGGGGCACTCCTTTGCCTAGTGGCCGGGGCGACGACAATTGAGGCAGAGGTCATCGCGGTTGGCCTTGTGGTCACCACCGGTGCCTCCTACCTTTCCTCCTTGCCCGCCGCCCTCGCGATCACCTCCCTTGGTGCCTTTCCCCTTCTACTTCCTCCCGCCACCCGGACGTCGACGCGCCTCGCCACTGGAAGAAGTAGAGCTGCCCGCACCACCCGTGTCCTTCTGCTTCTGGCGCGCCAACCACTGCTCCTCCATGAGCATGAGCTTGTCGCGACGGACACAGGCTCATGTGCAGGCTCGTCGTCTACCGTCTTCAACCTCCTGAGGACCTCGATGGTGAGTTTCTGGAAGTCGAGCAGCGTCTTGATGGCGATCTTGAGCTGGGCGTACTTCTTGGGCGTGGCTCGAAGAAGCTTTTCCACCGCCCGCTCCTCGTCGAGGTTCCTCTCGCCGTGGAGGATCATCTGCTGCCTCAGCGTGGCGAGGCAGAGGGCAAAATCCTCGATCTGCTCCCCCGGACAAAAGGAGAGGTTTTCCCACTTCTTGCGCAGCCGCTGCAGCGTGGCGCGGCGGACACGGTCGACGTCGATGCGTGCCGCGGCGATGGAGTCCCACGCCTCCTTGGCAGAGAGCTTGTCCGCGAGCGACACCTGCATCTCCGGTGGCGACGACGGTGATGGCCTCCAGCGCGCGCCGATCGTTGTGATACGGGAGATCACCGTACCCAACGGCGTCCTAGAGTTGGCGCGCCTGCATCTTTAGCCGCACGAGCGTGCTCCACTCATGGTAGTTCGACTTTGTAAGCATCGGCCATGGAGTCCCCGTGCCGCCATCCTTGTACACTGTCTGGATCACTGGAGACCCGCGACGGCCTCCACGTCCGCGATGGCGAGCAGGCGACGGGGATTGAACCCGGCAATGCCTCCTTGGGCTCCGGCGACAGGTCCTGCGGCATGGATCAGGGCTCCTTCGCCCGTGCGCGCGGATCCGGTCCATCTTCACGCGGAGAGCCGCCGCCGTGGTGGCCGCCTCCTGAGCTGCTGCTGCTTGCCACGCCGCCTGCGCGGCTGCGGCCTCTGCCGCTGCCAAGCTCCTAGCGCGATCGGCGCCTGGGTTCACCACGGCGCCAGCCTCTGGGTTGGCGTCCACGGCGTTGCCGGCAGCGGCTGTTGCTGCTGCTCTGGCTCTCTGGCTTGATGTAGACATGGCTCCTAGGCCCTCTCAACCTGGCTCTTGATACCAATTGTTGGCATGAACAAATTGCAAATCTGAATCTGAACTGCGAGAGGGCAGCTTTTTCAAAGGGCCGCTTGGATTGAATTGAAATGCAACAAGTTCTCACACCGATACAAGGGAGGGGGGGCTGCTGCATATAAAGCATAGAGGGCAGACAGCACCCCAACATACCCTGACAACCTCTAACTGCCTAAAGCAAAACTGTCTAACAGCTAACAGCAACTTGGTTCTCAAGGCACCATGTTCAGCTTGGTCGCCAAGGAGCCTATTAGGCAAAGTAAGACTCAATTACAGTAAAGTAAATGGTAACTGGGCTAACACTAGGCTAACCCCTGTCATTTAGACCCTGTTCATTTGCTTTGATGTAGCTCTGTGCTCCTTAGTGGATGTTTGTGTGTTAGAGACGATTTTGCATTATTAATTGTAAATTGTTCAATTATCTGGCATCAAATATATATAGATGAAAAGATGCCAAGTGTTATTTTTCTTCATCTTTCTCTATGCTTTGGTATCTTTAATCTTTCCGATTGTTTTGGCAGCACTTTACCTAATAAAGGAGCTCATGAATGTGCACATAAGTTACCAAAGGGCATATGGTTGTCTTTTGATTTTGCGGATTCACATCCTGTAAGTTGGTTTCTAAACTCTTAGTTTGCTGACTTCAGTTCTATTCAAAGATTTATTTCTGAATGGATTATTGTGTAGGATTTGCCGATGTTGTATCTACAAGGTGGAGCAATTCTTCCTGTAGGTCTTCCTATTAAGCATGTTGGTGAAGCAAGTTTGGAGGATGATCTAACACTAATTATTGCATTGAATGAAAATGGTATGTACCTTCTCATTTTCTGAGGATCAGATGTTCGTATCCTTTATCTAACCAAGGTAGTGTTTGGTTGGGATAAGGAAACACAAACGTAAACGGACTGGATAAACAGTGGTAACATCAACATCATAAGCAATTAAATGATCTGTCTGGTTAGCCTTGGTAACAGTAGCTCATGACAGCAATGCAGAGTAGATCTTGGCCTGCATCTTGCCATCCTGTTCTTCCTTCACACTTCTGCGCTTTGCATTTTGTTCTTCTCGAACACGCATGTGAACTGCCCATCATTGTATAAGAAGAAGAAAAGAGTCTAGATGACTTGTAACCCTATAGGGGCAAAGAAGCTACAAAAAGGATTTACCAACAAACCTTAATCACAACCAGCAAATGAGCAAAACAATTATTGCCATATGCTTTGGACCCCTTTGGCTCCCGCCATACACCATAATGTTGCCTCATCTCTAATATCCCGCATAGATGGCAGTAAGATTAGGAGAAAACCCCTTAAAAATACAGCCATTCCTGATTCTCATCTTTACACATCCACCATGCCACCAAAACAACCAAGGAGTTGAAGCCATTGCGAGGTAAATTGGATCTGTAAAGCATGACACCACCAGTCTGTAAAATTGCAGTTCTCCAAACCTGGGGCTAAGTGCTGCAGTCCAACTATTGATAGCACTGAAAACCACACACTCCTTGCAAACACACAAGAAGTGAGCAAACCACACACTGTTGCTATGCTGTGCATAACCAGGAGAGATGCCGAAGCGCCACTCCGCGTGGAGTTTCTACAACAAGCTGCCACCCGCCGGTAAGGACTGCGCTACATCCTCTGCTCCACCCCACACCTTCTGCAGTCTAGCTGCGTCTGGATGGCGATTTATGCCCTTTTCGAGTTTGTGGCTGAACAAAGTCGATGAGTCCACTTTTGTGAAGATGACAACTAAGTATTGGATGGTGTCCTGGTAGGAGCATCATTACTTTAGGGAAGGCCCATATTCAATAACAGCGTGGTCTGATTACAGGAGGCATAAAACAAACACCACACAATGGATCTATTACCCTCTGTAATCAAATCAAAATTACTTTACCATCATCTGAACCAAACATTACCTAAATGTCAATATGTCATATGTGGTTGAATGAATAAGAAAATAAAATTTGATCTTCTGCACATTAATCTGTGTTTCCATGTAAACTATTTTTTTTATGCTTTAGTTGGCTTCTATTTGTGTTCAAGATATTGATTTAAAATGTTGTCTCAAAGCAGTGTGCATAAAATATGTCAATGGCTTGGCTTGTTTTACAGGTAAAGCTGAAGGTGTCCTCTTTGAAGATGCTGGAGATGGATATACATTCACACAGGGAGACTATCTTTTGACGTATTATATTGCTGAACTCCACTCATCGGTGGTTATTGTCAAAGTCTTAAAATCTGAAGGGTCATGGAAGAGACCAAAACGAAACCTAAAAATAAATATATTGCTTGGTGGAGGTGCTATGGTATGCCTATTGGCTTTCATTATTTTTATTCAGTCAATAAACGAACTTATCTTTAACACAACTTTTTTTTTTCCATCCAGATAAGTACAGATGGTGTTGATGGTGAAGAAATACACCTTACAATGCCTTCTGAATCTGAAGCGTCAAGCTTAGTCGCAACTAGCAAATTTGAGCATAAGAAACGAATGGGTATTTCTTGTACTACTTATTTATGGTTATACTGTTTTAACACACTAACAAAAAAGATACAATAGTTTTAATTGTCTCTGGTTGTCTTATACTGGCACAATGCGACGGTTGTACAGAGATGATTCAGCCTATACCTGATATAGAGGAGCCATCAGGGCAGGAAGGTGCTGAGCTATCAAAAATACCTGTTGATTTGAAAAGTGGAGACTGGTTCCTTAAGATTGTTCCATGGATTGGAGGCCGTATTATCTCGATGGCCCATCTTCCTTCTGGTATGCTTCACAATCACATGTGCAATGTGTAATATCTTCTATTAATTTTTTATCTTAGAAATAGGGATATCCTTGTTTATTTTCTGATGTGTACTTTTCCTGACGTACTATAAAATGCATCTACGTTCTTTGTGATGGTTTTATACTTGTATATTCTTTGGTTATACAATTGCATTATGAATAGATCATGCTAATTTATCATTAGCTTTGAGTATCACTTGTTAATTATTATCTAGCATAGCTTGAGTATAATTTGTAATTGATATTTTCAGATTCCCAGTGGCTTCACAGCAGGATTGAGATAAATGGTTATGAAGAATACAGTGGGACTGAGTATAGGTCTGCTGGTTGCACAGAGGAGTACAAAGTCATCAGGTAACTAAAGTAATCACTTCAGACTAATTGTCCGTGTGGTTATTTGTTTTCTGTTACATATTTCTAGTCTAGTTCTAGTTTTGTCCACTAAATAACTTTAAGTTCAAATAAACTGTAGGAGGTATCTTGAACAATCTGGAGAGGAGGAATCTATTTGTATGGAAGGAGACATTGGTGGTGGTCTGGTTCTCCAGCGCCAGATATCTATTTTGAAGGAGAACCCAAAAATTGTTCAGATTGACTCCAGCATTCAGGCAAGAAGTGTAGGAGCTGGTTCTGGTGGGTTTTCAAGGTGAGGGCCCTTCTTCTCCCCTGAAATTACTGTGATAAATCCTCAACGAGTTTCTGTGCAACTCTGCAACCAACATAAATTTCAACCACAAAGCACACCACCAGAATGCTCCTATGCGCATGGAAAACAAATTTGTGGAGATTCTGTCCTCAACTCCAACAGTGTACTTCAGGTCGCCACCATTGCATCTTTCTTTCGCCCCACTAGCAAACAATTCCATGACGTCTCTGATAGTCTCTCTTGCTTGAAGAAGACCATAGAAACCATATTGATTGACATGAAGACCAAACAAAGAAAAGATTAAAAAACGAGGAACAAAGGTGCCCTTCCACTGTCATTATACTTTCTTGATTTTTCTCTCTCTGTTCATGACTTGAACTCAAGTGTGACAAAAAGAAGGATTGAAGGTCAACAACTTTATAATTTTTCTAGATCTTGCTGATGATAGAATGTCTAATTGGATTATTGGGCTAACCCTAGAAGGGTAGCAATATAGTATGACATATACGGGCCTCATGGGCCTAATACATTCATACTCTAACACCCCCCGCAGTCTAAACTACGGGCGCAACAGAGTTGCAGACTGGAGTTACAGACTGGATATGAAATGAAAAGTACACACGAGCCCCCCACAGGCGCAACTAGCCACTGGTGATATTGAGACTGGAGCGAAACTCGGTGAAGGTCGAGGACGGGAGGCCCTTCGTGAAGATGTCAGCAAACTGAGAGGTGGTCAGGACATGGAGGACCCGAACATCGTCGATGGCGACCCGATCTCGGACAAAGTGTAGATCTATCTCCACATGCTTGGTCCGCTGGTGCTAAACAGGGTTGGTGAAGAGGTACACCGCACTGATGTTGTCACAGTAGACTAGCGTGCTCCAGGAGAGAGGGCTATGGAGCTCGGCGAGGAGTTGCCTGAGCCAGGAGGCCTCAGCCACGCCGTTAGCGACAGCGTGGTACTCCGCCTCACACTGGAGCGAGCGGGAGACCACCGGCTGGCGCTTGGACAACCAGGACACCAGGTTGCCGCCCAGAAAGACAGCGTAGCCGGAGGTGGAGCATCGAGTGTTCGGACACCCGGCCCAGTCCGCGTCAGTGTAGACAACGAGCTCGGTGGAGGATGACCGGTGAATGAGCAGGCAGTGCCGCGGAGGCAGCGGAGGAGGCGCTTGAGAGCAATGAGGTGGGGCTCTCGGGGATCATGCATCTGAAGACAGATCTGCTATACTGCATAGGTGATTTCTGGCCTGGTGAAGGTGAGGTACTGAAGTGTATTGGCAAGACTCTGGTATACAGTGGGGTCGTCCACTGAGGAACCCTCAACCTCTGACAGCTTGCCTTGTGTATCAATCGGAGTGGAGCAGGGCTTGCAATGAGTTATCCTAGCTCGCTCTAGGATATCAAGAGTGTACTGCCGCTAGTGAAGAAGTAGGCTGGTGGGACGAGGCTCAACGGTGACCCTGAGGAAGTGGTGGAGCACACCAAGATCCTTCACAGGAAACTCCTGCTGAAGAGAGCTGATGATGCGGCGGAGTACTGACTAACTAGAGGATGTGAGGACAATATCATCAACATAGAGCAGCAGGTAGGCAGTCTCAGCTCTATGGTGATAGATAAATAGGGGCGTATCTGACTTGGCCTCCACAAATCCCAATGTCAACAGGAACGCATCAAGTCAAGAGTGCCACGCCCGAGGGGCCTGCTTGAGGCCGTAGAGAGACTTGTTGAGCCGACGCTCAACGAGTCAACAAACCCCACTGGTTGGCTGCAGTAGACTGTCTCAGTGAGAGTCCCGTGCAGAAACATTCTTGATGTCCAGCTGATGCACGGGCCACGAGCGAGCAAGAGCCAGTGAGAGCACCATGCGAACGGTGGCCGGCTTCACCACGGGGCTGAAAGTCTCATCATAGTCGACTCCAGGGTGTTGAGTGAAACCCTGAAGAACCCAGCCAATCTTGTACCTCTCAAGGGTACCATCAGCCTGCCGCTTGTGGGTCCAGATCCACTTGCCGGTGACGATGTTGGAGCTGGGCGGACGGGGTACCAGATCTCATGTTTTGTTGGCGAGAAGTGCCGCGTATTCCTCCAACATTGCGTGACGCCAGTGAGGATTCGACAAGGCGACGCGAATGGAGCCAAGAGAGCCAGGGAGAGACCTGCGGGTCGCTGGGCATCGCCGAGAGAGCCAGGGACCGCAGGGTACCAACCGCGTGCCGTGTCACCATAGGGTGAACATGTCGCGGGTGTCCGTGAAGGAGCGGTGGGTGGTACACCGGCGGCACACCACGGGTAGTCGAGTGCCGCGGCGGTGGTGTAGGCGTCGCTGGCGGAGAGGAGGCCTCCGGTGGCCTAGGCGTCATCAGAGGGGAAGAGGCTGCACCACCGCCGCAGCCAAGAGCAAGAAACATGGTAAAAGGTTATGCTATGGTTGCGGGGCATATCGGCACATGAGAGATATGTGTCCAAACAAGAGTTGGGCCAACAAGTGTGAGGTGGGCGAGAAAAGGGCCTCTAGCAAGTTTGCAAACCAACTCAAGATGGATGAACCTAAAGCTAGCATCAAGTGCAACAAAGTAAGCCACTTGAGCAATACTTGCAAGGATTTCAAGAAGACAAGAAACAAGGCTCAAGTTGCAACAAGAAGA
>Ga0182004_10003987_pt1 | contig 11836 bp, 7 predicted proteins | sample Sormic07211540_1_FD_120479 | JGI IMG/M metagenome (GOLD analysis project Ga0182004, IMG submission 120479) | Endophyte microbial communities from Sorghum bicolor roots, Mead, Nebraska, USA - 072115-40_1 MetaG | ecosystem: Host-associated > Plants > Roots > Unclassified | place: USA: Nebraska...
CGTGACCTAGCGGGAAGAAGTTGCGGCGCGACAACTTGCGAACTGGGCTGGTAGGGGTGGGTGCGCGGGGAGAAGATGGCGAGCGCGGGAGGTTTGCGCGGGGAAGAATCCGTGGCGCGCGCGGAAGAGGATGGAGCGCGGGAGAGGATTGAGCGGCTCCGGCCGCACGGGATCGGTGACGACGACACGAAACGGCTCAGTGCTCGTTTCAGTCGCGTTTCATACATGGGAAACAACGTCACCCCTGTTTCACCATGGTGAAACGATGATGCTATCTCTTCTCCCTGTTTCAATCAAAATGCTGATGTGTCACCGTATTTAATGTGCATGACACTCTGGTGAAACCTCCATTGAGAATAGCCTTAGATAGTCGGATTCTTTCATATTCCCTGTGTAAGAAAAATATTTTGTTGTTTTGCAAGGGTCCACATGTAAATGCCCCACCACGTCACTTCACGAGAGAGAAATATGTGCGAGCTCGCACAAACACAAGCACAACAGGGTAGAGAGAGAGAGACGCACAGAGAGACAGAGGAGGGAGACCTCGGCCTCCCCCTCCCCCACATCACTTCGCCTCTCTCGTCGCATCCCACCCCACCCCACCCCACCCCTCTCCTCTCCCTCCTCCGCTCGATCTCCCATTCTTCCTCGTCTCCGCCGCCGCCTGCCCCCACCTCCAATCAACGCACAACGCCCAGTATTCCAGAACCTTCTCCTACCAGGGAACCTTTGCTCCCCTCCCCGATCCGGGGCGCCCCTGATGCGGTGCCCGCGCGGCGCGATCGCGTGACGGACGGCCGCCATGGATCCCCCAGGCCCCGGCGACGAAGGCGAGGCGGCGCAGCCGCAGCCGCTGGAGTGGCGGTTCGCCCAGGTCTTCGGCGAGCGTGCCGCGGGCGAGGACGTCCAGGAAGGTACACACGCGCGCATGAGCTCGAGATCCGCTTGATTTGTGGAGGCTCTGGGCTGATGGGATGCCCTGAAGTGATGGGAATCGATAGGGCTAGCGGTGGGATTGGAGTTGTGGGGGTTTGAGAGATTTGGTCTTGTAGGAAATGCGCGGCAATGATGGCGCGACCCCAATACTACCCGTCAGAAAAGGCATGGCTTTGGATTGTGTTGGTGTATGTAGGACTACCACGGTGCGTGTAGAATGGATTCGGTCATTCGGAGGGTTAGTTTGATGCTCTACTGACAGAGTGCGCCTTGCCCTTGTGAGAAGCGTGAAGCTCAATCTTCTGCCCTTTGAGAGTTTGGCTGCAAATGGAATCCTTTTTAGCCTTAGGGTGGCTTTATCGCGCAGGTACTAGGTCGACTGGGGTTTGAGTAATGTGGTCACAGATAGCTGTCTTGGCTTTGTGTTTTAAAGAATGCAGAAAGGTGGTAAGAAGCTCTGGAGCTTGTGAACTCATCTGGCTTCAATTTTTTGGGATATGTGTTGCTTAAGGGGTTTCTTTGGCACGCGATATCATAGTGCAAACTTGAACTGAACTTAAGAGGTTTGTTGATCTCGTGAATTGAAAAACTGGAAGAGTTTATAGGTGTCTATAAGAAGTAATGTTGTGTTTCTTGTCTGGTTGTGGTTCAGCATCTGCTTTTGGATTATCGCCTTGTAGGAAATTTGCAGTCTAATGTTCTGCAAGGATGATTTTCCATTGGCACATGGTACTTATTCTCTTTTAATTTAATTGTTTTGGACATATGTTATCTGGATGGACACACTAAATGTGGTCCATCTATGAAATTCCTTATATCACCGTGTGCCACATTGGTCCAGTTGTGTTTGTTTGATAATCTCTTTTAGAGAAATAATAACTTTCAATGTGGGGAACTGCTGACTGATGCTTCTTAGTATGGAAACTTTTGCTTCACAATAGTCTGCTGGGAAGTGAGGCTATGATGACAGCAGTGGATGTCTTTGCCTTTTGTTTAATATTCCTTCGTTGTTTTATTTAGAGTTGAACAGAATGCTATATATGACATTGAGATTTTGTTGTACCATGAGGATTTACGTCATGAATTGGGCTTAGAGCATCTCCAACAGTTTCCCATTTTTTATTTGGCATTTGTAGTAGTTTGCCAACTCCCTAAATGAAATGGGTAGGACAAAAAAAGGTTTCTCCAATAGTTTTGCATAAATGACTTGGGAAAAAGGAATTTGTGGGCCCGTTTCGTTTTTTTCTGCGGTTTCCAGGCGCTCGACGCGGCGGCCATTGTTTCCTTCGCCCGCGCTTTCGATCAGTACAGCAACCCAGTTCAATCTGTACAGCAACCCAGTTCGATCAGTACAAAAAATCAAGCTGTGTAGCGATCTGGATTACCTGTCCGGTCTTCTGGAGTATCTTCGTGGCTCCGCTCGACCCCGGCGTTCCAGATCGCGCGACCCGACGTTCTGGATCGAGTCGCGGCGAGCGAGCGCGGACTCGGTCTGGCCCAGGTCGCGACTTTGATCCCAGGTCGCGGCTCCGCTCAATCCCTAGTCGCAAGCTCACGGCACACACACGACGGCGCGCACGAACCCTAGTCGCGGCAGGAAGACGGTGCGCGGTACGTATGGCGCGAGGGATACCGGTTCCACGATTGCAAAGTCCCCGGAGGACTGGCAAATTTGGGAGTCCATCACAGGAAAATGCCAACTTGTCTAAAATGCAAAGTCCAAATGCAAAACTGTTGGATAGCTGTTTTTGAGATGTTTGGCAAAAAATAAGAATGCAAAACTCAAATGGGGAACTGTTGGAGATGCTCTTATTGATCATTCAATAAATAACCTTTTTTTTATTCAGGACTTGAAGGATGTCTACTATACACTGATATTGTCATCTAAACCTAGTTTCTTTCCAGACCTGCTCTGCTCTTTAATAAGCGAGGAATTTCACTTTCATGTGAGTGAAGAATGTTGCCTTGCATGTTAATTTAATACTCTTCTTTGTTTTCAGTTGACATCATCTCTGCAATTGAATTTGATAAATCTGGTGATCATCTTGCCACTGGGGATAAAGGAGGACGCGTGGTTTTATTTGAAAGGACAGATGCTCGGGATGTAAGCATCACATGTTGAACGTATCTTGGTTTTTATTTCAATATTTTGCCCTAATAAGTTGTTATACCAGCAGAATGCCATCCGGAGAGAACTGGAGAGACAAGATGTTCCAGTTACTAGACACCCAGAATTCCGCTACAAAACAGAATTTCAGAGTCATGAACCTGAGGCATGTTAATAAGCAGTTTTTCTGTCATTTTCTTTGGACGTTTCTCTATTGCCATATAGTTATATTGACACAAGAAAACTGAGAAGATGGTGTTGGAAATAACACTTCCAAGGGAAAAAATAACTTTTATTTTGCATAGGCCCTGGTACTATATTTATGTTTCTTGTTTCATAATTGCAGTATGCACTTCTGATCATAAAAGTAAAGCATTGATATATGCCAGTACATGTGCTATTCTTGTTTCCTTTAGGAAATTAATGGTAGATTGAATTTATATCAGGGTTCTTATTTTTATTTGATTCTTGTAGTTTGACTACCTCAAAAGTTTGGAAATAGAGGAAAAGATCAACAAGATCAAGTGGTGCCAGACAGCCAACAGTGCTCTCTCCCTTTTGTCTACAAATGATAAAACAATAAAATACTGGAAGGTATGGATGCAAGTTACTTCTAGAAGTGCTTTTCAATTTTTCTAACTGCTTCAATTCTTTTAATCCTAATTCCATACTTAAATGTTTACCGTAAATCTAGCACAGATGTAATGTAAGTGCATGTAAGTTGTTGAGTATTAGCATCCCTGTTTTTCTCATCGTTGGTAGTGCCGTTGAGGTTTGTGTTGAACTAAGTTTTCGCATTTCTGAAAAAGAATTATTGAAATCTATGCTAGAATTGGCTTGTTAAATACATAAATTTGATTGTGATACCAATCATATCATTTTTTACTACCTTTTGAATTTTGTGGACACAAAAAAAGTGTACAATCTGTTATTTTGTTTTTATTATATGTGGCACCACTACATTCCATTTTTTTATAATTGTTTCTTCTATCAATTGCAGTTTGTTTTTTGCTTTGCTTACTCATTGTTTCCTCTATCAATTTCCAGGTTCAAGAGAAGAAAGTAAAACGAGTTGCAGTAATGAATTTGGACAGTTCCCAAAGTATAGGAAGTAGTACCACTGCTATTGCAAGTACCAGTAGTTCTAAGGCACCTCTTCCAAATGGTGGATGCTCTGATAAGTTTGATTGCCTGAATAATGGTCTCTCATTTCCACCTGGAGGCTACCCATCACTGCGTTTGCCAGTGGTAAGTTACACTCGACATCTTATACATTATCAGCTCTAGCATTTGAAATTGTAGTTATATGACTTTTAAGTGGAAGGTATGCAAAACTGCAGCTATTTAGTCCAACTCACTTCGCTTTCAACCACATGCAGGTTACCAGTCTAGAAGCAAACCCTGTTGCTAGATGTCGACGTGTATTTGCTCACGCACACGATTACCATATAAATTCTATTTCAAATAATAGGTCAGTCATTTCAGACATTGAATTATCTTTTCAATGGGATGCCTTTTGCGCCTTTTCTTTTTCATTGGTTCATATGCATCTCTTCCAGTGTTCCTTATGTTTGGCTTTCCTTGGTCTCGTTCAGAAAATAGGCTAAAATAATAAAGCGTATGTTGTTGAAGAGTTAGTATTTAGTGTCCATTTTCAGTGTTTTTAAGGTAAAATAGGCGACGAGGCGCTCGCAGGGAGTAAGGCACCCCTGACGCCTAGCCAAAAGTAGCAAGATATCCATGGAGACTGGAGGTAAAATAGAGTAAAATGATAGGGAAAGGCCATGCAGCTGCCACCTCGCTCACCCCCACCAAATCCGGCGCCACCTGGGTCATCTGCGGTGGAGGCGGCGGCTGATCATGATGGGCATCTGAGGGAGCAGCAGCAAGAGGTAGGGAAGGAGTGGAGGGCAGGCTAAGCGGGCGCAGCCAAGAGCAGCGTGAGGGAGGGAGGGCGGCGCTGCACCTGCCTGAGCCATGAGGGAGGAGATGTGGTGGCGCTGCGCATGCGTGGAGGGAGCAGAGCCCCCCAGGCAGCGTGTGTGCATCCATGTCTTCGTGAGATGACCTGAGAAGGGATAAGTACAAGAGGGCACTCGTGGGCTGCCTAGTGGGCTGGGCCAAGCACTTCTCTTTTCATTTTCCCTTTTCTGTTTTTCTCTAGCCTTTTTTCTCTTCTTTTCGCCTATTCCCTGCTGCTATTTTCCTATTTCTTAGAATGGTAAGGCGTCGCCTCACCTCACCTTATGAACTTCTAGGCATCCCCTATACATCGTGAGGGGGATAGGTCACCGTACCGCCTTAAAAACCATGGTCTGTCTTATCAGCTAAGCCTTGCAGGTTGTTCTTCCTTGAATTGGTAATATCTTTCATTAACTGAAACTTAATAATCAGTTTCAACTTTCAAGTATGGTCTTTCTAGTACGTCAAATCTTTAGGTCTTTGCAGGTACTTGCATTCTTCATTGGTTGAAACCCTAGTGTTGATAGTGCTTCAAATCTTTAGTTATTTGCTGGTACTTGCATTCTTTTCACCTTCTATGTACTGAACTCGGTCTGCATGGGGTAAGACAGCCCCTGGGCATTTTGCCAAGAATAAAACCTCAGGCAGGTCAAGAAAACCTCCGAATCCCTGCCCCACCATACACAGTGGCACTGTAGCCTATGTGAGTGACCATGACCTGGTCCAGACCTTAGATCTGTGCCTTAGTGTGGGACAAATGAGGGGATCTTTTTAACTCGAGCCTGAAATTCGCTCCCATAGGGAGTCGAACGCAGGACATGAGGAAGTGAGGAGTGCTACTAGAGCCACGTAACCAACTCAGCTAGAGGCCCATTCGCCTATGTACTGAATTTAGATAGGGAAAACTGAATCTATGCCGTGTTATAATGAAGCACAAGTATCATGCAAGAGTAGCTTGTATGCCTTTTGTAATAGGGCATTGCTCACATAGTCACATTTCTACTCTTGATCAGTTTTGTTTGCTATGTAGAACCAGCATAGATTTCTGGTGGTCTTATTCCTGCAGGGTGCAGATTCCAAATACTTCGTCAACGATAATATCTGTGGGCACTGTATTGATACATATTCTTGTATTGTTTGTTAATCCACAGTGATGGTGAGACATTCATATCAGCAGATGATCTCCGAATAAATTTATGGAACTTGGAAATAAACAGCCAGAGCTTTAACATTGTTGATGTGAAGCCTACAAACATGGAAGATCTAACAGGTAATTCCACTTAGTCATTTTTTTACTCCCCCTCTCCCCTCCCCTAAATGTTGCAAATTTACCTGAGGAAGTTTTACCTTTCCATAATATTCCTGGTGTGACATGTTCACATACCAAAATGTGCTGGCTATACAACATGTCTTTCTTGTTAATGGCTGAAGAATTTTAATGATTGTAACTTTGTTGTTCTTCTCGGATAATAAGTAAATAGTGTTTGTTTATCTAGGGGATTTGGATAAGAATAGGATTTAATATGGCTCCTGGATAGTTGTTTCATTGTTTCGGTTGCTAGCTTTTCCGAGCTAGGAAGAGTTTTGGTTGCTAGCTTTGGTTCATCATCATTTTGTAGTTTCCCATTATTTAGCCCTGACCCCACTGTTGGGAACTTGTGATCTTTCCAAAACTTGAAGCAAGTATGCTTTGTTGTGTTAAATGTTTTCAAGTCGTCCGATTAATCGTTCTAATCGGTCCCTGGTGACTGATTAGGGGTACCGTCTACTTGTACAAGCCGTCCGATGAATCGTCCTAGTCGGTCCCATGGCAACTAGGTCTGATTGGACGACTTGAAAACATTGGTTGTGTTATAACTTTACACACTTGGCTTGCGTACATAGACACATGGATGCATCTACTTATCTCTACAAATTTCTAGTATTAATTTAAGATATGAACAGAAACATCCTGATAGTCTTTTCTTGATTAGGCCTTCATTCTCTTAGGCTTCCTATTGATGGGGCATCTGTAGACTGTAGAATAGCATATTGTCAATTGGCTACATAATCATTTCTGAATTTATAATCATTTATGATTTTTTTTTTAAAAAAACTCGACCTGCGGCGGGGGGTAAGACAGCCCCCGGGCATTGCATTAAGAAGAATACCTTCTCACGCAGGTTGAGAAAACCCCCGAACCCCTGCCCACGACCAACGACCGGGACCGGGCCTTAGACCTGTGCTTTGGCATGGGATAGATGAAGGGATTTTTTTTAACCTTAGCCTGAAAATTCGCTCCCACGGGGAGTCGAACCCAGGACCTAAGCCGGGTTCCTCTAACCAACTGGACTAGAGGCCCTTTGGCTCATTTATGAATTTTGACAAGGATATTATCATGGTTTCACTATCTTTAAGTCGTAGCAGGGCAGCGGAGATCATCAACAAAAGAAAACTGCCCCTGCCATTGTTTTGGCACATCGTTTTTGCACAGCCTTTTCTTGTATTGGTTTCTGTATGGTACAATCTGTTCTGTTCTAGTGTGTTACTAGAAATAATGGTAAGATAACCTACCAAAAAGGAAGTTACTCCCTCCATTCCAAACTGTAACTCATTCCAAGAATCTTGGAGAGTCAAAGCTTTTTCATGTTTGACCAAAATTATAGAGAGAAATACTAAGATTTGTAACGTAAAGTGAGTATACTATGAAAATATAATTAAGGAAGAATCTAATGATATTTAGTTGGTATAATAATAATAATAATAATTTTATCATATAAATTTGGTCAAACTTAGAAAAGTTTGACTCTCCAAGATTCTTGGAATGACTTACAATTTGAGATGGAGGGAGTACAAATAGAGTTCCAGTTGTAGTTTACATTGACTAATTAATGCAATGAAATGAGAAGTCCACATAAGCATTCTCTTCACCCCATCCCCCTCTTTTTGGTATGTAAACAGTGTTCTCGTTTTCTTAAACAAGTGGGATGCATAGAACAGAAACTCCTTGTTCTATTCTGTTATCTTAACTTGGCATTGGCACATGACACATTCAATCCTAGTAATAAGTGGCAATCTATAAATACAGAGCACATGGGCTTGGAAAAATGTTATAACTTGATGTTGATGTAACTTCGTGGGCTACTGTATTGTGCTAGAGATACTAAGTAACGCCAATTTATGTTCAATCCTAGTAATAAGTGGCAATCTATAAATACAGAGCACATGGGCTTGGAAAAATGTTGTAACTCGATGTTGATGTAACTTGTGGGCTACTGTATTGTGCTAGAGATACTAAGTAACGCGAATTTATGTTCAATCCTAGTAATAAGTGGCAATCTTTAAATACAGAGCACATGGGCTTTGAAAAATGTTTTAACTTGATGTTGATGTAACCTGTGGGCTATGTATTGTGCTAGAGATACTAACTAAAGCCAATTTATGTTCAATCCTAGTAATGAGTGGCAATCTATAAATGCAGAGCACATGGGCTTGGAAAAATTTTGTAACTTGATGTTGATGTAACTTGTGGGCTACTGTATTGTGCTAGAGATACTAAGTAATGGCAGTTTATGTTCTATTTGAATTTTGTGATTTTCTTTTTTCATTTGGAATCTGATTTTGATGGAGTTTTGCTAATTAAATCATAGAAGCACAGCACTACAGATGTAATTTGTGGATAAATTTTGACCATATTCAAACATTGATATAGATGACATTCTTCATTTGGGAGATAGGTTGTAAATTATGGGATTGTAGCTTTCATAAAGTAGCTACCCAACTGGGATGAAAAACCATCCAATCTGGGCATCTGGCACATGATATTTTATCTATTTATTGATATAAGCATGGTATTATCCCTTTGCCATTTTGAGGATTATTAGAAATTAGGTAATTTTCCTATAATTACTACAAGTCTTATTGCTATTCTTGCTTTTGCATATGCACTTCCTGATTTGTTCACATTCATATTTCAGAGGTGATTACATGTGCGGAGTTCCATCCATCCCATTGTAATACACTGGCCTACAGTAGTTCAAAGGGTTCTATCCGCCTTATTGATCTACGTCAATCAGCACTGTGTGACAACCATTCCAAAATGTTAGTTACTCACCTGTACTTCTCTCCCTAACATTTTATCCTTCTGTACTGGCAACATTGACGACTTGTATGAAGGATTGGGAACATGTACAGTTATTTATATTGCTTAAGTTATATTTTTTTTATGAGTTAACAAAGGCCTCTAAACAGATTCGAGGAACATGAAGCACCTGGATCAAGATCCTTCTTTACAGAAATTATTGCATCAATTTCTGATATAAAGTTTTCAAGGAATGGTAGATATATTCTTAGCCGTGATTATATGACTCTCAAGGTGTGTAGTAGCTTCTCATGTTTCTATCTCGTTGCTTTTGGCTGTCATACATCCATTTTTTCAGGTCCACAATACTTAAAGAATTTTTTCCCCTCTTAGTACATACTCCCTCCATTCTTTTTTACATGCCATATTGGCTTGTCCTGAGTCAAACATTTCTATCTTTGACCATCAATTTCAAAAAATTGATATAGGTTAAGAACTTAAAATTTATGTTTTTAGATTCACTATGAGAAATACTTCCATAATGCATGATTCACATCTTGTGGAACTACATAGATTTTTTTTAAAAAAAAAGGTTGGTCAAACATACAAAATGTTTGACTTAGGACAAACTTTATATGTCATGTAAAAAAAATGGAGTAATATTTTCATCGATTTACAACTTATCAAAGTCAAAAGCTAATTGGTGTCTTATTATTTGAGGAAAGAAACAGCTGATTTACCACTTCTTTGTAGCACTGAATGCCTGTATAAAAATGAATCTACTGTCAAGCATACTGCCCTAGAAGTGGTCCAATGGGAACTTGTCTGTTGACACTTGACACCAATATGCATGATTAGGAACTGTTCTATTGTTTGAGCTATGCTTAGTACTCCCTCCGTTCCAAAAATACGAGACATTTTGGCTTTTCTATTTTTATTGCCTTTACTTGTACTTGTACAGAGTGTATATCGAAATGCATAGCAAAAACTATGTATCTAGAAAAGCCAAAATGTCTTCCAATTTGGAATGGAGGGAGTAACTAGCAGAAAGAGCCTATGAGATTACTTATCCTGTTTTTGCTCCATACACAGCTATGGGATCTAAACATGAATTCAGGCCCTGTTTCAACCTTCCAAGTCCATGAACATTTGAGACCTAGGGTGAAATCCTCTCAACTGAATGATTAAGAAAAGAAGCCATTTGATGAACAAAATTAATGTAATTTTATGCTATCACTACTTTCAGCTCTGCGATCTGTATGAGAATGACTCAATTTTCGACAAGTTTGAGTGTTGTCTTAGTGGGGATGGACTTCGTGTTGCAACTGGTTCTTATGGGTATTTCTTTCACCCATTATTGACTGCATGTGTCATTTTACAGAAATCCTGTCTATTAACACTTCCATTTCCTGGTGTTTTCAACTGCAGTAATATATTTCGCGTTTTTGGTTGTACTTCTGGAAGCATGGAGGCAACAACTTTGGAAGCAAGTAGGAATCCAATGAGGTATATTTTACATGTGCCTTTTAATTTTAATCATAATTTCTTCACTGTTATGGCCATGGCCTTGGTTTGGTCTGTGCCTTAACCTCTACCTATCCATTACTGGTGACAGGACACAATTCCATTTATTTAATCAATTTTGTAAGATCTTTAATGTTTATTAGTTCATAATATTGAACGCATGTGACCCTAGTTATAGGGGACAGAACCCTAGCCATCCTATTTGGGAATAGAGTGTCACTGTTGGGTGAGTGGTTTATGAAACAAAACACCAAATTTAGCTAATGATTCTCATAGGCTAATGATTCTCTTCTGTCTTTATGCTGTTGCATAAAGTCTCTTTCAGCAGTATTATCTACACCATCGATCTCTTCTATAAACATAGGTGTCCACTTCTCCATTATATTGAATCTAGTTAGATGTTCAAAATTCAAAAGTTTGTATTGTACCATTTTACTGTTGCTCTCTTTTTTTCACATTTTAATTGCTATATTAAGTTTCATAACTGCTCTTTATGCAATTATAATACTAAGCTTATTCTTGTTGGATTTGGGTGCGATTAGGCGTCAGATTGCGAATCCAGTAAGGCCCACACGGACACTAACTTCTTTTACCCGTGGTGTTCGGAGAGGTGACGTTCTCGTGAACATTGACTAAAGTACTGCAACAGTATCAATTATTTTGTTCATGCAGCCATCACCGACCTAATGTAATTACAGGTGGAGAAAATCAAGGCGTTGATGCTAATGGGAATTCATTTGACTTCTCAACGAAGCTGCTCCACCTCGCATGGCACCCGACCGAGAATTCCATTGCATGTGCTGCTGCAAATAGCTTGTATATGTATTATGCGTAGAGAATGTCCTACAGAAAATTTGTTGTTTTTTTGGCTTGCTCTCGGTGAAGGCCCAGGGCCCTTCAACTGCAACGAGAGGGTGCAGGACATTGTCGTCAGTTCCACCCGTTGGGGCCAGAAGCTGCTGATGTCCACAAGATCACCCATTGCTGTGCTAACGGACTGCGGCCTGTTGATTCTTTAGTACATGTGTAAATTATAATTCTATAAACATGGAAAGTTTTGATCCAACTATTCAATCGTGGCAATTGTATTGAGAGTCGGTAGAAAGGACATATCGAAGGTACAATTCTGCATTGGACTTGAGGACCTGCATTGCAATGGCTGTAGTATGATTGGCAATCCTTAGCATGTAATGCCACCTAGACAGGGCTAATGTTGTTTTGGGACTTGAATTTCAGAAAGATAGATA
>Ga0182004_10003988_pt1 | contig 11836 bp, 7 predicted proteins | sample Sormic07211540_1_FD_120479 | JGI IMG/M metagenome (GOLD analysis project Ga0182004, IMG submission 120479) | Endophyte microbial communities from Sorghum bicolor roots, Mead, Nebraska, USA - 072115-40_1 MetaG | ecosystem: Host-associated > Plants > Roots > Unclassified | place: USA: Nebraska...
ATTATTATTATTATTATTATTATTATTATTATTATTATTATTATTATTATTATTATTATTATTATTATTATTATTATTATTATTATTATTATTATTATTGTTATTATTATTATTGTTATTGTTGTTGTTATTGTTGTGGTTATTGCTATTATTATTGCTATTATTATTACTATTATTATTACTATTATTATTATTATATGGTATCATGTCTTATTTTCTTGTTCCTACTTCTCACAATGCACTGGCTCTACAAATGCCTACTCCCTCCGTCCCTTTTTAATTGTCGCTTGCGCTTTCCGAAAAAGAACCGCCGGCAATTATATATTAAAAAATATTAATATTTATAATACATAATTAGTATCATTAGAAAGATATTTGAATCTAGTTTTTTAACAAATTTATTTGGAGATACAAATGTTACATGTATTTTCTACAAATCAAGTCAAACTTGTGGCACACTCCAACGACGACAATTAAAAAGGGACAGAGGGAGTATGTTTGGTGCTTAAATAAGAACCAAACTTCCTTCTCTTCCTTCTCTTTTCTTCTCCACATCAGCAAAAATGCCGACTAGCTTGACTATAAGTTCATCATTATATTTGCTCTAATGGATCTAAGGATGGTCACTTGATTTTGTATTTTCAAAAAACATTGATAAAACTTAGAATATTTTCATTTGAAACAAACTCAGAATCATTTGAATTCGAAGACAGGGGAGTATACCTTGATAAAACGGGCATTGTGTTTCATTCAATGCTGCAGTGGTTCAGGAGTACTCCTACAGTCCTAGTACCAAAGTGTTTGGTCAGCACCAAAGGCTAAAAACTCTGGTGGGGTTTGACACGATTTATCTGCCAACGGTAGCAAGTCTCAGTTTTTAAAACGGGCAGTAACATATAAGAGCTTTACAATCTGGCAATCTTTTAATAGGAAGAGAAACAGTTGAAGCGTGAAGAAAACAAAGCCCACATACAGTCTGCAGATTACCTAAACAACTCCTGACCCGAATTTAGCAACTCGGTCAGCAGTTGCTGAAGAAAATAGTATCAGAAAAGCTCCATTAACCCCGGCCAGAACTTGCAGGGGTTCGCCTTGGTTTTGGAGCTAAAGAGCAAAGGCTATTGTAGGAGTAGAACCGTAGAAGGGGAAAGAAAGGGGCCCCAACGCTTTTGCCTTTATTCCCTTCATATTTCTCAGCTCCCTTTGCTGTTTGCTCCCTCCTCCCTCACTGCCGCCGCTGCTCTCCCACTCCCCTACTCTCCCTCTCCTCTCTGCCTCTCTGCTGCCCAGCCCAGCTCGTCTTCTCGAACAGCGCGAGCGCGCAGACGGGCGGGGAGCAGCGTGTCCGTCCGTTCGTCCTTGCACTGTCTGCAGCTGCCCGCCCCATCTGGCCAGGCCATCTTCAAATCCGCGGCCGCGCCACCCGCTGAGCTGCTGCCCCGGTCCTTGCATTGCTCGAGTCGAGGCACCCCAGCGCTGGTCGCCTCCTTGCCTTCCGCCGTGTTCGTGGGCGAGGCTGCTAGTTCTCATTTACTTCCGCTCCTGTTCTGCCTCTGGTGGGGTTTTCTTTTATGGCCCGGAGCAGCGTTTAACTGCTTCCGCCATTGATCCGGCGACCTCGGCTCTGGGTTTGCTCTGGTGTGTGTGTGGAACTGGAAGCCCTTCTCAGCGCTCAAAATCCCGCATTTGATCGAGGTTTTGCCCGTCTTTTCTCGCTTTCTTGCCTTCACCGGTAGCGATTTCTGGTGTTGGGGGTGGGGTGCCACCAACAGGTTGTTGCCGCACCAAGGGTGTCCTGCTCTTGGGTTCGTTCCGGAATCCTGCGTTCTCTGCGGCGAGCCGGCGACCGCTTTCCCTTTCCCATCCTCCCCCCGTGATCTCTAACGAACCGCTTCCCTTTGCGCCTTGCTTTCTTCTCTGCGCTGCCTTTGGAGCGTTTGCCGAACAGTAGTTCTTTGGGAGTTCACTGGTTCGTTAGCCGGCCCATTGTTCGTGGACAAACAAGGGCCGGCCAGTTCGGTCTATTTCATTTCACAAAAGGGGGTAAAAAATAGGTGGCGGAATCCTGTTCTTTCCTGATTCCTTTTGGAGATACCGTTCGAGAGGAACTAAAAAAGCGACCAGGCTTGGAGGTTCTGAGGAGGGAGGAACATATCCCTTGCTGCTGCATGAGGAAGCATTGAGACAATGAGAGATGACAATTCAAGCAAGAACAAGGTAAGCGTGTTCCCAGATTGGCAGCTCCCTCCATCATGTTCGTACTGATGTTTCCGTCTCTGATCGTGTGTTTTGGTTGTGATTGGTGCGCAAAAAAGCTGTCCTGGTCCAAGACCCTTGTTAGGAAGTGGTTCAACATCAAAACAAAGGCCAAGGACTTCCATTCGGATTATGCAGCGGACGAAGGTACATTCATCTAGCAACAACCCACCACATCTTTTCACTATCTGATCTAACGGCAAAGATTCTGCTCGTAAAATTCTGCATGATTTCTGTTGTTAAACATATTCTTACCACAGTAGGTTGCCGTAGGATCAGAATGCTTGTTCTTTTCATGTGCAAAATTGGCCTCATACTTCCTGCTCTCTTCAGTCAACCTTCCGCCCCTACGGTTGCAGAAGCAAGCACAATATGCTAGTGACCCCCCCGTAAACTAGGTTTCTCTTTTTCCTGTATCTTGCTAAAATTCCTTCTGAAAATTTCAGTCGGAGTGCAGTGGAGGACCAGCTTCTCAGATAGAGATGCATGCAAATCCAAGAAAAGTAGGACAGGTACATTTTCCTTGCCCCCTGACAGTAACTATGGTATCTTCAGATCTTTTTTGGCTCCCCGTTGTTTTGTTTCGTGCTAAACTGCAAATGTCAAGATCTAGCTATCTTTATGTTTCGTGGTGAGTGTGACTGAGTTAACTTTATGTTTACAATACATAGAGAGGTTGCCGAAGAGGAATGTGGAGCGAGATGGTAGATTAGGAAACGGATTTGATGGTGCTTATATCACAAACACACAGGACTACAGGTAAATAGATTGTTTCGTTTATAAGGCTTCTTGACCAATCTACAAATCATTGGTTTAAGGAAACTCCTGTGATATGACAATCCATATACTTGTGCATAGGGTCTTCGTTGGTACATGGAATGTGGGCGGAAGGTCACCATCTAGTCATTTGAATCTGGAAGACTGGCTTCATACTTCTCCTGCTGCTGATATATATGTGATAGGGTATAATTCTGCATTTTACTAAATCAGATCAGATTACTTCTCTCGAAACTAAGAAGCATCTCTAAAACCTAAAAACTCAAATAAAAAAAGAACCTAATACAGGTTGTTATGCCAGGTTTCAGGAAATTGTTCCCTTGAATGCTGGTAATGTTCTATTGACTGAAGACAATGGTCCAGCGAAGAAATGGGTTTCTCTTGTTAGAAAAACTCTAAATAATCTTGATCAACAAGGCTCTGGTGTCTATAATTACCACACCCCCTCACCAGCTCCAGATCCAATTGTTGAGCTCAATGTTGACTTTGAGCGGTCATCAAGAAGGCAAAGGAACTCGTCATTTTTCCATCGACGTTCATTCCAATCCTTCAATCGTAGTTCAAGGATTGACATGATGGATCCACACTCGTTAGTGGACCGTCGTTTCAGTGTTTGTGACCGGATTAGCTTCGGGAGCAGGCCAAGTGACGTTGACACAAGTATGAGGTGTGGTGGGTCATCTGATGATGAGAATATTGACGAGGAATCACCTAGTGGTATATTCTTCCCACCAATGCCATGTGCATATGGTGCTCCACTATGCACTGATTCTAGGTAAGTAACTGAAGATAAATAGCTCACCTTTCCTCAAAGTTAATTTGCTTTCTGAGCTAATTATATGCATTAGTTCCCTGTTATAGAGTAGTATTTCACTGAAGTTTCTGTCATTGAATTCCCCTGAGCTGAAATTATGACTTCAATGACAAATCAGGTATTGCTTAGTTGCCAGCAAGCAAATGGTTGGAATTTTCCTCATGGTGTGGGTACGAAGTGATATAAGGGAGCATGTGAAAAACTTGAAGGTTTCATGTGTTGGTAGAGGTCTGATGGGCTACCTTGGAAACAAGGTATCATTTGCTATCTTTTCCATTTCTGTTAGCGGTTCAATTACAATATTTACACCAAACTTTTCATGTACAGTGTAACTTTTTTCAACTAATATTTAAGATCTTAGCTTTATATCCATCCATTTAATTGAACTTTTCTTTGGGTAAGCCCTATTCCTGATTACAGATTTTTTTTTCAGGGATCCATATCAATCAGTATGTCTCTGCATCAGACAAGCTTCTGCTTTGTTTGCACTCACTTAACATCAGGCCAAAAAGATGGAGATCAACTTAGACGAAATGCGGATGTAGTGGAAATCTTGAGGAAGACCAGATTCCCACATGTTCATGGAGCAGGTGACAAGAAGTCACCAGAGACAATTCTGGATCATGAGTGAGTAATAGTGCTTCTCATTTTCTGCTATTTCTAGACCAGTTTGAAAGCACCAAATCTTATTGTATGAATTTTATTTCTTTTCAGTCGTATTATTTGGCTTGGGGATCTGAATTACCGGATAGCTCTTTCCTATCGCTCAGTGAAGGCTTTAGTTGAGATGCACAACTGGAAACAGTTGTTGGAAAAGGACCAGGTTAGCTATCATCATGCAAACTTATCAGAGTTATGCCTTTTGTTATGGAGATGCCTTTGTTTGGTTATCTTATGATTGAAATTTCTGTTACAGCTTCGCATAGAGCAAAGATTTGGCCGGGTCTTTGCAGGCTGGAAAGAAGGGAGGATTTACTTTCCTCCCACTTACAAATACTCATACAACTCTGATAGGTATGCTGGTGATGACATGCATCCAAATGAGAAGCGAAGGACACCTGCATGGTAAAATTCACAAAAAAAACTTAACTTCTCATAACATGTTTACTGTGAGCAAGCACCTCTTCTGCAAGCACACCACTCACCTCCTGATATGTATTGCTTTCTGAAGGTGTGACCGTATTCTATGGTATGGACGAGGTCTAACCCAATTATGTTACGTGCGTGGCGAGTCTCGGTTCTCGGATCACAGGCCTGTGTACAGCATTTTCACAGCGGAGGTTCAGATTCCGAGCCAGGCAGCTCAGTTTGGCGGCATCACTCGTTCTGCCTCCCTCCTGGGGCTGGACGAGCTACCATACCCGACTTATCCACGCAGTTACATGGACATAAATTTTTACTGATTGTGCGTCTCGATGAGGGATGGAGGATGGAGCCAAGCCAAGGTTTGTATTCTATGCACTGCTGCTGGCACCGGCAGCATCCTAGTGATAGGAGCAGTATTGTTTAAGCCTCGTTGCTCTGACTGATGCTCTGAATTCCATGTGAAAGCATTCCTTCTACTCATCATAACCCCCCATGTGGTGTTCACTGCAGAGTGCAGACAGACATTCCTCGTTACCTGAGTGGGCAGGGCACACCTTCTGATGACTGACTGACTGAAGTTCATTTCTCCCAAGGTTCCATCAGTCGGAATGTTTGCAGCTAACAGGTGATTCCTTTTGCCATATGTTTCTGTGCCCCTGGTGTCTGGAGTCTTTATACCCCATTTTTTCTCATGATGTCTGGAAATTTTGCTGCTACTGACGCCCCAATTCCTACCGTCTTCGACGTGCAGATACTCGAGGAGATGCTTTCTGATTGTAAGATTAGGTATGATCTGCTGAAGCATGTCAAGATCATTCATGTTAGATTTCAAACAAGCAGTACGATCAACTAATACATGCTCTCTTTACCATGAATGAGCAGGAATATTTGCACAGTTTTGAATCTAACCATCTGCGAGTCCCGATTCGCGGGGAAGAAAAAATCTAAAAAGGAGTGTTTTTGTGTCAAGACAAGCTGATCCCTAACATTCTGAAGGTAAATTGGTGTTGTGGTCCCGTTGGAGAATACCCCCTTCGTGACACGATTTCTTCCTTTTTTTTCCCGGCCGTTCGAGCTTGGAAGAAGGCCGGTCCTGGTTTCTTCTTCTTTTTGGTTTGGGTTTTGCTTTTGGTCTCCTGATTGTAATGTAACAAGAGCCGCGCCATGGGCTCAATCAAAAATATTTTCTTAGTCGAAATGAAATGAAATGAAATGATGGCTTGTACATACAGCAAACCGTTGTCGTCGCCTTTTCCACACACCATGGGTAGAATATGCATGCAGCCTCTGTCTGTCCATGCTTGGGCGGCGAAATGATCACCTGAACAGCATGCATGCAGATGCAGGCGTGGCATTCGATTTCTGAACGCTTGTGCACAAAGCAAGGACCCTGAAAACGCAGAGGCCACGGCTGCTTCATTGTGTTGGCCTCTGCTGGGGGCTGCAAGTTGCAACTAGGTCTTGCTTTGCTCCCTCTCTTTTTTTTTTCCCTCTGGAGAAGAAGGAAATGTATATACTGCTGCTATATATGCTAGGCGAAGGAAAAGCAAGAAGCGGTGTGGGCACGGCAGGGGACATGAAGGCAGCGGGGACCCCAGGGCAGGCAGGCAGGCCAAAGGAGGGCAGGCTCTGATGGAGAACAGGGAGTACTCATCTCCTGTCATCGGGGCAGGGGTGCATGCCATGGCATGGCAATGGCAATGCCGATGCCATGCCGAACAGACAGGCATGTACTGCCTCTACTTGTGGTAGCGCCACCCCCTGGCTGCTTTATCAAAAGAATAGACAAAAAAAAAAAAATGAGACGAGACGACGCGACGCTCTCCCGGTCCAAACTTCGACGCCGCCCCAAAGCGAGTGGACTCCTGACTAGCATCTCGGTCTCGGTAGGCAGGGGAGGACCACTCTCCGTTCCTTTGTTTCATTCACTTTTTCCCGATACTGCTGGCTGGTGGATGCTGCAATGCAATGCTGCCTGTGAGTACCTGAACAGCAATTTTGGATCAGCTACTACCGCTAGTCTACAGTCAGCAGTCAGTGCCATACCAGGGCCATACCGTACAACTAACGTGGAGAGGGCCGTACCGTACTCCAGGCGTCACGTAGGAGTATGTACGTGACAAAACGTATCATTTTCGTTTATATTTAATAAACATTATTTAATTATGAACTAATTAGGCTCAAAAGATTCGTCTCGCAAATTACAGTTTTTTTATTTTAACTAAAGATTTGATGTAACGAAGAATCTTAAAAAAATTTTGGGTTGGCAAGAAATTTTAGCCAGAATGAAACACGACGTGTCAGGCTTGTTTGGTTGGCTACCAAAAGTTGCCACACCAACGATTTGATAAAAAAAATGTAGCCAAAACTAGGACAAAAACTTTTACCATAGTATAACAATTGTGAGATATCAATAAAGTCTGACAGTGTTCCCTCAAAAAAAAAAATCTGACAGTAAACCAAATAGCTGCCAAAATTTTGGCTTCCCAAGTTTTGACTTTTGAACTTGATACTCTAAATTTTGATTCCAACCAATCACATCAGGCTCTTTGTGTCGGAGTCGGACGGACGCCGCAGCGAGGAGTCGTCTCGTTGCCTCCCAGTTCCACACGACCACACCACACGTCCCCTCCAGGACTCCAGGTCCCGCGATCTGGGCCGACTCTGAGGCCCAACCTTGTGGCTCCGTTCCTTCCTTCTTTGAAGGCCGCATAAGCAACCGTGATTTACGTCTCCCACGGCCCACAGCGCACAGCCCAAACGCTTGACGACGATGGAGCCCAACAACGATGAAATCCATCAGACCAACCAAACCCCGATCGGAACTAGGGAGGGACTGTGCTGTGCCGTGCCCGTGCGCGCAACGCAACGCAGGCCACCGCCCAAAAAGCTTTCGGAGCCGGGGGCCTCGTCGCAGTCGGAGTCGCAGGCAGGAACACGATCGCATGAACGCGCGCCAGGTGGTTGCTTTGCTGCTCCCATCCCCTTCCCCTTGTCGGAGAAGGGAGATCGATCATGCGGACGCGGGAACCGGAACCGAGTCGAAGTCGAGCATCCCCCTCGCCGTATATAGCGTATAGCCGCCGCCGCCGCTACTCGTGCTCGCGCATCCTCACCGACTTCCCGCCGCCTCCTCCCCCACCACCTCCCGCGATCCTCGTCCATCCCCTGCCTGCCTCCAGCAAGCAGCAGGCCGTCGAATCGCCCGCCTCTTCCACTCGCCCTAATGGCCGCCTGCGTACAGCAGGCAGCAGCACCAGCAGCAGCCGGCGCCGGCGCCGCCGCGCGACCGACCCGCAAGAGGACGCGCGTCGCCATGGGCAGCACCGACGACTACGAGGAGGAGACCAGCTGCCTCGGCGCGGGCGCCTTCGGCTCGGTGCGCAAGGCGCGGCACCGCGGCACGGGCCGGACCGTCGCCATCAAGCGCCTCGCCGCGGCGGACGGCAGCCAGGTGGCGCTGCTGCGCGAGGCGTCCCTGCTGGAGGCGAGCGGCCGCGACAACCCGTACGTCGTCGGGTTCCACGGCCTCGCGCGCAGCCCGGCCACCATGGACCTCTGCCTGGTCATGGAGTGCGTCGGCCCGAGCCTCTGCGACCTCCTCCTCGAGCGCCGCTGCGGCGGGATGCCGCCGCTGCCCGAGGCGACGGTGCGCGCCGTCATGTGGCAGCTACTCACGGGCGCCAAGAAGATGCACGACGCCCACGTCATCCACCGCGACATCAAGCCCGACAACGTCCTCGTCTCCGACGACCGCACCACCGTCAAGATCTGCGACTTTGGGCTCGCCAAGTACATGGCCGAGCCGCCGCCGTACGGGACCGCCGGATCGCTGTGGTACATGGCGCCCGAGGTGCTGCTGGGGAAGCCCGACTACGACGCCCTCGTCGACACCTGGTCGCTCGGCTGCGTCATGGCGGAGCTCATCGACGGGTCCCCACTGTTCATGGACCCCAACGATGCAGGCCAGCTCGACGTGATCTTCAGCGTCCTTGGCGTGCCAGATGAGACGACGTGGCCATGGTTCTCGTCCACGGAGTTCGCCACCAAGCTGAAGCCGGAGCTCAACAAGAAGCGGCGCAACCTGCTGCGCGAGGAGTTTCCCAAGAAAAAGCTGTCCGCGCAAGGATTCCAGGTACTCAGCGGCCTGCTCACTTGCAACCCCGACAAGCGGCTCACGGCAGCTGCCGCGCTCAAGCACCCATGGTTCGCCAAGATGAACAACGCAGCGGAGCTGCACCTGCCAAAGAAACAAGAAGTGCCATCATCGACGTTGCCCAAGATCAAGAGAATAAGGGTGGTGTGTCCGTGACTTGGAGTTGGAGGTGTGCTTCCACCGTTGATGTGTTTGTGTGGGTGTAAAACTAGCTAACTTGTTCTTCAGAAAACAGATTGTAACGCCTGTTGTATTATTGTTGCGAATATTGTGATATATGATATAGATTTCATCCTTCGACCTTCGTGCCGCTCTTTTGAATGAATTTGATCCCTATTGCCATAAATAAAAAGCACTAAACCCTGAATCGGTCTCTCTCTAAATATTGGTACGGCAGGAAATGGAATAGTATGTATACATTCTGGAATCGAATATGGATATTAGTTCAAGCACATGAGTTCGGTCGAGATTGATCTTCAGTCTCAAACTTAGTGCGCTGCAGAAATGTTGTGCCATGGTTTTCGTGTGCTTGAATGCTATGGGATTGCTATACTGCAGTGATCAAGGATCACACTCCGGTTCAATGGTTCTGTACTTCTGTTGATCTTTAGTTATCAGTTAGAGAAGCAGTTTATAAAGAATAGAGTATATAAAGTAAATGCAAAGTCTAACATGCAACACGGTCACGTTGGAGCACTACCGCGTGACTCGTGCCCCCACTCCCCACGCTCCCATTGACTCCGCGCTCGCCGGCGATCCTGTGTCTGTGGCGAGCTCCTCAGTCTCTCCCCTCTGGCGGTGGCACCGGCGAGGTAAGCCTCCTCCTCCTGAATCTATCTGCGCCAGAAACAAATAAGATGAAAGTGTTAGGGTTCTGGCAGCCTCCCTTTCTGTCTCTAACTCTGGCGGGCTATAGAAAGGGCCGACCGAGAGAGGCAGGCTGGTCAAGCGGTGGAGAAGGAGGTTGAATGGTTTAGGAGGCCTAGCGGAGGTAGTTGTGGTTGGGCCAGGTCAAGGCGGTGGCACTGGCACCATGGTCGGAGCTCGGTGTCGCTACTGAGCATTGCCATGGCAGAGCTTCGACTAGAGGGGGAAGGGAAGAAGGTGGGGCCGTGGCTGCGGCGGGCGCGAGGACAATGAGGAGGGCGGGATCAAGGATGACGGCTAGGGAGGGGGCGAAGAAGGAGGGGCACTGGGAGGGAGAAGGGGGTGAGGGAGTACACGACAGGTTATGCCGGAGTACACGACCTATCGCGCGTTAACCTTCCCCTAAAGTAAAATGAGTGGTGTATTACTAAAGTTGCCCCAAATTCGTCACTCAACTTGACTAAACTTGCACCAAATTCTTGACTAGATCATCCAAGTTGAAAACGAAACGAAGCACATCATCAAACTTGCCACAAGGTTTACCCAATGTCCTTTTCTAAACACCTAAGCACTAGCCATTCTATGTAAACATGTTTAATCCATTGTGGTAGTAAAGATTGTAGGAGGGCACGTGCGTCACCCGCAAGAGACAAGTGACATGTGGAGCTGGGCAGATTTTCACAAAAAACCTATAAAGAATGAGGCAACACCCTTGTTCTGTTTCTGCTCAACAAATGAGTGTTCTGGAGCATTTGTTTTTTAGCATTTTCCCAAGTGTGATATTTTGTTAAATAATGCTAGGGAAGTGATCGACAAGTGCATATTTACATATGTACTCTGTAGTAGCTAATTGTTACCTCTATAATGTATAATTTTCTATGTTAGTAACTAATTGTATCTCTTTCATCACTAAGTGCATATATATATTTATATATGTAGGTACATTCTTGATAATACAAGAGAATTGTCTATCTTAAAGCATGCTAGAAAAGATCACATCCCAATTAAAGAACAAATTCTACATAAAGGGGAGGGAGGCACGAGAGAAGTGGATAGAAACCTCTGCCCAAAGATAGTACTAAAAATGCATATTGGTTTGGTAATTTATGTCACTCTTAGAGCAACTCCAAGAGACTCTATAAATTCTTCTTAAATGCTAGAAATAAAAATTTTGGTAAAAAATTACCCTCCAACAGTTTGTCTAAATGGTTATGCAAATATAATTATCTTCTATTCTGGATTTTTCACTAGTCAAAAATAGAAGACCAGAATGACTCTCTAGAGAGCAGATGAGAGATAGAAAAGCTATTGGAGAGTGAACAAATATAGAAAGTGATATTTATGGAAATACTTCTCTAAATAATAATTTAGAGAGTGAGATTTGCAAAGACTTTTGGGAATGCTCTTAGAGCATGTCCAAGAGAATTGTTATCTAACTTGCTATTACTATTTTTAGCTAAAACTCTAGAAAACTAGCCTCCAACACATTAGCTAACGCGAGTGCTATCCTATTCGACATGCTATCTCGTGACTCGTTAGCCTTGAAAGTTGAATTTGGCTAGCCTGCCTGCCTTTGCCATCTTGGTGTATGTGAGGCTGACAGCTAGTGTCATGTTTGTGTTTCTCCAAATTACATTCCTTTCTCTTGGAGATACAACTAGTATGCTGGAATAGTTAAATTATGGTGCGATTTGGTCCATAAACCTTTTGATTCATTTTCTGTTAGAACTCGTTTCGTCTATGATTTTTTGCGAACTTCACCATTGGACATATCTTAAACATCTGAAACTAGATGAATTGTAATTATTTTTTTAAGATGTGAGCGAAAGTTGAAGGCCCAATCATCCCACATAAGTGTCTGAGTTCTTCCCTAATCGATG
>Ga0182004_10003989_pt1 | contig 11836 bp, 10 predicted proteins | sample Sormic07211540_1_FD_120479 | JGI IMG/M metagenome (GOLD analysis project Ga0182004, IMG submission 120479) | Endophyte microbial communities from Sorghum bicolor roots, Mead, Nebraska, USA - 072115-40_1 MetaG | ecosystem: Host-associated > Plants > Roots > Unclassified | place: USA: Nebraska...
CATGTATGATGCATTAAATATACATGAAAACAAAAACTAATTGCACAGTTCATATGTAAATCGCGAGACGAATCTTTTAAGTCCAGTTACTCTATAATTGGACAATGTTTGTCAAATAAAAACAAAAATGCTACAGTGTCAAAATCCAAAAAAATTTGCGAACTGAACAAAGTGAAAGAGTGTCCAAAGTGTTCGAAAGCTAAATAAAATCTGCTGCCGCACGGAGGCGACGTCTAGACGTTAGGCACGGGCAACAGATAGATGGGTGTTGGTAGTTGGGGTGTGGGCCTTCTTTTTTTTTTAATTTGGCAAGTCTAAATGGCAAACTATTGGAGATAGTCATTTTTTTCACTTGCCAAATCTTTTATCAAGTTGCCAAAACTCAAAATATGGTAAATAAATTTTAGCAAACTGTTGGAGATGCTCTAAGGCCTTGCTTGTTTGGATTTCTGGAGCTAACAATTAGTTGCTAATCGTGAGCACCTTTCCATCCAAAAAAATCTAGCAGATTGTTGACTCAATATTCAATTACCCCCTCCATCTAAGAAAGAATGCAACTATGAGTTGCGTGTCAGTTAAAATGGTTCATGTTTGATTAAATTGCTAATGAATAATGTTCACATTTATGGCTCCAAATCATTTTATTTATGAAAAAATATTTTGTAATTAATCTATGGTATTTATTTGATATCATGAATACTAATAGTTAAGTTAGAATTGGTATTTATGAAAATATATTTTGTAATCAATTTTTATCTAAAATTGGTTAAAAATAAGATACTAAAATGTGACACTATGTAAGAATTGCATGGGAGTAACAATTATCTTATTAGTTAAGTCAAACCAGCTAATAGTTAGCTAGCTAATAAATATTAGCAGCCAAAAAAAATCCAACCCGGAGCTAAGTACAAACATTTAAGCAGCTCTATAGTTGATGAGAATCACTTCTCCATTTAGGCTACGAGCTATAAGCTCAAAAAATCTGCTCTCCATCGGTCCTCACCACTCCTCGTCAGTATAACCACTAGAACCTCCTCGGAATTAATTGTCACATGCTCTCCACCTCTAGGTTAGAGAATCCAGAAATGAAACATACGAATTAGAAAGAAGAGCTTTGTCAAACTGAGGCCTTGTTTAGATGCAAAAACTTTTTAAAGTTTGACACTGTAGCATTTTCGTTTGTATTTGACAAATATTGTCCAACTATGGACTAACTAGACTCAAAAGATTCGTCTCGTGATTTACAGATAAACTGTGTAATTAATTATTCCTTTTATTTATATTTAAATATTTAATGCTTCATGCATGCGTCCAAAGATTCGATGTGATGGAAAATCTTGTAAAATTTTAGAATTTTGGATGTATCTAAACAAGGCCTGACTCTAAAATGATCTCGCCTTTAGGTTCGTTGCCAGTTAGCACACCCCGCGGCGTGGTAGCCCGTAGTAAAAGTCAAGTTCTGTCTGCAACACGTGATTCTCGTAGCGTTTTGGGTCGAAAACCTCACACGAGTCATGGTTCCGATGCTACCAGTACCAACTAGTATTTGTTACAGTGATGATCTCTGGCGATGCGTCCGTCTCTCTGGGCTCCGCTCTACTGCTCTTTCGTTCAAAGGGGATTTGACTCTTGAATAGAGACGATTATACGTATGTGTTATACTACTAATAATATACTAATAAAAGTGCTTCCTACCACCGCCGGTCGCCGTCAACGAGGCGCCAGTGCCGCCCAGGAACTTGCACGTACCCAAGCGGCCAAGGCCGATCTCCATCTCCATCTCCATTTCTTTATCGCGGTTTGTTTACTCCGGCCGGCCACTTGCCGGACCATGCCGCGGCGCTGGTACATGATGATGGCAGCAGAAAACAAAAAAGATATACTACAGCCACCAGTGGATCCGAGATTTCTCAGAGCTGTGAGATCTTTCCGGCCGATTGATGCTTTCCGTGCCCCGCTTGCCCGCCAGGTGTGCCTACTCGCGTGCGCCGCATCGGTGCGAGGCGACCCCAAAGCAGAACCAGCAGAATCATCGCCAGTTCGCCACCACGCCTTCCGCTCCGTGGAATCAGCAGCGGGCAGGCGTGAGCATGTAGCCTAGCGACCTCCCTTTTTGTTGGCTTTCTTTGGCTGCCGGCAAGGGACGACGGCGGCGGCTCGGGCCGGCGGTTCCGCGTCTTCTTCCGGCTGCCTCGTTTTTTTATTATCCTCGCAAAAGGCCGGGTACCGGCAGGTTGTATCTGATTTCCGGTGCGCGAGCGAGCCTGAGTTGCCTAACCGGTCCATGCAGTGTCGCCGGCTGGGTCGTCCAGTCGTGCAAGGGACGCCGGCACCACGCCATACGCACTAAAAGGAATACTGAAGACGTGCGTGCGTCAATCGAACAACGAGCGCGTTGCTGCACACAAATGGCAGCGTTGTGGATGGCGTCGTCGAATCGACAAAACTGTGGATATTGGCAACTGAAACATTCCACGCCTAAAAGGCCCAGGCCGAAGAGGACGCTCGCGGGCTGGTAAACACCACTGGAAGATAAACACATATACCCTAATTCAAAATCAAAACTATGGCCGTGTTTAGTTCACTCAAAAATCAAAAACTTTTCAAGATTCCCTGTCACATCGAATCTTGCGGCATATGCATGAAACATTAAATACACATGAAAATAAAAACTAATTGTACAATTTATCTGTAAATCGTAAGATGAATCTTTTAAACCTAGTTAATCCATGATTGGACATAATTGTTAAATAAAAACAAAAGTGCTACAATGTCCTGAACCCAATTTTTTTGGGAACTAAACAAGGCCTATATATCAAAACTTTGGCCAATGAACCATCGTCAGAAAGGTTTACATGCATGTGATGTGAGCACCTTCTGAGACTAAGGGAACAAAAATATTTGGTTTTACCCATCCGAAAAAGAGCATACCAATGATCTTTTTTTTTTTTGATGGAGAAGAAAAAAAAACCCCAAAGATATTAAGTGAGAATGTGAACGCTATTAAACCGCACATGGTGGCCACCACAAAAATGGAAGTATAGGCAACTATTTGCCATCACGTCTACATGGGCCCTGGGGTAGTGCCTAAACGGACCAAACGCAATGTAACGAGCACCAAGCATTGGGTGTCTGGGACCACGGACAGAAGATGCTCAACTCCGGACGACCAATAGACCTGGAAACATTGAAGCCAACCCTACCCCTATCTCAAAAATTATAGTACCAAAAGGTGGTACGTACTTGCAGATGATTCCTGTCAACTCCCTAGCCATACAAGAAAGCATAACAGAAGTTAGTAAATGCACTTTGGTAATGCAGGTCAACAAGGTTAGAGGTTTAATATCAAGGCTTTATATTTGGTCATGGTGTAACGCAGGTCAACATGGCCAAAGGTTTTATACTACATTTGTATTTTGATCTAGCTGAGGATTGAACAGACTACCCAAGATTTCTCCCAGCCCTATGGACAACCAAACTATCACCTGGGCATGAAAGAGTCACATGAGAGTACTTCCATAAAGGAGAAACCACCCAAAGCAACTTAATCACAGAGTGGCCCACCTAGGATTGAAAAGGCAACCGAAGATTTGTATTTTATAAGTCAAACAAGCTATAAAGTTTGGTTTTGAAATTCTCTTGTGATGTACTAGGCAATTAATCTTGGGAATTTTTCTGAACTTCTCATCCACATTTCATGATTCTTTTTTTACTTGACTCGCACTTCCACTTGATGCGGCACAATTCACTAATACCACAGATAAAGCCCACCAACTCAACACTAATTACAAGCCATTACATTGCCAAGACCAACACATTTGATGGACAAAGGAGTCATGAACTCTTAGATCTATGTATAAGAACTTAAAGTGCAATATTCCGTTTTGACTTAATTCTTCCTCCGAAGCTACAAGCCACTTCACATAAATGCACATGGTTGGGAATTGTTATATTACAGGCCTAAATTTTGAGCAGGCAACAATCTTATACAACCGAGAGAATTCACAACTTTTTCTATAGTCAAACAATAACAAAATTGCCTATTGCCTGAACAACAACAAAAAATCAGGCACCTAAAATATAGGACAAGTGGAACTTATAATATCTACACTAGGCAACTATTGTCTGCTGGTATCGTTACCCATGATTGTCAAGACATAGGTACAATGGGACTCGCGAAGCTCTCACTACTCACTGCTCTGAGCATCCCAATCTCCAATTCTACCGATGGGTGTATTTATTACTGAATTGTTTTTCTGACTTTCTGCAAACTTGTTAACACCTAAATTGTTGCTTGAAGATTTATTGATGTTTCATCCTTTGTCTTACAAGCTGATGACACATGTTAAGCCTGTAAACAGACCTAACTACTTATAACAAACAGAAAGTGACTATTAGTTTGCAACACAAAAATAGGTGAAGTTTCAAACCTGCAGAACTGGACAGCAGTTACTCCGAGGAATAGGTAAACATTATTACCGCCTCGTGGTTGTAGGGTACAACTGAACCCAAGCAAATTCCTCTTTGTAGCTAACACTTTGGTCACATGACCCTTGACATGTGTAGACAGCAATTGTTGCCCAATCAAGTGAGTCTGGTTGATTTCCCACACCAAAGAAATAAAGCAATTGTGGCATTAACTGGAAAACAGAACATATATGTAAGTAAAAACCTTTTTTTGATCCTAACTATATCGAGAAGTTTGAAAGGCAAAACTAAAACAGACTATGTTTCAGAACAGAGGGAGCAACTAGTATAATGAAATATGGACTGTGGTCATGAACTAGAAATTTGGCCAACCTGAAACTCATAGCATAATGGACCTCTACAGTAGCTACATGATGGGATATCAGCATTTGAAGGACACCCAGAAGATAAGGCCCAGAGAGGTTTAGCATTTGGTTCTCGACAATACCTGCATAATACACATGTTATGTTTAGCATTTGGTTCTCGACAATACCTGAACAATACACTGTTATGCACATACTGGCAACATTTTCCCATTTTAGAATAAAGTATGCAATGCAAGTAATAAATTCAGGAACGATAGGGCTATTTTCCCAAAAAGACAAGGCAAAATGCAGATGGATTCATTTCTAAACATGGTAAAATGGAAGAGAAATCATGCAATCAATGAGATATCACCTCAACACTTGCTTTGGTTCTCTTGAGACCCGCTCTTGAAAAGATGCCCAGCATTTGTTGTCAGCATCAGCCTACCCAGATAGCAGTAAATAAACACAATGATTGATGCATAAGAAGTCCAACAGAGATTATTCCAAAGAGAATTAAGAAAGAAAATGGGCCCAAAACCTCAAATTGATCCATCCACGACTGCATCATAGCATCGGGTTTCCCATGTCTTTGCATCACCAACGACTTTGAGTTATTTTCATCACCACTATCGGAATCAAAAGTACCTTCATAGTCTATTTTTATCTCAAATTCTAGCCAAGAAGTGCTAGCAGGAACTGAAAGTAGACAAAAATGTGAGCACAACACAATTCAAATGTTAAGAGCACAAATAGCTTTAGTAATCCATACATAATCACCTTTTCCTACAGCTGGCAGAACTGAATTTGAAGCAGCAGAAGAACTTATTATCTGGAGGCAATCATTTTTATGACCAGTACGCCAATGCAGTGCCTGAGAAACAGCAATCAAGAACCAATAATCCAAAATATATGTTTGTGTCAGAAACAAATTGATGGACGCTAAAGTTCGACATACATACCTGATGTTTCTCAGAACAGTATCTTGCTTTCTTGCAGCTACTACAAATTTTATCACCTTTCCAGGTACCACACCAGTGGCATACAGGAGCTGGCAACAAATAAGTATTTGAAAGAATTTAGTAACATTTAACTGTTTGACAGCCAAGGGACAAGTGAAGCTCATTTACCAACAACAGTGGACAGATTGCAGGATTATAGCTCATAAATAGTAATGTGACAGGTCAGAAAGTTCTAAAACAGCAATTGTCCTATATTTATGTTAAAGCTTACACACTTCCAAATAAACTTCTTTTGAACAAAATTTGCATGTGCCATAGGTCCCTAGCCACTCCAAATGTAAATAAACAGAATGTTTCCAAACGAGAAAGCAAAGGTAGTAGTTGACATGGAGAAAAGGTTGCACACTGGCAGAAACAACTTCAAGAATTCAAGTCCAGAAATCCAGAAGCCACTATCAAACATATATTCTCAATTTCACATATTTATACAACAGCAAGTGTATGATACATAGTGTCAACTGCTATGCAACAGAAGAGAACACTACCTCCTGGACACAGTGGTTTGTCAGAGCCATCATACTTTGGAGGTTGAGCTGAGTAGAAGGTGTTACTCCGTGGCAATTGGCAACGGAAAACCTTCACGCTGGAACACAATCCACCTCAAACAATCAAAATCAGAAGATTTCTGAACAAAACCATCACAGATACAGGACTCTCTTCACCTTCTACATGGATTCCCATGCTTGTGTTTCCATTGTTCATGTTGATCTCGAAGCAAGCACGCCATGGATGGGCACATGAACACGAACAGCGTTCGGTGGAAGGCTGCTACATTGTCTTCAATTGGTGCATAAATCTAACCAAAACCAAGCCCAATTGTGACCAAGTGGACATCCAAACAATAAGCAATCGAGTCCCACAACTTCATTGCACACAAAGAAATCACCTGGAGAACGAACTGCAGAGGCTCGCCACAGAAACCGCAGCAGCTGGACTTCCCCGACGGCAAGTTCACGGGGTCCAACCACGCCTGAACAAACCCACACAACCCTCGCATCAACACTGCGACTGTACAAAAAAAGAAAATTAACTACTGGAATTAACACGGATTGGCGCGCGCACCGGGATGCCGCCGGCCTTGCTGGGGAACAAGTGGCGGAGGAGGAGGCCTGGGTGCTTCGGTTTGCTAAGGACGCCAAGCGTCACTTCCACTTCTTCATCCTCATCGTCGTCGTCCTCGTAATCCGCTGCAGCGGCGGAGGGGCCTGCTGGAGGGGGCTGGTGCGGGACCTCGGTCTCGTCGTCATCGTCATCCAGGGAGGTGATACGGAGGCTGCTAAGCTTCTTGGCGCTGGACTCCATTATCGGCGGCGGAGAGGGGGCGGCAGGAGTGTTGCGGCGGCAAAACGGTCGCTGCCTCGCTGGTTTGGCGCAAAAAAAAACCCTAGCCCGACCTCAACACGGTCCGGCTGGCTTCAGCCGTGTGAACTGACCTACAAATGAAACCGACCGGGCCAACATGGGGCGACCGAGCCCAAACGGCAGAACGGCGCGCGAGGGTGAGTCGGGCTTTGGTTTGGCTGTCCGGGGCGTCCGGCTCCCACCGCCGCTACCGCATTCCTCCACAAAACCCTTCCTTCCTTCCTCCCGCCGCCGGCTAAACCCTTCCTTCCGCCGCCGCGACGACCACCCGCCGCGGGGCCAACCATGGCGCCCGTTGCGGCTCCGATACGCGACCTGCTCACCTCCTTCAGCCCCAGCGCGGACTTCCTCGCGCTCTCTTCTGGGGACGGCCGCATCAAGGCATGGAACCTGGAAACTCGCGGTCCTCGCCTTAGCAGGTTGGCACTGAAGCTATGGGCTACCTAACACGCTCTCTTTGCCGTTCGCGCAGGTATGGGACGCCGTGCGGGGCCGGCTGCAAACCGAGTTTGCCGACATCCCGGCAGTGGAGGCGGGCGCGGTCCCGGTCGCTGAGTCGAAGCGCGGCCACCTCGCCCTCGATTACACCTGCATGAAGTGGGTACAGCTTTCCAGCAAGGTGAGCGAATCCACCCGACCACCCCCCATATCGAGATGTTACAGCTTGTTATGTTGGGATGCGCCCTTATCACTTGCTTACATTTTTTTTTCTTAGCAGAAGAAGAGGAAGGCTGGGAGCTCACTGATTGTGCTTGGTACAGGCAGTGGGGATGTGCTGGCACTTGATGTCGCTGCGGGCAATTGGAAGTGGAAGGTCAGCGATTGCCACCCTGGGTAAGTTGGTGTTTAACCTCTTCTTTTATTTCAATTCAAGTGGTAGGGGAAATACAAATTCAGTTGTTGAAACCAATAAACCACAATTGAGTACAGGATCATCTATGGCCATTAGGCCTGTTCATGGGTTTGGTCAAAACCGATTCACCCCACAAACCAATCCATGGGTTTACTCATTGCAGAGTCAAAATCACATCCTTGGATGGGGCTTGGTTCTCGGTTTACAACAAGTCAAACCGGCTAACCCATCCTTGGTCATCTTCAACCTTTGGACTGCCACACAGAAACACTCCGTCAAGTTGCTGCCGCTGCCGCTAAGAAGACCGCCGTTGATTAGCAAATAACTACATTCCTGCAGCGGATGGTGGTTCCACACTGTCTCCGCTGGCCCAGCCCAAGCCAACCCATAATGGTAGCCAGTATCTAATCTGGGCAAACCAAAGCCAACCCAGTCAAACCACTAGCTGCAGGCTGGTTTCCCAAACCTGCCTAAACCGTGGATGAACAGGCCTAATGACCATACTTACAAGTAACATTAAAAATGGATGTTGTCAAGCATACTCATATTGTATCTTTGGCCCTGTCCCTGTTGGGATTTTTGCTGCTAAGGTTAATCTCTGAAAGCTTTATCTCAGTTATGCTCACTTACATTGGATTACATTTTGTGTTTAGGGGCGTGACGGCTGTAGCGTACTCAAAACATGGGCGGAGTGTGTACACGGCAGGCGCTGATGGCATGGTCTGTAGGATTGATGCCTCTGATGGGGCTGTTGTTGGGAAATTTAAATCTTCTTCAAAGGCAATATCTGCATTAGCTGTGTCATCAGGTATCTCAACTGTGAAATGACTTCTTAGTTTGTTACTTTATTGGCTCTACTGCACTTGCTCTCATAAATTGTGCCTTCTGGATGTAACACTGCTCTGATTGCTGTGTACGAGCCAATGCTCAGTTTCAATGTATCCGCTGTGGCTATAGATGTAACAGGATTATATCTGGTAGATTGGCCTATAGATTTAACACTTGGCACATGAGCTCAGTGAAGACATCTGTCTATCTGCATTATGAGACGATATATTGACACTTATGATGTTTTTATGGAACTGGAAATCTAACAATATTATTCATCAATTGATAAGTTACAGGTATTGATATATCATTTATGCTGCTTGCAGAAATGTTTATTTAGTTACATTTGCACCTTGTTTTTGCCAAGGTCCTTGGTAGGAGCCATCTTCTATATATGCATTTTTTGCTTGTATATGCAATCCATATCCAGCAAAGTTCCACCACTTAATTTTAACTACATGCAGCTTGCACTTGATTATGTCAGATGGAAATGTGTTAGCAACAGCAGCTGGCCAGTTGAGGACTTTTGACACTTCCAGCAACAAAAAGATTAAAAAATTCTCTGGACATCCAGTGAGTATCTCTTGCTTTCTCTTACCTATTGGTGTTCCTCTTTCAGGACTACTGTTTAGAGATATGTACCCTCTGTATCTAAGTACCCATCTTTTTTTTATTGCATGCACTCATGAAAACTTCATAGGTTGCTGTGAGGAGCATGGTTTTTAGCAATGATAGCCAGTATGTTTTGTCATCTGGAGTTGGGGAACGCTATATTGCCATTTGGAAGCTGGGCAGTGGGAAAACCCAGAGCTCAAACTGTATCCTGTCGATGGAGCACCCAGCAATATTTGTGGACTGTAAATGTTCAGACGAAGGAGAAACACACATTTTGGCTATTTCTGAGATTGGTGTCTGCTATTTCTGGTCTGCAAATGATGTGGATGACCTGCGTAATAAGAAGCCGACCAAGATCATATTGTCTGAGTCATCTGTTCCAACAGTTCATCAGGCATTCTCGATTTTTGCCGCAAAACTTCAAGGAGTGGATGGACCTAATTCTGCCCATGTACTACTGGCTTATGGGTCTGTAGTGAAACCATCTTTTGATAAACTTTTGGTTTGTTATGGTACGGATATTAATTTGGGCATTTCTCAAGATGGAGTTCTCTTGCCAAATACTCAAACCACCATGACAAAGAAAGTCCAATCTGTGAAAAAGCAAGGTATAGTGAGAACGTTTGTTAGTTATGTTGAAAATTTTATCTTGCTTCTTCACTTCACCTTCTCTTTGGGAGTTACACAAATGATAACACCTTTACATTTCTTTTAGTAGCTAAGTCAGCTACGAACTTGTGCTCTAAATTTGTGCAATTCTTAAATGAGCGAAGCATGGATGCCCCTTTTTGAGTTTTGGTAGCTACTCTTGGGCTAAATCTTGTTTTTTTTTTCTTATAGAAATTATAACTGCTCTAGACCGAGCCAATGCTGAAGATGCTATCCTTCCTCTTCCAAAGCTCCATACACAGGAAAAGAAAAGGAAACATGGTGTAACAAAACCCAGTGATGAGGTGGAGCCTGAGATTCATAGTGACCTCACCACTACAAGATCTATTCATAAAAGAGGTAAATGACATATTGGTAGTTTTTTATTCTTTTTCTGTACAGCATAGTCAAGAAATGCAGCAGTCTGGGTATGTTGAACTTACATAAGCAGTTGTTTTCCCATCACATATACATATTGTAGGTTATTATTCACTAGTATTTTACTTTTGGTTTCACTGAAATTTACATGTACAGTGTGTGGCTGTCTTAAACATTTCCATAACTACATTTACTCATTTGTTTGTTTAGTTCCTGTGCAAAGAATCGAAGATGACAGCATATGCATCGAGGATATGATGAGGGAGTGTGGTATCATTGACACTAGATTAGATGAGAGCATGAAGGGCCATCCTGGCATTCCCTCTGATATTTTGTCCGATCTGTTTGATGATGGCAGCATAAAATTTGATGCTAATTTACCTAGCAAGAAGGTTTGTGGAATTGAATTTCATTTCCATATTCAATCATATAATCTATTTGCATGTCTATTATACACTATTCATGATAATCTGTTCTTTCGACAGATCCGAGGTCATCTAAGATCATTGAAACCTGGAGATGCTTGCAAACTTCTTGAGAATTTAGTATCTGCATGGATAATAAGGTGCTTAAGACTCAATTTACATGTCTGTTCTCCAGTGCTTTCTCATGCATTGTGTAATTATGTATTTTGCCTTGTTTGTTGATGTTTCCACAGATCTGGTAGCACAGAAGTTGTATTGCGCTGGATATACTGCCTGTTAGTCATTCATGGCCGTTTTATTCCCTCTGAGAAAACAACAAAAGTAATTAGCAACCTGCACAAGGTATAGTTTCTCACACCAGTACTGGCTGTGTACTTCATATGTTAATTTTTCATTTGCAGCTCTTTCATGCTTTGCATACTATTTTGAACATTTATAGCATTGCTGTTACTATCTTATTGGTTATTTGATTTGAAATTAGAATACAGCAGAATGTGGCTCACTAACTTTAAGACCATTGCAATTAGGGTAGATTGGTACTGAAGTTTGGTACTCATACTGAATGATAATAGCATTGGCCACTACGTCTTGTTGACAACTGATGAAAACACTAGTTTATGATAGAGGATTGAGGCATTAGTGACTGAACTACAGGTCCAATTATTTATATATCACAGTGGAATAATGTGGCTTGCTAATTTGAAAGCCTTCTGATGTTAGTGTTCATCAACAACATTGCTCGGCAATACCTAAAGATTGCTGAATGCCATGTGTTGGTCACTGTGGGGATGTTTGGATGCTAGCCATAGTCTACCACAACTAACTTTAGGTAAGTGTGGCAAGCCACAAAAAGTGTGGCTAGCAAATTGGTTGCCACACTTTGCCATGCCTAAAGGAATCTTGCCACACTTTTTAACTCTATGACATGTGGA
>Ga0182004_10003990_pt1 | contig 11835 bp, 16 predicted proteins | sample Sormic07211540_1_FD_120479 | JGI IMG/M metagenome (GOLD analysis project Ga0182004, IMG submission 120479) | Endophyte microbial communities from Sorghum bicolor roots, Mead, Nebraska, USA - 072115-40_1 MetaG | ecosystem: Host-associated > Plants > Roots > Unclassified | place: USA: Nebraska...
AACTATGGAACCTGCCGGTTATTGGCAGACAGTTCCGAGATATATGGCTTTAAGAAGCCGTTAATCGAAGAAAATTAACTAGAAGGTCAACTCGTGTTGATAATGTATCATGATGTTCGTTATCAAATGTTTAAATTCTCATCGAACGGCCGCATCTATATGTAAAGATAATCGGCTATATATGTGCATGAGATAACTTATGTACATACCCTTTTAGCCATTAAATAGACGACAACTTATTAAAACTGGTCTAAAGGCCTGCGGTCTTAATAAATTACTTTCATAATTGTATTAAATCTATATTCGCCTGGTCTAAAGTCCAGCGGGCTTCAATAAATTCAACACAGATTACTAGTTCTTTTAATGCCACAATCGGGTTCATGCATGCACGCTATTCGTTTGAGCTTAACTGAATCGACTATTTAGCCAATACAGGGTCCATGAGGTACGAACAAAATCTATCTACTTCGTTATAACTAGATTTAGTTGTTGATACTAAATTAATCATAATAAAATAAATATTCCGAACGCACAACATGTAACAATCAAGATCGACAGGTTAGCTATCTTATATTTGCTTTATAGTTAATGTTTATTTAGGGTTTACAACAAGTATTTCAATTTCACTCTCAAGCTAATCCGTCAAATCTTGATTGGGCAGAATATTGTTACGATAAATAAAACATTAATTCTTGAACAATATTCAACTTAATAAATCTATTAAATTGTCAATTTAATAGAGCCGGTAACTAATTTGAACCGATACTCATAAGAGATTGAAACAATGCAGCCTTTACAAATACAATTCAAGTCGATAATTAGTTTAAAATCGAGTTTGACATGAGTTCGGATGATGCAGCCATGACAAACTAAATATGAACCATGACAATACTTACAAGCAAACCGATGGTCGAAATCAACCGATGCAGCTCGATTCGTTAAAGGTCTCGTCGAGATCTACTATTACTCCTACTCCTAATGTTGGTGGTCGAAGCCGAAAAGAGTTTGTATTTTGATTGTGTATATTCTTACAAGGGTCAGGTTCCTAGTATTTATAGCCTGGAAATCTAGTCTCATGTCCTAACACGACTGTTCCAAAAAGGTAATCTGGACTCTGACTTTCCCTTTTAAAAAAGGTCTCATTTTCCCTTTTGTGTATATTCTTCCACGTCTTGTCTTGACTCGGCATCCCTTCTATCGACTATTTTCATCATGCCTTTATTTAGTCGATACACTTATCCAGTTGTCCCTCCTTCCGCGAAGCAGACCCACGGGCAGTTTCCTGACTTGCCAAAATTTGGGATTAACACATGCCCCCTAATTTTGGGATAAATTGATTTTATTCCAAAATTGCCACTTAAAACTAATACGGACACATTGAATATTCTGTTTCCTCCTCTGTCTTCTCCGTTTGCCGGCCTTAAAAACTAGGGGTTCCCTTCAAAAAATTCCAATCGAGAATTTGAAACCTGCGTAATTCGCCAAACCTCCACATAACTCGACCTCACGCATCAAGTTCTTCAATTCGGCGACTCCCTGCTCCGATGGCGTCCATCGACAATATTCGTGAGGTACCTTTTCTCCCTTTATTTCCTGAATCCTTCTCCTGTTGATTCTTTTTTCATATCTGCCTCTCTTGTTCCCAGGATCTCCAAAACCAACCAGTTGTGCTTTGAAGACGATAGATTTACATGGCAACAAGATTGAAGGGCAGCTTCCCAGGGGACTTTCTAACTGCAGTGACTTGGAGGTCCTGGACATTGGAAGCAACAGAATAACTGATACTTTTCCTGCTTGGTTGAGGAGGCTTCCCAAGCTTTCTATACTACTCCTGAGATCAAACCAATTCTATGGCACCATAGGTGGTCATATTGTTGTTGGGGATACCAAATCTGGGGAGTTTTTCCTAGCTTGCAAATTATCGATCTTGCCTCGAACAACTTCTCTGGTGTTTTGAGGCCACAATGGTTGAAGCAGTTCAAGTCAATGATGGCAGAATCCAATAGTTCTGGAGAAACTATTGATTTTCAAAGCATAAATCCATATGAACCATTGTATCAATATTCTGTTGGGTTCATGTACAAGGGGATTTTTATGACATTCGAGAGGATGTTGACTACTGTAACAGTAATTGACTTCTCAAACAATAGATTGGAAGGTAATATTCCTGAATCATTTGGAAGACATGTATCACTACGTGTATTGAACTTGTCACACAATGCCTTTTCTGGGAAAATTCCAGCACAACTTGGCAGCATGACTGATCTGGAGTCACTAGACCTCTCCTGCAACCAACTCTCTGGAGAGATTCTGCAAGGGCTGACTGATCTCACCTTTCTTGAGCTCCTGAATTTGTCAAACAACTACTTGGTGAGGAAGATACCACAATCACGTCAGTTGTCTACATTTGATAGCAGTTCATTTGGAGGGAATGCAGGATTATGCGGACCACCACTGTCCAAACTGCCATGTGGCGCTTCACCATACACTCCAAGTCCTCAAGTTGTGGACAGGTCGTCACCTCACCATGTTGATGTGGTCTTGTTTCTCTTCATTAGGCTTGGCTTTGGTGTCGGATTTGCAGCTGCAATTGTGGTGGAATGGAATCGGGTCAGCCGATGGTTCATTGCAACTGCAAGAGCTCTGCACAGTAGATCACCATTGGAAGGTGAGAGTATATGTTTCCAAATGCAAGCGTCGAAGCTAATGGATCTATGATGTGGTACTGAGGCATTGTGCAATATGTACATAGTTTTGAGATATATCCCTAAGCCTCTTTCCTTAGCCATCACATATATATAAGCACTGTACTTTAACATCATTTATGGTACTGCTACATCATTTGTGAAGTGCTCGGGTAGAGATTATTTGGCAGACCTTTACATAAAGTCTGTACTATCATCGTAAAATGTAAGGGAACCTTTATATTTAGCTTTAATTGAAACAGGTGTTGGAGTGTGTTGTTCAAAGATTGTAGCCTTGGTAGTAGCTTGCCGAGTTGAAAATGGAGCAGTATATATCATGATAGTCGTACATGTGGCCAGTTATTAATGATCCACAGTGTAATAGATTGTTAGTACTTCTATCTGAAAACTACTGAGAGGTGATATGCATGTAAGCCTATGTCACCATGCCACTGTTCACCATCCGACAACAGGTGACGTTGAGAACAACACTGCACAGGAAGCCATGGAGTGTGATGTTCGACCCAGTCCAACTTGTCGCAAGTAGGAGAGTACGTACTAAGGCCTTGTCGCAATATGTGGTACACAAGGCCCAACACACGTGTATCCAGTCCAACTTGTCGCAAGTAGGAGAGTACGTACTTAAGAGAGGAGAGGGTGAATTTGAAGGTCATGAGAATTGTAAACCGAATTTCCTAACTACTGTGAATTTGTCCTCGCCAATTCTCGTTTTGCTTCTCTTGCACCTCCTCCTTCCCCAAAGCTCCTTGCTGCTAATAGCCTAGTAAAGTGCAAAACAGAAATCTATATGCTACAGATTTTATGAAATTATAACAGTGGTTGACATTCAGAGTAGAAGCAGGACAACAGGTCCATTTCTTGACACCGAGGCTGAGGGAGGTGGAATCGAAGATCAAATCCTGTTAATTGTGTGCATCTTCAGTCATTAGCCTCTTTCAAAATCCTTGGTGCACCTGTCCTGTCCTGGTGCAGCCAACGGCGACCTGAAGAAGACGTCTCCTGCTGCATTCTGCTCTGCTCAGTCGGTGGACGACTTGATCGGCCCATTGTGCTCGCTAGACTTGATCGCGCCCCAATGAGACACAGCGGCTCCCAGTTGCCGGTGCCAGGCCCATTAATTCCATCACCTCAAACAGCTCACAGGCAGCTCGCGCCAGCACGTCAGTCCTCCTAAACCTACACAGAGTCAATCTAGAGCCCTTGCAGGCAGTCGGCGGCGGCCGGCGGGGAGGAACACGGCAGGCGGCGGACGGGGCGAGACGGCCATCCGCGGCCTGAGATAGCTTCCTTGTCCACGGCCCTAGGATTCTATTTCTATCGTTTAGGCCTTGTTTAGTTCTCAAAAAGTTTTACAAAATTTTTCAGATTCTCCGTCACATCGAATCTTGCGGCACATGTATAGAATATTAAATATAGATTAAAAAATAACTAACTATACAGTTTGTCTGTAATTTGCGAGACGAATCTTTTAAGCCTATTAAGTCCATGATATAAAAATAATTCCGCCGTCCAGCCTGATGCAAAGTTCCATCCTTCATGTTCGGTGGAACCAAAGACACAAGAGTCTCCTAGTTATATAGTATAATTCCTCCCTCGCAAGCTCCTTCAAGTTCGTTCTTCGTTGGAACCAAAGACAGAAGAACCCCAAAACAAAACAAAAACAAGCGCCCAACTTGCCAGTTTCTCTGTGTTTTTTTTTCTAGCAATCATCTTTGGTGTTCACTCTCCCTTTTGTCCATGAAACTGAAGCAGGACAACCGATTGCCCTGGCCAGCCGTGCTATGCCCACTGGTATTAAATATCCCGCGACACTTTCTCTGTATCCCATCCACTGTAATCCTTGCCACTGGCAAGGTGAAAGCTAAGCTAATGGACAGACACCACCTCCACGTGTGAACAATCGACGTGAGGCTTCTACAGAAGCTCCTGTCAGTCACCGCTACAAGGCACCTCGAGCTGCAACGTCTAGCTAGGGTCGATCGTGGAGGAACAGGCTGCCAGCCGAGGAGCGTGACAATGGACACCCTGAATGGCATCTGGTCAGTCGGCATGGGCATATTCCAGGCACCGACCCATTTGTTGGAGGTGTCGCCCACTGAACTGGATGACCAATCCCTGATGATCCTGTACTTACCGAGACCGGTGTGTGTGTGGTGGTGTTTCTATATCACCCAGGCCTCCATGGGATGGAATTGATGATGCTGGAGAAGCCGGATCGCCGCCTGCGCCAATCGGATCAGTAGGCGGTACTGGTTCAAGGTCTATTGTCGGACCAGGAACAATATCGTCATACTGTATATCAAACGTGCAGGGCGCTCCTGCTTGCTCACTTCCTTCTTCGCCATCATTTCTCTTCCCCCAATTCCATGCCTTCTTTTCATCAAACACTATATCCCTCAACACCATCAACCGATCTTTCTTAGGATCATAGATTCTGTATCCTTTAGCTCCTATCTCATATCCCAGAAATATTCCTGGAATTGCTCTGTCAGCTAGCTTTGTCAGACCCGGCCCAAGCTTCTTTGCATAGGCTGTACAACCGAACACACGCAAGTGCTTGACTCCAGGCCTCCTGCCAAACCATGCTTCAAAGGGCGTTTTGCCGTCTAGGCTCTTCATAAGGGCTCTATTTAGCAAGTACACAGCTGTTTCAACAGCCTCGCCCTAGAATTTCCCAGGGACATTCATGGACTTTAATAAGCACCGCGCCATCTCAACAACACTCTGATTACGACGCTCCACCACGGCAGTGTATATGGTGTGGTTGTGTTGTGCTTAATCTCATTTTCTCTACAAAAAGTTACGAAAATGCCTGAACTGAACTCTCCACCACAGTTAGTCCTGAATGCCTTCATCTGACATCCTGATTCAAGTTCTGCAGCCACTTTGATCTTTTTGAAGATCACAAATGCCTCATCTTTGGTTTTCAGTAGTTCAAGCCACATATAGCGGCTATAGTCGTCCACCACTAGTAGAAAATATGATCTGCCTCCTGGTGTAGGTGGAGAGATCTGTCCACAGAGATCAGTGTGGACAAGTTCAAGTCCCTTCTAGGCTCAATATCTAGTAGCACGAGGGAACGGTGCTCGGTGCTGCTTCCCGAGGGTGTAGCCATCACATACTTGCTCTACCCCGCGGATCCGAGGCAAGCCTTCCACCATATCCTTGTACCCAATATCATGCAACAATCTGAAATTTAGATGCCCATATCTTGCGTGCTAGAGCCATGCAGCTTCATCGAGTTTAGTTAACAAACAGACAGAGGATGCTAGCTTCACCTTTAACACATAAAGCGAATTGCTTCTTGCCGCTCGAATCAAAACAGCACGCTGCCGATTTGTAGCCTGTTGGTGTTCAAACACCTCCATTATGCCTTTCTCGATCTCAACTCGACACCCTGCCTCTTCAAGTTGCCCAAGACTCACTATGTTGCATTTCAGAGAAGGTATGAAATATACCTGCGTCAATACTCGGTGTTTGCGGCTCCTCCTAGCAATGGCCACCGAACTGATGCCTGGATCTCCACTGTGGATCCATCTCCAAAACGCACCGCACCATGCACAGACTCATCTAGGCTCGCCAATGCCTCTCGACAGCCCGTCATGTGGTTTGTGGCCCCAGTGTCCAAAATCCATGCGCCATCATGGTATCCAGCTGGGAATACCCGTTCCTAGTTCAGGAACACTCCTTGCACACCTGAGGATGGAGTTCGCATGATCGTGCATACCTGCGCCACCAGGAGCGCTCCCGTCTCAAGGTTGCTCGTCGTATGATGAGCGACTTTCTGCTTGTCCTCCTTTAGATTTGTCTTGCATTCTTTGGCATAGTGCCCATAGATCTTACACTTCTTGCATCTTCCTCTTCTCCTCGGAGTTCCCATTGAGGTGAGCTTCACCCTAGTGTCACGTGCATCACCGCCCCACGCGCCCCCGGCTTGTCCTTCTAGACATAGCTTGTGCCACTGCCTTTCTGACTTGACATCAAAGACGACTCCTGCACCATACCACTTTTGTTCCTCGCCATTCATTCTTCCTTAGTCAAGAGAAGCTTTGCAGTCTTCTCCGTGACTTGCTCCGTTGAGGCCTCGAATCGATCTTCAGTCGCTCTAAGCCGGCCGACTAGCTCCTCAATCATGAGTGTTTTCAGATTACAGAACATCTCATGGTGACTGCTACTTGATTGTAGCGTGCCCGCACCACACAGAGGAATTTCTTCACGACACATTGATCATCGATCTTCTCTCCCAACACCTCCAGATCAGTGGTGACTTCTGTATTGTATTCTGATGGCGAAGTCGTCGATCATTTCACCACACTTGAAGGTGATCTACTCGAACTCAGAAAGCAGCTTCTGGGCATTGACCTCTTTCACCTGATCTGTGCCAAGGCACATCGTCTTCAGTGATTCCCAAGCCTCCTTAACTATCTTCTTCTTCAAGAGCATAGAATGCATCTCAGCAGGGACTCCTCGAAGCATAGCTCCAAGGGCAAGCCTATCCTTGTGGCGCTCGACCTTCTCATCTTCAATGGCATCCTAGAGGAACATACCCTCTAGATTGCACTACACATGGGAAGCCCAACCTTGATAATTTGTGCGAGTCAACATAGGCCAGACCAGATTACTTGCAGCCTGGTTGAACGCGCGCTCCATGGTGTCTTTCTCCTTCTCGCCGGATGTTGACGGCGACGTACTCATCTTGTGTCGACTCCGGTTGCCTCCTCTTCTCGTCAGCGATGAATTGATCACCACTCTTCCTCTACTCCTCCTCCGCACCACCAAGAACTACTCCAATCGCTCTGATACCAGTTGTTGGGGCAGACGATGCTCTGCACACAAGCGAACGCAGCGGCGAGATCATGGTGGTGACCGCGGCGAGGTACTGTAGATGAAAGAACAACACACAAGATAAATAGGGTTTTGGTGCTGCCCGATGTCACAACTCTTGGGTCCTTTATTGATGCTCTTTATATACAAAATGCGATACATGCCTGGCTTATCACCCAAGCCCTAAACGTGTCATACCGCATATCGTGCGCGCGCTGTTTCTCCGCAGTGCATGCCACGTGCACGATACTCGCTATGACGCTAGCATGACCGACTCAAGTTGGATCGTGATCTAGCACGCCACCGATCACATCCTTCCTCTCACTAACTGAATACAAGATCCTAACAGAAACAAAGATTACATTGTGCTATCAATTTAGCTAACACATGTTGCTGTCTGCTCGCTCGCTCATCAGACGTAGCGAGTGGGGCATGTTCAAGAACATGGAGCTAGACACTCTTCTCGTGAAGCTCAAGTACGTCACCTACGATGCCGAGGACCTTCTCCGTGAGTACCAAGACAGGGAGATGCGGCACAAGTTTGAGGACGCCGGCAGGAGCAGGGCAGGTCAAATCATATCAGCTGTCAAGAACAACACTATAATTTTTGCCATTAGAATTCAAAGGATAAAGGACACCCAAGACAAGCTCCATAAGGTTATATCTGGCTCTAGTTGAGAAAGAGCTATCTAGCTTCCATGGGTCTTGATCGTGTTGAGCCTTTGTAGAACATGCCAACAAACAACTGAAATCATCACAACTTATCAAGTGTATGGTCATCGTGACATAGAACAGGATCAGCTGATGGAGATGCTAGGTGTGACTGCAACCATTGACCATGAAGACAATATTAACTAGGTGGTCAGACAAATGATCACACACTCAGGGTTCTAAGGAAAGAGCACAGCCCTAGGCGTCGATGCATCTGCACCCAAATCAGCCAAGCGACATAAAGGTGACAACCGCAGTGCCCTACTTGCTAAGGCTACAAACTTCAGCGGCAATGTTTCTGTCTTGCCAGTTTTTGGTATCAGAGAGATGGGGAAGACCACCTTGGCTCAGCTCATTTACAATGATGAAAGGGTGACAGCCCATTTTACTGTGAGGATATCAAGACCATCTCTCCAAACTGTGACTTGTCATGTGATTTAGGTTTTCTTCAAGTGCAACAATGGCTGTGTTGTCTCATGCTATGAGTTCTACTTACATGGTTGACCTTGTTAAGATGATCTCCTTGCAAGACTTCTATAAAACAGCACCACCTCCAAGCAGAAAAACATATCCACTCGTGACATGAACCTCATCAGCATCAAATATCCAGTTCTCATTATAATAACCCTCTAGTACATTTGGGTACCCAGTATAGTGAATACCATAGCTCATAGAGTCATAGTACCTTTCAGGTAGCACATTACTCTCTTAAGAGCACACCAATGATTATCTCATGGATTAGATAAAAACCGGCTTAGTTTGCTCACAGCAAATGAGATATCAGACCTTATAGCGCTAGCTAGATACATTATTGCACCTATAATTTGAGAGTACCTCAATTGACCTCTTGCTATCATTTGATTTTTCCTCAATAGCACACTAGGGTCACAAGGCATAGGAGTAGGTGGATAGTCACTAGACCCAAAGAGACTTAGAACCTTTTCCATATAGTGGGATTGTAGAAGTGTAACCCCACCATTGCCTTCTCTTACCAGCTTGATATTAAGAATATCATCAGCCTCTCCCAAATCTTTCATCTTGAAATTATTAGATAAAAATTCTTTAACCTCATTAATCACATCAAGGCTAGTTCCAAAGGTCAGTATGTCATCAACATATAAACACAAGATCACATCTTCTCCCTCACCATACTGATAGTACACATATTTTTACACATATTTATTAGCTTCATTCACAACAAAGTCGGTAGATGTCAAAATTCTATCGAACCTGCTATTGCTTAGAAGCTTGTTTCAGGCCATATAAGGACTTCAATAATTTACACACCATGCCTTCTTGACCATTTACTATAAATCCATCTAGCTGATCTATATAGATCTCCTCCTCTAACTCTCCATTTAGAAAAGTTGTACTAACGTCCATTTGATAATGAGAAGACCATGTGAGGCTTTTTTTTTACCATGTGAGGCTGGCTAGGAAAGTAACACTTGAATTGTAGTGAATCGAGCAACAGGTAAATAAGTATAGAAGAGATCTTCACCTTCTTTCTGGATATAACCCTTGGCCACAAGCCTTGTCTTGTACCTCTCAATTGTACCATCAGGCCTAAACTTTTTCTTGAACACCCATTTGCACTTATAGCTTTACACCCATAAGGATGTTTAATGATTTCCCAAGTTCCATTAGATCCATCTCATTTCATACTGCTTTCTTCCAAAAGTCAACATCAAAAGAGGAATATGCCTCTTCAGTAGTTTTTCGTGTGTCATCCACAAGGTACACAATGTAGTTATCACCAAAAGACTTTGCAGTCATTTTTCTCTTACTCATTCGAGTAACTACAATGTATCCTAAAAATTTTGCACAGGGGATTCTATCGGAATAAATTGTTCATGGGGTATTATAGATTTACTCCCAGCTCGCAAAAAAAAAGATTTACTCTCGTAACTCTTCACATAAGGAGCAATAACTCTCTCATTTAGGAATAGTAACCCTTTAACTCCCACTCACACTTAGAACTAGTAACTTCTGCCCATAATTGGCTTGAGTGATAAAAGCAATTCATGCGAAGTACTCCCACCATATCGGATTTAGAAGTCGTTTTGGATAAGGTTTAGGTCAAATATAAATCATTAATAACTTTTAGATTGTTGAGTTTGCAAATGTGGAAATTATATGAAGAGACTTGTCTTGAAAATACTTTCATAAAAGTATACATATATTATTTTTTAAAATATTTTTATAAAAATAAGAGGCTAAAATTGTGTTTTGGAGACCGCGTCGCTGTCCTAAACGACTTCTAAATCCTATACGGAGGGAGTAACATATAATATGAGCCTAGAATTTAGTTGATTTAATTAACTAAAATATGGGTCAAGCCCATATTAAATCTAACAACATGATAGAGTCGTCAACCACTGAGAGCTTTGTTTCACCTACTTGATCAGTGACGACAGTGTAGAACCGTTCCAAGTCAAGGCCCATACTCTAAGGCTCCCGAAAGTAAAATTGCTTTTTGACGAGTGAATGTGATTGATACCAAGAACTGACAAGTAAATATATTATATATAGAATGGAACTAGATGTAGGCTAGCTAGCCGCCGAGTTTGAACGAAGATGAAGGCACCGTCCTCGTCTCGTTTTTGACTGTCAAGAATTTGTGTAGTTGGCTAATATAATAATAAGGAACCACACGATCGACTAGCTACATTTTCCCAATCAGACCAGACACGGCGCCGCCATGACCCATGCATCTATGATCCGGCGAGTGTTTTCCCGATCGTAGACTCGTGGACAACTCGTCTTCTTCTTGCTAGATCTAAGAGACCCATGATCCGGCGAGTTTTCCCAATCACTGTTTTTTAGAATTCCCCAATCACTGTTTTCCCATGTGCTTTGAGTTCTTCTTATCTTATCTCTGCCAAATCCCAGCTGCTGCAGCTTCTCTCAGCTCTCCGGCCGCTTTCTTCTTCACCTACGGCGTGGTTGACCATCTTTCAATCAATCCACACCGGAGCAGTATGCCACAGTCTCTTATCATATGTCTCCTCCTCCTCCTCCTCGCCGCCGCGGCACCGCAGACGGCGGCCGCCGGAGCCGACTGCAGCGTCGGTATGGGCTGCGACCTCGCGTTGGGCTCATACTACATCTCCCGGAACCAGAACCTGACCTACATATCGAGCCTCTTCGGCATCGACGACTACCACACCCTCGCGCCCTACAACACAGGCTACACCAGCCTCGATTTCATACAAGTCGGCAGTCGCATCAACGTCTACTTCCGGTGCGGCTGCCTGACGCTCCCATTCGCGCCCTTCTCCACCTACCTCGCCGGATCCTTCCCCTACGTGGTCTCGCAAGGAGAAACCTACGCCAGCGTCGCGGCCGAGTTCCACAACCTCACCACGGCCACCTTGCTGCAGCCCGCCCCCAGCAGCGACAACGACTTCAACGGCGTTCTCGACGCCGGCACGGTGGTGAACGTCACCGTCACCTGCTCCTGCGCCAACGCCGACGTGTCGGCGCCGGACTACAGGTTCTTGCTTACCTACCCGCTGGGTGACGGGGAGACGCCAAACTCCGTCGCGGCGAGCCATGGACTGTCGTCTCCGGCAGAGCTAGACCTGTTCAGGAG
>Ga0182004_10003991_pt1 | contig 11835 bp, 6 predicted proteins | sample Sormic07211540_1_FD_120479 | JGI IMG/M metagenome (GOLD analysis project Ga0182004, IMG submission 120479) | Endophyte microbial communities from Sorghum bicolor roots, Mead, Nebraska, USA - 072115-40_1 MetaG | ecosystem: Host-associated > Plants > Roots > Unclassified | place: USA: Nebraska...
ATGCTCATTATTTATTATTTAATGCTTTACATTATTTATGTCACATTGATCATGAGATTGTGGGATCTATATAATCTAGTTGCTATACTTGTGGAGTTCGACATGGACTCACTCTTGCTATTTTCCCCAAACCTCGGGAGAAGTTTAGGCTTGTGATCAACCAGACAGTTGGATCCTGTAGAGAGAAGTTAATACTCGAAGTTCGGAGTTGTCTATCCGCTGTTTGCTATCAAGGTTGTCTCTTTTATACTATGTACGTTATATAATTTATGCATTGTCTTTTGATATTACCCTTTATTTGTAGCTATATGTGAGATTTGACTTCTAAAACTCATATATAGTGCATATCTGGTTTCGTCAAATTGGGTATTACAACCAGCACGTGGACAAGTTTCATCATGAGCGTCCAACAGTTGACGGATTAGTGGTAATGTATATTGGTCTGAGCTATCGGATTCATACCTGGTACGGTACCATTGTTAGTTGGCAGCGAGCAGTCGATTCATGGCGCGTCTATAGCGACTGTGAACTGGAGGGGGGCCAGATGTTTCCTTTGTGGAGGATGTTGATTTTCATTCATAGCGCGGCTAGCGATCATATGTTGCCTTTACGGCAATTATCCGTACTTTTCAGGTATAATGAAGTTGTTTTATGGACGGTTTCATGTAGCTTATGAGGTAGTAGTTGTCACACAAAAAAATGACATATTTCTTCTACCTCCTCTCTTTACTGCATGTCACAAAAAATGACATCTTTCATTCTTTCTTCTCTTTACTGTACGTAGCAATATACTTTTATTAATTATACTCTTCCAAATATTTCTTAGTTGGTCATGCCTAAGGACCTCTCAATGGGAGGTAAGAAGAGGTAAGAAGGAATAAACAAAGCCTTTACCGGGATGTAGTCTTAGGCCTGGTTTAGTTCCTAATTTTTTTTTTAAGATTCTCCGTCATATATCAAATCTCTAGACGCATGCATGGAGCAATAAATATAGATAAAAATAATTAATTGTATAATTTATCTATAATTTGCGAGACGAATCTTTTGAATGATTAGACAATAATTACCAAATACAAACGAAAATGCTATAGTAGCCAAAGCTAAAATTTTTGGGAACTAAGCAAGGCCTTACTACAAGGTAGGAAGGAATAGAAAACTAAGATGTGGGCAGCAGGCTTACTTCTCTTTTGTTCTCTCTCCATAATATGTTACTGCTCTGCATGTGTCCGACCTCACTTTGCTTCTGGATCAACATTGTGAGCTGGATGCATCACTTCTTCCATCTAGTCTTTGGGCCCACGCTCTGACCTTAGATCAACATCACCGATGCACTAAGGGAGATTTAAACAAGAAAGGATTTGCTCTCTCGTTTAATGACTACTTCCTCTGTCCCCAAATAAATCAACATCTTTTTTTTAGAATTACACAGTACACAAAGTAAGACACTCATAACACATGCACACTCACCCCTATGAACACACGTACACAAACTCTACCCTTATAAATATCTTAGTTATAAGTTTGACCTACTTTTTATATAAAATGAAATAAAATAAAATATCAATATCTATGACACTGGATATACACTTTAAACATATTCTGTAGTGGCTATGATAATAATGATTTTTTGTCATAGATATTTGTGTTTTTCTCTATATAAATTTCTTCATAGTTATAAAAGTTTGATTAAGACAACTCTAGAAATTGAATTATTTGGGATGGATGTAGTATTTTGAGAGTTTTCTACCCAAAGTTAGGGACCTCTCTCAAGGCTTAGGAATTTCTATTTTTGCAGGTCTCACTTGGTCAATTTGGAGACCATGAATAAAATGGCAATGGAAAAGATATTTCCTAATAGCTCAACTAAGGTGATATTTTCGTCTTTGTTGTAGAAATTAGATTTTTTTTAGGAAGAATTTTATTAGTTTATAGTTATTACGAATTGATACAGTAATTATGAATTCACTCCTAGCCCCTGCAAAAGCACGCAGCCTAAAAAACAAAAAGGAGAACCTGAGACTAAATCATGACCCATGTGTCTAGAAGAAAAACATCGTAGATGGTTGCGCCAATTGTTGCAAAGCAACTGCAACTAAACGCTGCAAAAATTAGATACATCTACTCAAGGAGAGTGATCACGAGACTGTTGCAAAGGTGGTGAACAAGGTGAAGAGACCTACTAACTACAAGGAACATGCTATCGATGTCTCTAAGCTCTAACTTTTGTAATATAGTAGGACAGCTTTCTTTAGCGGGATCTTCTGCTCTTTTTGTTGTGCTCTTGTTAGTCAGGGATAATAAAGACCCAGCTTTAATACTCGTAATTATATATGTTCCTTCACAACAACAGAGTAGTGAATCTTCTTTCAAAAGAAATACTGTAGAGAGGTATGTAACCGTGAGAGCAACGATCGGTGACATGCTTGATGGAGATGGTTGAACCACGGCGCACGGCCAACCAATTGTTACCTGAATAACCAGTGAGGTTTTACGATTAACGTCTGGGTAAAAGAGGAAAGTAACCTTTTCTTCTGGTGATAAGGCACACATTGGCACTTGTGATGCCCAGCTTACTGTACAAATATAGCTAGTAGTAATAGTCGTCGTCTGGTTAACTAGAGAAGTGGTAAGCCCTTTTGTCACTGTCGCTGCACCAACTTTGGTAGCTTCACGTCAGTGTTCTGTGGGCTTGAGTCACTTGGGTTATTTTTGCATGCAGTATATATATACATATACTAAAACCGCTGGGGTCTCTGATCTTTTGATCCCTTTTGAGATATCTACGTACGTATGCATCGCCATTTTATATATCCTATTCCTAGACTTTTGAGCTGGTTTTGGTTACCGGCTTCTACAGAAGCAGAGGAGCTTCATCAGGGGACCAGGCGAAGGGGAAGTCAGGGCACGACCAGGTCATCATAGGCGGCGAGTCACAGTGAGGAAACGCCGCAGAAGCCCACGGCGGCGGCACGGAGGCGGCCGAGCCGTCGTCGCACGAGTCCGCGGTCAGCACCAGGCGCGGCTGCGTCGACACAGCGTCACCCGCGCGTCCGATCTGAGGCGGCCCGGGCGTCGCCGTCTCGCCTGCAGCAGCCGTGGGCCCTCCTCGCGCTGCCTCGGTGTCGCGCCCGCGCGTCGTCGTTTGCTGGCTCGGTGGCCAGCCGCCGCCCCCGTCGTCGCTTGTTGCGAGCGCGGCTGACGCGGCCGGGGAGGAGGAGGAGGAGACCCTGGCCTGCTGCTGCTTCGTCTTCGAGGCCGCAGCCGCCGCCGCCGCAGCGCCGGACAGGTCAATCGACAGCCACTGCCGGCGCGGGAAGAGCGGCTGCGGGCCGTGCAGGTGCGGACCCTCGTAGGTGACCATCAGCATCTCCGGGTCTTCCGTGGATTTCTCCACGTGCTTCTTCGCGCCGCACCGGGAGCTCGTGCACTTGTAGTAGCTCCTGCGTCACAGACAGGCGTGCACACAGATTTATGACCAGCGAGTAGTTTACATCGCTTTTTTAGAATAATATGGAATCAAAAAATACTGTCTTTTATTAGACTCACCATGAGAATTACTTTCACAAGAAAATTTACATGTTGTTAAATCATACTACCAATAATTTATAGGAACTGATGATGACTGAAAGATTTACATATTTTTTAACTTAGGATAAAACTATAAATGATCAGAGTTTGTTCTGAAAACGGAGGAAGTATCGGTCGTCAACGTGACCGAAACAAAATCTATTCTCGCTAAACAGGTGGTACGCATCACGCATTCAGGTTTCCTGGACCTGAAAAGACAGGTCATCCTGAAAGACTGAAACCAACCCTTTTTAGTTAATTTAGAGCCAGTTAATGAGACGTAGATGGTTGTTAGTGGTTGCCGTGCCGTGCACATCTTTATTTATTGTTCGGTGGCCTTGTTTAGTTAGCATTTTTTTTTATTTTAGGTATGTAACACTTTTGTTTGTATTTGGTAATTATTATCTAACTATGAACTAACTAGGCTTAAAAAATTTGTCTTGTAAATTACAGATAAACTGTATAATTATTTATTTATTTTATCTATATTTAATACTTTGTCCCTGTGTCGTAAGATTTGACGTGACGGTGAAAATTTTTAGGAACTAAATAAGGCTTGATCCTGAGGATAGTCAGTCCAACGGGTTGAATAATGATAGATCCAGTGACAAGGAGGGACTATATGATGAACTCCTGCTAGAACAGTTATTTCTGCTTCTAGGCGGTAAGCGACGCGAATGTCGCTATCAGCTGGCCTGTTTCTCTAATCTAACAATAAACATTTGACAAGCCAGGTCTTGGCAGGTCCAGCAGGAAAGTGTAGCACCTTTCTTTGTTAGTAGTCTTACTGTGTATGGAGTAAGTTTGCACTGTCTTTACACAGTGGCACCACAGAACGGCGAGATGGTTTATAGTATGTGTCTCCGTACTCTCTTTACTGCTAGCAAAGGCACTGGTATAACCAATAATCCACGAGATGGTGCTCTGAATTATTAGTGGCCCTACATATAGTACTCACGTTCTATCAACGAGGCAATGTTTCCAGGGGGCTGTTATCAGCGCCGATCCTACAAATTTGAGGCCTCTTTGGCGGATTTATCGCAACAACGCTTTAAAACTATAAAATCTTATAATAATATAAGCTAATTTTATTCATAAAGGGAAAGACAATTCAATCATATATAGATAAACTACTTTTCTTGTCTTTTTTATTTCTTTTCACAGTCCCGGCCAAATGTTTCTTAGGCAATATTTAAAAATTCTAACACCTGACCTAAACTACAAGAAAAATATGACTATATGAGTACAAAGTTCTAGACAAAAATTAAACAAAAAACCTAGTGCCTAGACAATTAGGACGTGAACTAATTCAGAATCAGAACCAAGATTCATAAATCATAAAAAAAATAAAAGGGTAGAAGGAAATAACCAAGATCACATGTCGTAGTCCTCGTCGAGCCATATCGGTTGGTCGCCACTATCGTTTGGATTTTGGAAGAAGAGAGTTCGGGCGCAGAGGTTTTGGTATTATTCACTAGCTTGTGATCGTGTGGTGAACTGGTGATTGTATCGTCGATGTTGCTGCGTCTCTCCTCGCTGTTTCGCCGTCTCAGTAGAAGTCCAGAAGTCGCGACTCGTGATCACTATGTGTGGCAGCGTGTGTACGGGTATTGGTGGCTCGTCTCCTTGGCTCACAATTTTTTGGGTAATAGATCACTGCTCCAGATATATGTATGTACTAATAAATAAGGACTATAGTTAAAAGGTATATAGTATTATATACTAAAGCTTAGGCCCCCATCCCGCGAGGGCTCTCAGCCGTCGCACCTGCTGCCCTCCCCTTAGGGCCGGCACTGGCTATTATATGCCGCCATGGCTGCCTCGCCACCAAAACGGAGCTCTTTCTCTTTTTTTCTTCTTTTTTTCTATTTTACAAATTTTGCTCAAGTGCACTGAACATAGGTGGAGTCGGCCAGCTTATACTGCAAACATAGAAATTTACTAGATGCCAACTATTAAAAAATCATGGCTATTTCTAATAAAACACTATTTCTAATCGACCGAATGAGAAACTTTTCAAAATGACACATGATGCCCATAGTCTGATTTTAACTACCCTTTAGCATAAATCGACTCGAGCTAGGGTTTCTGTGCACCCAACTCGAACCCTATCCCAGTTAGCCTCCCAAGGGTGCTGCTACTGCATTTTGTCAAGGAAAGGATGAAGATGGTGTCACTCGATGTTGTCAAAACTATGAGTTTGTTTGCCTTGATTTTCACAGATGGTAGTGATTTGTTCCTATTTCTCTTGACCTGATTTTCGGATGGATTGGTTACTCTGTTTGCAAGATTACTGTGCACATTCCAATTTATTATGAGATTTGCTATGACGGTAGGCACGTGTACTACGAATTGAAACCGCATATTTTCAACTAGTTTTCTCTATATGGATATAACCAATTTCAAGGATCTATCAGTTTGATATAGAAGGGTAGTCCACTCTAACTTCTTAATTACTAGCTTGCGACTGAGAAATGCAACTGACATCTACTGCTATTGGGCATTAGAAGGCTATATATGTGACTGTGACTAGTGGCAGTAACTTAGCCAACAGTAGGCTAGCTAATCTACTCCTATTGGGCATTAGAAGGCTATATATGTGACTGTGGCTAGTGGCAGTAACTTAGCCAACAGTAGGCTAGCTAATCTACTGAGCCAATACAAGATTCATATACCAATGTTGATCAGAAAGCATCTGTTGATCTATAGGGCATCTTCTAGAGCAAGTGCACAAGTTGGGACAAAGGAGTCAAAGAATGCAAAGACATTCAAAGAAGCAAAATCTCTTAGTGATGATGAAGAGACATGGGTTCAAGGCCGGAGGGCTCGAGAGGGCAAGGTACCATATATGGTGCGTGCCATACCTTGATCTAAGGGTTCAAGGGTGGAGGGCTCGGTATGGCAAGGTATGGTTCATGCCACACCTTGATTTGGCCATGTATACTCCTTCATTGTTTGAATGTAATATGTGTTCTCTTTACATATGGTCTATGTTAAGCAATTTGCAGTGAATTACATTATGTGTTTTGGACAGGGTCGTTGATCTGCTAAGGGAGGACCATACAATAGGTGCTTCTGCACTTAAGGAGTTAGATAAGTATAGTATAAAGTTGTCATATATACTATATGTTTTTGGGATGGAATAAGAAATATAGAAGAAATAATAGGTAAGTCAAGGCAGAGGCAGAGAGGACTAATCTTCGCATGCAGTTTGGTAAGAGAATTATTATGCAAACGAGAATAAGTGAGGTTTAAGAGGATACTTGTCGACTTAAAGACTTGTGTGTGGATGGGTTCTTCAAAGGGTGCAGTTCTATCTTCCAATATAGAAATAAGCTATATCAAGGTATACATGCATGTCGTATATACTGTTATCATGCAGAACAATATGAATGCATGAGCGGCGAGCACACTGATTTGTTTGTCACACACAAAAAGGTACTACTATAGAGGAGCAGCCTATTAATGACGTATATAGTATAGTTAGCTAACCGGTGAAACGAGTAAGAGCTGGTACAAAATGAGTCTTTGAAAAAACAGAAGTTACTATAGATCGGAGTCGGTCACACAAATGCTTTCTCTCTAACTAATAATTACTCCTTTTGCCAACCTCTTTTCACTCCATGACATATACAACAAGTATAGTCCTTCTCTTCTTGCTCTCGTACGTGTCAGTACTTTGGTCTATACCCCGGTTCCCTGCCAAAGGCCTTCATGGCCTCATCTGCCATCTCCAGTCATCAGCTCAGCTCATGCATGACATGACTTGAACAGCCGCTGTGAGAGGGTCTGCATCCGGCACTAGCTACCGGCCGGTAGAATCCAGAAACGTGTCCATGTCTGGTCTACCATCGGAGATATCTAGCACACACACGTACTCCATGCATCGACCGTGACACAAGCCGACACTACACGACCAACGCAACGTGTGCTGCTGCAGCGATTCTGCTCTCCAGCTGCATCGAAACTGCTAGTTCATGGCAAGCGTATGGCCGCACCGCTCCGGCCGGCGGCCGAGCGCACACGCCCCTGGGGTCGTGCCGGGTATTGTTCACCTGCGCGCGGCGGCATTGTTTAAAATCGCGTGCATATTGCATGATTGCATCGACGATCATGCCATAAGTTGACAAAATCTAGATGTGCAGTACGTAACAGTACTACAAGCGATGCAATCATATGGTAGGTATGACCAATTTGACAAAATCATAACTTATATGGCATGATTGCATATGTATGTTCCTGCGAGATCACGCATGTGCATACATGACCCCGAATTAGACGGTCTATTTGCGATCCAATGAATATATGTCAAGAACAACACGAGCAATTTTGAAAAATGCTGTAGTTTATAAGGGGAAAAAAGATTAAGGGTCAAATTTAACAAAGAACGTGTACTAAAACTCTTAGAAGTAGAGCTAGTAGACTCGTGGATCGTGGTACTGCACCTGGGATGGGGGTTGTTCTTGATGGACTTCTGCCCGTACTTCCTCCACTTGTACCCGTCGCTCGGCGTCTTGCCGCCGCAGCTCCTCACCTTCGTAGTGTACTTCTCCGGCGCTCGACTCAGCGCTCCCAACCTGCCACTTCAATTTTCAACCAAAACCATGCATGTGTCGTCATCAGCCATCTAGCTACCACCAAGATTTTGTTCAACCCATGCACGGATCGATGCAGTAGGGGGAAACCCCTCCTGATTTCATCAAAAAAGCCATGAGATGCATGCACCTACAGATGCATTGTTGGGCTGTAGCGGCTGCTGCTCCAACTCCAAGGGTACGGCCTGGTTGTCGACAGCGCTTTCTCGATGTCCCGGATCGTCGGGCCGGTGTACACCGAGCACAGGGCCCTGCTCACCGCCTCCGGCTGCGGAAGCAGCTCCCGGTGCTCGGCAGCGGTGCCGCCGCCGCTGATGCACGGCGCGGCGGGAGCAGATGACGCGCCGCCTGTGTCACGCGAGCAGTGCTGCTCCTCCGGGTCGTCGCCGGCGGGGACCTGCTGCGGCGGCGGCAGGGTGCCCAGGAGGAGGCTGTCGTCGCTGAGGAGCTCGGTTATGAGCTGCTCGTCGAGCTCGCCGGGCCAGACGGCCACGTCGGCGGCGCCGGGTTCAGGGTGCAGCCCATAGTCCCCATCTCCCATCAAGTACAGGTTGGAAGCTAACAACTCATCTAAGGTAACACAGTAATGGGACGACGGAAGTCCCTTTTATATAGAAACGTGGAAGGGCAATTCTTCTGTCTGAGATACGAGGTGCGTGCGTGTCCCAAAGTTCAAATCGGCACTCTGGACCAGGGCCTTGTTTAGTTCCCAGAAAATTTTGCAAAATGTTTCACATTTCCCGTCACATCGAATCTTTAGACGTATGTATGGAGTATTAAATATAGACGAAAATAAAAACTAATTGCACAGTTTGGTTGGAATTGACGAGACGAATCTTTTGAGCCTAATTAGTCCATAATTAGACAATATTTGTCAAATACAAACGAAAATGCTACAGTGTCGATTTCAACTAAACAAGGCCCAGTCTCTCGTGGTGGGGGGTGTGGAGACTGGAGTGCAGTACGTGCAGGGGACAGGTACGATCAATTTGTTAATTGCAACTCTTTTCCTTTGCTAATTCAAAGAGAACTAAGCTCAGTCTCAATGTATAGTTTCATGATACTGTTACCAAGACTATAAACTAGGTAACCGAGCCATATGAGTTTTATGGGGATGAAACTTCTCTCTCATCTGATAAAACTCCTTTATTTAATGACCCTGCCAAGTCAGCAATTTTGCTTCATTCAACCAAGTTGTACAAGAATTGAAAAGCGACCAGTTTTCGTTCACCCCTGCCCCCAGCAATGGATGATTGGATGGTCGACAAAAAAAATGCAGACGGAGTTGTAAATGGTGATTAAAATTTATCATGTCTTAAATAAAAAAAAAGTTTGAATAACCGGTGCGCCAGCCCTTTTGCCCCCCCTGGTGTCTGCATCGATCAGTTATTGTATAGATTGTGTTATTATAAGCTGCTAAATTCTCAAATCAATCGCTAGCAGATGATAAGTGCCACCGTACACTAGTGCCACCGTACACTGCAACACCGTGCATTCACTCCTGATAACATGTGGCAAGTGCCAACTAATAATTTGATTAGTTTAAAGTTAGGCGAAAAGGAACGATCACTGTCGTCCTCCACTGAATGCGCGGATCCGTACTGGTGGGACACACCGCAGGAAATGCAATGTCCTTCTGCAGAGAACCTATGATTGTACCATTGAGTTGAGGATTATGAAATCAAAATCGCATATAGGAGTATGATGAAATCTTAAAACGCCAGGCTATAGTCTCTACGTAATTAATCTGCAGTGTCATTTAACGATGAATGGCAGGCGGAAGTTTTACTCGACTGTATTTAAAACGCAAGTTGGATCCCCAAGACAAGAACACCGTACCAGTATCACAGCAATCTGAATTCTGAGTACCAGTATAGAAAGACATCCAGAGAATGTGGATGTGCTGAACTCGGAGCAGGACCGCGCGTCAGCGTGCCGTATATACCTTTCCCAGTTCCCGCGCGTCCCATCTCTCACGGTCTCACCAGACAACCAACCCGCCGGGGAGGCGCGGACCACGACCATCTCTCAAACAAAAACTAGCAGCCCCCCCGCCCGGCCTTTCTCAGCCGCAGCCGCAGCTTCTTCCTCCGCAGCCGGGGAAGTGCCAACACCCAACAGCTTCGTCGACGGTGACAGCCGCGGCCGGCAGGAGACAGGCGAGGTCGAGCGTCACCACCTCGCGCTGGCGCAATTGGAGATGCACGCTTCATTTGGTTGAAGGCCATACCGCAACTTGTTCACGCATGCGTTTACATAGTAAGTCAGCTAACCTGTTGTTTTTTTTATTTAACCAACCGGCACTAACAGTGGAACAAATGAGATGACTGCAGTCTACAGTCGAACAAATGCATCGATAGGGCTTGTTCCTCGTCAAGGGCGTCTTCAGACATCTTCGTCAGCGTGGAGGTCAATTCAAGGGAAGTAATAGGACAGTGGTGGCCAATTCCGTCTTCCTGCAGTCCACCCAGCAGGATCAGGAGAAAGAGAGAAGACCAAGTGGAGCGTGAACAGAGAATGTCAGAAAAGGACGACCGTGAGGTCTTTGTGCCCCTAATAACTCTACCCATCATCGGCTCAACCGCCGGAAGGATACATGCGGCTTGTTTTAGTTTCGAAAAGTGAAAAGTTTTCGATATTGTAGCACTTTCGTTTGTTTGTGACAGATATTATCCAATCATAGATTAACTAGGATCAAAACATTCGTCTCGTGATTTACAGCTAAACTGTGTAATTAGTTTTTATTTTCGTCTATGTTTAATGTTTCATGCATGTGTCAGAAGATTCGATGTGATGGAGAATCTTAAAAATTTTTTGGTTTTCAGGACGAACTAAACAAGGCCATAAGTACACATCACATGAACAATTTGGCTGACAAGTGCGCGCATTTAGTCCCTGTCGTTTTTATACAGCGCCAAAGAGGGCTCCCTGAACACGGAACACCTACTATATATCCTACGAACCCCTGCATCAGTGAACAGCGATTCTTGCTCAACAAACACAAACAAACATACGTGTTCGAAACAGCCACCACGAACTGCAAATACTGTCTTCGGGACGTAAAAAAAGAAGAAGAAGCTGAACCTTGTCCGGCCGGCGTAAACAAAACACTGTCTCCCACGGTAGCACATGACACAGCTCTGCGTAAATTGTGATTTCCTCCTAATTTCACTTTCGAATTTTGAGGATTTAATCTTTTCAAGCAAGTGGGTCGTTTCAGCCAGCCGACGGGCCGGGTCGTCTCAGCTCGTCGTCGTCCCATCACTACTCCCATGGATCGATTTTCGTTGCCACCACTGGCCACCCGTCATCTGAGACTGGTTCTTGACCGTGCTGCACGGGTGCATCGAACCGCAAGCATGCCTGATGGTGATGCCCATACCGATTTGACAGCCGTGCATAGGACTATATACCACCGGGTTCCCTCGTGTTGGGAAGATGCTCTCCGCACTCCCCAGCAGTACGGTGAATTGTGAACCTTCTCGGTGCCGTGAGAGGTTTGAGCTCCAACGGACGGTAGGCTCAACAGTAGGTGAATACAGTGAATGCCCTCTCTCTCTTTATTAATAACGGCATCACCCTTTATATAGGGCTCAGAAACCGACCTAATGACATTTACAAAAACGCCCCGTGACGGTGGGGGAATATCCTAGCATATTCTCCAATTACAGTC
>Ga0182004_10003992_pt1 | contig 11835 bp, 9 predicted proteins | sample Sormic07211540_1_FD_120479 | JGI IMG/M metagenome (GOLD analysis project Ga0182004, IMG submission 120479) | Endophyte microbial communities from Sorghum bicolor roots, Mead, Nebraska, USA - 072115-40_1 MetaG | ecosystem: Host-associated > Plants > Roots > Unclassified | place: USA: Nebraska...
AGCAATGCTCTTGCATATTTAACAATGTCTGTTGTTAGCATTTTGTTTATGTTGGGATGCTCCCTCTCTTGATTGGATCCTGAGACCTGACTTGTAATCCCTGCAGGACCTTGAGATGTTTGTTGGTGTTGATGCTGTCCAGGAGTGGAAAAAACTTCTTGTGAGTTAACTTCATATTTAGATTCATGGGTTTGGTAAAGTCTTTGCTAGATGTAGATGAACACTTTGAACTAGTGAACAATGCATGGGTAATGCACTAGGTGTTATCCTCCTTGTGTGTTAGCACTCACATACACTATATCACATGAAGTTCGTAACTTAGGATGCTCTTATATTCCCTTAAAACATGTGCTAATACCATACTGAAAACAATCTCAGGATGCAGTTATTCCTATGTCTGCAGCTGCAATGGCTTTGCCTCCACTTTCCATTCGAGGCGATCTGGGCATTCTATCTACAGCTGCTGGTAGATATGCTCCTTCGTTATTGAAATCATTCATACAAATGGGACCTCAAGGAGCTCTGGGCGCTACAAAACTGCTACGTCCATTCAAAGAAATTGTTGATTCGCTGGGGCTGAAAAATCCCTTTGTTCGTAACTGGATCGATCTCCTGTGCTTTCTACTTGCTGGAGTTAAATCTGATGGTGCTCTTTCTGCAGAAATGGTAATCTAAGTTCCAACATAAAAAAACTTCCTCTTCAGTGCTTTCCTAAACTTTAGCACATGATGAAAATTGTGCATTGTAGAATGTGAGAAAATTCAATATTTGTTCCTTGCCTGTATCTGGGAATCTAAGGTTGGGTGTAACATCCCGTCCCAGGGCTTAATAGGATTAATACGATACTCATACCAACAAGTTGCAACTTCTTTTCCGGAAGCCTATCTCCAAAGAACTCTGAGGTTAAGCGTGCTTGGCTTGAGCAATTTCGGAATGGGTGACCAACTGAGAAGTTCTTCTTGGGTGCGCACGAGTGAGGATAAGGTGTGGAGAAAAAACTGATGATGTTGGTCTGTGAGGGCAGTCTATGTAACTGGTGTTGGTCTGTGAGGGTAGTCTATGTCCTAAAAAAGCTGCCAGATGTAAGCGGGCCTAGCCTCGAAGAGGTGAGACGTTACATTGAGGCATCCTCATTACTACATAAAATGATGTGCAGTGCATTTGGATTTTCCTGATATGACACTATCCAGAACTAATAGATCATATGCATGAGCATTAACTGCATTAACGAAAACTTGCACTATGAGTTTGTTTTAAAGTTTATGTCCTATCAATCGATAGATGTAATAATCTATTTCCGAATCTGTGTGACTACTACTATCAGTGCATAGATTCTGGTGGCGAGGGCCAAAGGAGATAGGGAAAACACTATCTCATATCAGGAAAATCCATATGCTGGTGTTGGCAAGAATTTATTCTTATTGGCCTTTTATGTCACCTGATTCATCTAAACTTGTGACAATTTTATCATAATATATCCGTACCTAGGATTTATGTACCAGGTTCTGTATTTCAGGACGTATAGCAAGTCACTGCCATCTGCTTCTAAGCCAAGCAAATGCAATGGTCACAGTAGTGATTGTATTTGTACTGATACTGAACTATGTACGGTGCCAGCATCCTTTTCTAGTGATGAATATCAACAACTGTTAGAATCATCAGATGGATATTGACATATTGTTGTCTGTAACGTCCATCTTTACATCTTCATATGTTCTTGGCGATCCTCCTGTCGCGAACATTCAAAATTGCTTGGATAATTTAAAATGTGCAAAGATGAGGTTTTGAGGTGTTCTTTTGATTATAGATTAGTTGTTCTAACTACACCCTCAGGTTTATATGTTTGCAGAATGGTACAAACCAGGATGCTTGCTTGAGTATCCTCTGGGTGGAACTGGAGCGATCATAGATGCCCTCGTGAGTGGTATTGAAAAATTTGGTGGCAGACTTGCTCTTCGTTCTCATGTTGAAAAGATCTTAATCGAGAATGGTCGAGCAGTTGGTGTCAAGCTACAAAGTGGACAAGTAAGCTCTAGAAGATATTTTATTGGCAGGCAAAATAAAATATTGCCCCTTCAGAACCAAAAGAAGAGAGAGAGACATGTGGGGAAATGAGTGATATGTCACGAACACAAAGCCAATAACAGCCACAACTAGCATGGCTTTGATATGTCATGTGCCTATCGTAGACAATGATTTTGTTTAATGTTTCATTTCAAATATATTTGTTTCCTTTATAGATGATAAAAGGCCTTCGATAGGAATGCACTGTGATCAATATTAATAGCCTTTTATCTACGTGAAAAGCAAATTAAGTGTTATCCTCAGTACCACATATAATAGTTAGTTTAGGCCTTTCTCCATGCCTTTAAATTAGTGGCAGACCATGTAGGCCAAGATCACAAAAAATTGCCACCATGTTGTCTTATGCAATCTGTTTTTTAGTGGCATGATTGTGCCACATGTCAGTCTAAGCCACTAGACAAACTTTTCATTCAGTGACTGCTATTATCCAACCTATGGTTTGAAGAAAGATATAGCTGTTGAAATCTTGTCGGGAATTATGTCCTTTTGCAGGTTGTCCGTGCAAAGAAAGCGGTTGTTAGCAATGCATCTATGTGGGATACTTTGGATCTCCTACCACCAAATGTTGTCCCAAAATCATATGAAGATAGAGTGAAAGCAACTCCACAATGTGAATCGTTTATGCATCTCCACCTTGGTTTTGATGCAAAGGTATGCTTCGTCCAAAGTGCTAGCAAACCATTTTAACAAAGATGCATGTTTCCTCATAGGTGATCCATCTCTTATCATAACCCTTTGGCATGACTCTATCAGAATGCTAGAGAGGACCTTGGGATCCATCACATTGTGGTTGACGATTGGAGCAAAGGAGTTGATGGTGAACAAAATGTTGTGTTGATATCTGTTCCTAGTGTTCTTAGTAAGGACCTGGCACCACCAGGAAAACACATTCTTCATGCATATACTCCAGGGACGGAACCTTTCAGTTTGTGGGAGGGATTGGACAGGAAAAGTGCAGAATATCGAAGATTGAAGGAAGAACGTTCTGAGGTACGTACATGGGCTGGCAATTTTGATTCTTTGCCACTATTACTATTAGTAGTACCTAGTAGCAAATAAATGCATAATTTAGATATATTCTTAGAAGTCTCATCTGTGCACCCTTAATGGCCCAGTTCTTAAATGCACGTGCTCATTTGCGTTGTCTAAGCAAGATCTGTTATCAAAAGAGATGGAATAGTCAAAAGAGAGAAATGCCCCCACAGTTGGCACAGAAATCATCAAAATGACTCTCGTTTTTCAAAAAGAAGACCACTATCGAGTGTCCGTAAGAAGTAATAACTTTGTTGTCTTGACTGTGACTGACATTCCCATGCAAACTTTTCAGGTGATGTGGAAAGCTGTGGAGCTTGCTCTTGGCCCAAAATTTAGCCGTGAAAGATGCGACGTGAAATTGGTCGGGACACCACTAACGCACAAGAGATTTCTCAGAAGGAATAGGGGAACCTATGGTCCAGCCATAAAAGCTGGAGAAGCCACTTTCCCTGGGCAAGCAACACCAATCCCCCAGCTCTTCTGCTGCGGTGACTCGACTTTTCCAGGGATTGGAGTGCCGGCGGTCGCGGCCAGCGGTGCAATCGTCGCGAACACGCTGGTTCCGGTGTCGCAGCATTCAGAGCTTCTTGATGCTGTTGGAATTTGAGTGGCAGATATGTCCTGGTAAGTTAGATCGAATCACTACTGATAACGCCACTGCAGTCTAGAGATATCATTCTAAACTTAGCTAATGGCCACTGAAACTGCATCAAGTACTTTATGTTGGAGCTTTTCACCGACAAAATGTATCGACCATCAAGGTTAAATTTTTTATCGCCCTCACATGCTGAGTCCAGCTAGGAGCCCCTTAGAATAATGATGTTTCTACTTGTCACGGCACAGCTCATATGAGCACTTTACAGTAGCATATGCGAACTGAATTGTTGATGTGAGGCCCATTTGACTCGGTCAATGAATGACAGTAGCATGATGAGCATGAACAGAACACCTATCCCCGGTGGACCTTTTGAGTGCCGCCCTTTTTTTTGTTAGATCATCTCCAACATATTACTTGTCCTCTATCTCCTGTTGTTAGGATGAGTAATCTACTGGGGCAACTTTAATCCCTCGTATAACAGTTTTTTGGTATTGGGGATGGCATAAGTAATGTTGGAGATACCACCACTTGTTTCCTGTTGCTATTCTTTTGGGCAAAGGCATGCGACTGTCTGTCTGTCTGTCTCTGTTTTGTGCCTCTCTCTTGCTTACCGTAGATCGCTTCATCGAGCTTCTCTGGTTGCAGGCTGATAAGTAGATACGTCTACATACACACAAACTCACAAAGATAATCAAAGATTTTCCTACGGCTGTTGGAAAGACCGCAAGAACATGGATGATGAAGACGACTGTTACAGCATAAAGTAATTGTCATTTAACCATGGTTCATTGTGTGCAGAGCAGCGTTTTGTAGTCAGAACTGAGACTGGGAAAATCAAAATATGGCATGATGTTGTACAGTACTGATTCAGATATACTTTTTTTTAAAACTCGATTCAGATAATACTTACTACGGCATGAAGCTTGTGTTACTGTGCCCCACATTGTTAAGAGAAGAGAGATGCTGCTTTCTGACAAAGTGGTCGCCTGCATGCTCCTTGACTCCTTGTATTGTTCTACCGAAAGCTCTGTGGCACATGCAGGCTTTTTGTCGACATTTTTCTGGTACGTAGAAAGAAGCATGTGCTTGTTTGTGCTAGGCCGTTGTACTACAACTGAAGTCGCAGTTAGCTGAAGTCCTTGGGCGACAGCAACAAATGCCAGCTATGCAGTTTTTTCATTGGAGGGCAGCACCTGTGCTGTGCGCAAAACTAAATCATTCTTTTTAATTTAAAAAGAAATAATAGGCCAAACCACCATCATTTAGATGCACCAGAAAAGTCCTTTTTTCCCAACTCATTTGCCTTTTTCTTCCTGAAAAATAAGTCAATATTTATAATTTTATATATGACTGCAAATTTGACGTAAAATTCCAGCACAGGATAAACTCAAGTTGCTAGTAATAAAAACAAAAGCCTTCACAATCACAGCAGTAGCACAGGTCAGTTCCCAGTCAAACTCGCATCCATCAGCCCCCGTATTTTTCACTGCCTAATTGACTGCAGCAAGCATCACCAGCCTCAGATTTGTTGGCATCTGCATCTCCCCCACCTCCTCATCAGACAGTCACTCTCCCCTGCAACTTCCATGATCTCCCCAATAAATTTCTCTGGTCCTTCCATGCCACGCCAATTCTTTTTTACCGGAAATGGAAAAGTTTGGAAGGACCCAACCCAAGACCAAGAGCTAGCAGCTGCCCTCCACTAGCTCACTTGCTCCCTCATGGCCTCCCTCGCTCCCACCACCAGCTTGCTTCAGAGTCCTGACCCCTAGCCTTCTCCTCCCTCCCCCACCACCCCACGCAAGAAAGAAACCCCAGGACGAGGCCGGAGCCGCTGCAGGAACAGTCAGACCGTGAAGAGCCCGCTGTTTGATCTGCTGCAAGAGCTCGCCGTCGATCTCTTCCAGGTTTCAGTCTGAGTTACTGGCCATGGATTCTTTGATCCGAGTCCCACCCTCAGATTTTTTTTTTTATCTGTTCTTTGGTCGCGGTTTTCGCCCAATTATCTGGAGGTATTGGATTTGGGGCGGATTGCCCCATTTATCTGAGAGGATCTTCACTCCAATTTCGCGTTTGATCTGTCACTATTTGGAGAAAGCTGCAGCTGTTCTTTCAGTCAAGGGTTTTGCTTGATCTCTGTGTGGTTCGAAACTCTGATGTTTCAACAGTAGCTAAAAAATCAGCAGCGCAGTGCTTCTTGTGTGTTCTCTGAATTGCTTGAATCACCAGGAGAAGTTTTGTTGCGTTTTTTCCCCCGCTCTATTTCTGCGATTTTACATGAAAATGATCCTGTTTTAACTTTTGTGTCATGCTGTTGTCATTCATTTAATTTACTAGGCATTGGAGTTGGCAAGTTGATCTTCCACAAAGCGATGAAACCACACACTGACCTTGGTGATCTCGATTGAGCCCTACCAGTTACCACATTGCTGGAGCCTTGAGGTATGGCATATTCTGGACAGAGGCATGGTGGTGTTGGGAGCTCCTCGAGGCCAGGGAATGGTTTCAAGGGGGCAGCCAACTCGGTGGAGTTTCTGGGTAGGGAGATGCTGGGAATGCAACTGAGGGATGCCAAGCCCGATACAGATGATGAAAGGGTAGGTTTCTTCTACTTTTTTATTGGCATATGACTGAAATTGGTGTTAATGTTTTGGTCACTTCATCACCACTTTCAGTCAAATATGTGTACATGTCCTGTCTTTTCCCTTATGTGCGGGTCCTTTAGGCTTTAATGTACCATTGCATATTAGTGGATTCAAAAAGATGTAATCGCCTGTCCTGCATATTGGCAATGTAATCTATATCCTGGAAAGGCACTGTTACATGTTATTGCTTCACGCTGTTATCACTTATACTGCCTATTCTAGAGGATGGGAAGAAACTGGTAAATAAATTCTGCACTCTGTATTGTTATGAAGAGACTTAGTTTCTTTCTTTCTTCTTCTTCTTCTTCTTCCTTTTTTTTTTCAGGAGATGGGATCAAGTTCAGATGTGACTGATAGTTCTAGTAATGAAGCTGGTCATGTAATAGCGACTACAATTCGTGGGCACAACGGCCTGCCTAAACAGGTGAGGGTAATTTTTCTTTGATTCTTGATATATATAATTGTTTGGAGGTAAAAGCTATCCAACAAATAATGATATGTGCTGTGAAACAGTCTGTCACATACATCGCTGAACATGTGGTTGGAACTGGTTCTTTTGGGGTTGTATATCAGGTAAACAACCCACCTTTCTGTTTTCTGAACTATTCTATGCCTAATTGATTGTGAAAAGCATATAACCATTTCACTATTAACTCTTTAGGCAAAATGCCGAGAAACAGGAGAAATTGTTGCCATAAAAAAGGTTCTTCAAGATAAGCGTTATAAGAACAGAGAGCTGCAAATCATGCATATGCTTGACCATCCTAACATCATCGGTCTTAAGCATTACTTCTTTTCAACAACTGAAAGGGACGAGCTTTATCTCAATCTTGTTCTTGAGTTTGTTCCAGAGACAGTAAACAGGATTGCAAGGCAGTACAACCGAATGAATCAGCGGATGCCCCTCATTTTTGTCAAACTGTACACGTACCAGGTCTGCCTTGACTAGGTGGTTTTTACTAATCATGCATGTTAAATGCTGTTTTTCCTTTAGAAATTTTTTCGCTGAGTCTTACCATTGATCTTCTTCTAGTTATGGCACTTCCTTTGCACACAATTAAAAAACATGTTTTCCTCGAAATAGTAGAAAAAAAAACATCTTAGAAGCCCTGACACACTTATTTAGCTGATTTTAAATAAGACAAGGGGATGGATTCTGGAAAATGTGGGGTACTAGTTTGGTAGTGTTGTCTAATGGTCATGTGCATGCCACATGTTCCTCAATCAACCTTATGGATCATGGATTCTGTAAGACATTATTTTGTCATGTTCATTCATTTGAAATAAACTTAAAATAATGGAGAAAATAGAGCATGGGTCCCCATGACTTCTATATTAAAATAGTCATATAGGGTCACAAATCTAGATAATATACATGTATGAGTGTGTCTGTTCCTTGAAACTAAACATGTTACTACTTTAGTGTACGTGCTGTTTTGTAGAACTAGAAGTGTGGTGACATCGGTATCTTATCTTGGCATCCATATTTATGTCTTCTCCTTCATCTAAAAGATATATATGCCTCATGTTTCCTTGAAGTCTATCTTCAACAGTAGCACTGTACTGGAAGTCTGAAACCTCTATTGAAGTTGCCTATCAATGATTCACATTGGTTGTTTCCATGAAGAATCTAAGATAAATATTATTGAGACATTTAAAGGCCCAATGGGGACAGCTTGTCAATTGTCCTGTCTTTGGATTTATGTTCTACAACTTGCTTCCTATATGTTTAGAGTGACCTGTTTGAATGATCACTTGGTTTACGCTGCATGTCCACAGCACATTTAAATGCCTTAGTTTATAGTCGACAAAGTGACTTTAATCCACTCTTCAAGGACTAGTACTGGCCGTTTATTGTATGACTTACAATTAGTGCAGGCACGATCATTTTCATGGCTCAAATCTTCTTTTGATTCATCTTTATTTTGTCTTTTATGACAGTGAGAATGTTTGTTTTGTTTTAATATGATTCTGTTTGCTCCATACAGCTGTTGGGGTCAAACAATTTCCATCTGCCTTTACTTACCTTTTAGCGTCATATCCAATTGCAGATTTCTGCTGTGCATTAATTTATCTAATTTGTCCTAAATCTATTTGCAGATATGTCGAGCGCTTGCTTATATACATAACTGCATTGGCATATGCCACCGTGATATCAAACCGCAGAATGTTCTTGTGAGATATGAACCTCTTTCTTTTGTATAATGAATATGTTGTTTTGCATGTATCATTCACATTTGGATGTTTTGTTGTTGGGATGGTATGGTAACACCATAAAATGGCAATTGGTTTGTACAAGTGGGACTGAATGTTTAGATCATGTGTAGCTCGATGTCATAATTATCGGTCAGTTCCACCAACATCTATGGCGCTTGCAGTTTGAAATTGGAAACGTTAATCCACTTGTGCATTATTAGTTTCATATATAGATGCTATCCCATGTGCATCATTTTATTGCTAGGTTGCACATATCATATTTTATACCCAGTATATGCTGTGCCTTCTCTTTTGGAACATTTCGTCATCATTTATCCATGCTCCCAGTTCCACAGATGTCAATTGCTTCTGTACATTGCACTAGTGCGTAATGCTAAACTAATTTAATGAGCCTCAGAAGGGAGAATGGAGATCAATGCAACTAGATAGCTTGTTAACCCACCATGACTCCATAACCGCATAGATTAGAGATTGTTCGAGGAAGCAGGAGAAACTAAAACTCAAATAATTATACATACACTGACATTTGTAGAGTACATACAAGGTTTCCATAATTGCCTTGTTTTTCTGCATGTCTAAAGGGCTTTATTAATCTTTTCTCCTTTAAATGCTGAGGTAGCTACTGTTTTGCTACTTGACCTTTTCTTTACCTCAGGAATAGTAGATTACTAGATTATATATGTATGATGACTGACACATTTTGCTAATATTTCTACTCTAGGTTAACCCACATACACACCAACTCAAAATTTGCGATTTTGGAAGTGCTAAAGTATTGGTGAGTTATCTTTTAATTTTGGCAACTGGTAAATCCATAAATGCACAAGAATGTTATATATCAACACACACTACTTTACTTGGAAGAGTAAACAAATACACAGTTCCACACCACATGCAGGTGGCCTACCTAGATATGGTACTTTTTATTGAGACATAAATCTCCATTGTGGCATTTTTGCAAATATTCAGGTCAGAGGAGAGCCAAACATCTCCTACATATGCTCAAGGTATTACCGAGCACCAGAGCTCATATTTGGGGCAACGGAATATACTACTGCTATTGATTTGTGGTCAGCAGGCTGTGTCATGGCAGAGCTGCTTCTAGGACAGGTTTGGCATGTTCAGTTTCCCTCCCTCTGCTGCTTACCTTTTTGCTTCTTCTGATAGCATTCATCCATGTAGCCTCTGTTTCCTGGAGAAAGTGGAGTCGACCAACTAGTTGAGATCATCAAGGTGATTTTCTTATGTTATCCATATCTCCACTGTTTTGCTACCTTCTTTTGCACCATGACATATTGAGGCATAGCATCTGCATTTTGCAGGTTTTGGGTACTCCAACAAGGGAAGAGATCAAGTGCATGAACCCAAACTACACGGAGTTCAAGTTCCCACAAATTAAAGCTCATCCGTGGCACAAGGTAATTAATATACATGGAGATAATGTAGCTCTGTATCATCACAGTGATGTTTAGCTGGAATTAAGTGACATACAAAATGGATGCTTGATATGCATGAACGGACACATTTATGCAGCTTAGTGCATACCTTTGGAGCATGGATATTTCAGATATGTACATTATATGACTGTTGTGCTTTTAAATGTGAAATTTGCTGGAAAATTTTGATGTTTAAAATTCAAATAAACTGTTGTCGTTTACCATTACTGTTTTTGAACGGAACTGGAGGGGCTTCCGCCCCTACAGCTCGTTTACCATTACTGTTGAAGTCAGGCATGCAATCAATCTCCACACCACATACGCGCAGGCACAAAACTGAATGATCATATTTGTCTCGTGATTCCTGTGTCATCTCAAGGTTCTCTTATATCCAGGTTTTTCAAAGAAGGCTTCCGCCTGAAGCAGTGGATCTTGTTAGCAGGTTTCTACAGTACTCACCAAATCTACGGTGCACTGCTGTAAGGCCCCAATGCCCCATACACTTTTACATTCTTGCCACTAAGTATGTTTGATGATTCCTTGTGCAATTTCATTCTTCTAACTGATAAGCAATTCTTCAGTTGGAAGCCTGTATGCACCCTTTCTTTGATGAGCTGAGAGACCCAAACACTCGTCTACCGAATGGTCGGCCTCTGCCGCCTCTCTTCAACTTCAGATCTCAAGGTAGCGTAATTGTACTGAAACATCAGTGTTGTTTTTCTGTCAAGTAGTTAATCTTTTGTTCCCTTAACATGGGCATACTTCAGAAGTTAAACCTAGCTGCTTCAAATTCTGTTATCAGCTAAATTGATCAGATGTTTGCAATCCTGACAGAGCTGAAAGGTGTTCCCCTAGAAGTCGTCGAACGCCTTGTCCCAGAGCACTCAAGAAGGCAGAGTTTGTTCATGGCGCTACGGACCTAGTTTTCGCCGGTCTTTTTGCCCCCTTTCCCCCCTGCTGTTTGCCACCCTCAGGGAAGCTTGTAAAGCTGTAGCTTCTCCTTTCCTTCGTCCTCCCCTTTCTTTCTTCAGAGCTTTGTGTGGATGAGATCCTTGAGATACACTGCTAGAGCTGTGCTCCAAGTGTGCTATGTAGATTGCTGCCTTTGAGTTTGAGGTTGGAGAGTTCGGTTGCAGTGTTGTGAGAGGCTTGTGAAGGGTGTTTTTTTTCTTTTTGTCTAATTTTCCGTGCTTCTCTGGCTTGGATTGTTCCTTAAATTGTTTTGAACTGGCTTCAAGATTTGGGTATGTGAAGGCTGTGTGTAGTCAAAGTAGTTGGATCATACTAACAGCATCCTGCTGTTAAATGAATGAAGTTGTTTGTTGTAAAAAAAAAGTAGTTGGATCATGACTTGTTGAGAGAGACATTATTCCATGAGAGTGAGCGATTCATTGGATGATGATGAAGCCATCCAGGAAAGAGGCTGCCATTCTGCCAACTAGACAGCTATTAGTAGTGTTTTGTTTTACCCAAATTACTGCCAAATCCAGTGCCTTCCTATTATGCAATGCGGTCATTACGGTTCAAAATCCCCTAAAATCAGATGAATTTCTCACAACGCAACCTCTCTGAGGAGAAATAAATATATTTAGAAAATTTCGGTGAATTTCCTCACGAGAAAAGTAAAAATTATCGACTTTGCACTCAAGAAAGCAACGCTGAAACCATCTTCTTGCACAGCAAGACAAACCAGCAGCATCCTTTCGTGCAGCGGAGGAAAGAACCCCGGCCCCGTGACCTTCTCGACCGTCCGATCAAAGATCCAACGCCCACGATGCCCCCAGCCCGCTCCACTTAAGCCACGCGCCTCCCCTCCCCT
>Ga0182004_10003993_pt1 | contig 11833 bp, 17 predicted proteins | sample Sormic07211540_1_FD_120479 | JGI IMG/M metagenome (GOLD analysis project Ga0182004, IMG submission 120479) | Endophyte microbial communities from Sorghum bicolor roots, Mead, Nebraska, USA - 072115-40_1 MetaG | ecosystem: Host-associated > Plants > Roots > Unclassified | place: USA: Nebraska...
AGAGCACTTGGTCCTTGCGCGGACCAAGGGGGAGCAAGACCCTTGCGCGGGTGCTCCAACGAGGACTAGTAGAGAGTGGCGACTCTCCGATACCTCGGCAAAACATCGCCGAGCACTTTCTTCCACTACTCCTTTACATTCTAGCATTTACTTTGTGCTTTTACTTTCTTAGAATTGCCTTGCTAGAATAGGATTGGAACTAGGTTGCAAAACTTTTATCCGGCAGCTCTCTAGGTCACTCTAGGCACAAGGGGTTGAATTAGAGTTATAGTTTGCTTGAATTTTTAGAGAAGCCCAATTCACCCCCCCCCCCTCTTGGGCATCTTGATCCTTTCAAAATAAATTGGTAGATAAGGTTAATAAAGGAAGGAGGTAGTTGAAGTCTGGTTAGTGCAGTCGCAATGAAGTCCCACCTTAACCTGTCAAAAGCTTTGGCAAGATCTATTTTGAGAAGAAAATCCTTGTTTGTCCAGGATTTGAGAGTGAAGGAATGAATAATTTCCTGAGTGATAATGATATTAGTGGGAATGTGTCTATTATGGATAAAATCCGTTTGGGAGTTATCAATGTTGTGAGGAAGGTGGGGCTTTAATCTTTCAGCTAAAGTTTTGGAGATGATTTTGTAGGCAACATTGCAGAGGCTTATAGGTCTAAAATCTTGAGGAATAACATGTTGCACTTTCTTGGGGATAAGCACAAGGTAAGTTTGATTCATATCCGGGTGCATGAAAGCTTCAATGTAGAAACTAGTTACCAATTTGAGGACGTCTTGTCCAATCTAGGACCATGCAGATTTGTAGAAAGCAGCGTTGAGTCCATCCGGGCCCGGAGAAGCTTTGCTTCTCATGCTTTTGATTATGGAGTATAGTTCCTACATAGTGGGAATTGAATTAGTGAATGTGAGGTCTAAGTGGTTAATCCGAATTTGCGAATTAGAGACATTATCAGTTGGTGTAGCCCCTGCATTTTGGTGAGATATCTGAGAATGGTTGTTAGAAGGAACTTCACCTGCATAAGACTGATTGGAAGCATTACGGACAGCAAAAATATCATGAAAGTAGTTAAGTAATGTGCCTGCAATTTGATCATGAGTAGTAGAATCAGTACCATCCGGATTCTGTAAGAAGGTAATTCTATCCTTTCTTGTCCTTTTTACTATGGCCTGATGAAAGAATTTGGTGTTTCTGTCACCATGCAAGGCCCAGTCCTTTTTGGCTCTTTGGAGATGGAACTGTTCGTCTTTGTCCAGGAGCTGCTCATGCTGATGAGCAAGATGGGCCTGCAGATTATAATCTTGGAGCATAGGGTGAAGAGATTGTGCTTGAAGAATTTGATTTTCCACGTTAGTAAGGAGGTCATCTAAACGAGGTTTTTTCCTGCGCCATTTTTTAAGATCAAGAGCAATATACTTAGTTTTCTGGTGAAAAGGCCTATTAATAGATTTGTTCTAGCTATTCCTAGCCGTAGTATCATAATCATCCTCTAGAAGCCACCAATTTTCAAAACGAAAAGGCCTAAAACTTCTATGACGATTGGAATCTAGAAGAGTGAGAATAGGAGCATGATCACTACGAAGCATAGGAAGATGGTAAATAGTTGTTCTAGGATAGATCATACACCAATCAGCATTAGCTAAACACCTGTCTAAACACTGGAAAGTAGGAGCAGAGGTGAATCTCTTATTGGTCCAGGTGTAAGCAGGGCCACTGTAGCCAAGATCAATAAAACCACATCGTTTAATAGCATCACGAAACATATTAATGCGGTGCAAATCAGTTCTACCAGGCCCATGTTTTTCATTAGGATGCATAATCTCATTCATATCTCCCATACAAAACATAGGTAAATTCTGATTGGATTGGACAAAAGAGTAAACATGCATCCATATGTCATCTAATAGACGGTGATAAGGATCACCATAAATACAGACCAGCCCAAAGTTCTGATTATCTAGTTTGTTATTACACAGAGCAAAAATATAGTGATTGGAGTGTTCTACTACGGTTACTAGAACGTCCTGCTTCCAAATCAACCAAAGGCCACCCAATTGGCCTAAAGCAGGAATTACTAAAGCATCATTAGCATTGAATCTATTAATAAGAGAAGTACGAGATATAGTTGAACTTTTGGTTTCGGAAATAAAACATACATGCGCCTTAGTAGATGTGATTAGGCAGGCGAGATGCGTCATCTTCGAGATGCGCAGGGACCCGCCCAATCCCTGGCAGTTCCAAGTTAGGAGCGTCATGGTTCACCCGGCGCACTGGGGGATGCCGTGTTCTGAAGCTGTTGGCGAGGAAAATTTCTCCCAGCATCACCATGTCCCATGGCAAGTGGGATTCAGATCTGGAGTGTTGATGTCATTGCGGCTATGATTCTGAACAGTAGCACTGCTATCATGGTCGAGATGGGGGCCGAGGTAGACGAGGCAGGGGTCTCCTGAGGCCAGCGCTTGGCGGGGGAGGCGGCCAAATGCTAGGTGCTGACAGACAATGGCAGGAAACGACAGGAGGAGGGGGAATGGACGGTTGGAGACAGCAGGGGAAGAGCAGGGAGGCGATGGATGGTAGGCGTTATCGAGGTGAAGAAGCGGCGGAGGCGGAAAGGATTCGGCCCGGAGCAGATCCGGAGAGCGGCGGCGGTGAGGATTGGGTCGGCAGAATCGCCAAGCTTCTCCACGAAGGAATCCTCAAATTGGGACAGAGCAAATTGAAGGCGCGCCAAACAGCATGGTCCAATCTTGTCATTGTGGGGTTCAAAAAGAGAAAGGAAGATCAAGGTCACATAAAAAGAAAAAAAATAAGTCTATAAAAAAATGTTGAGACTAAGCTTCTTGTTTCCGGTATAGGGTCCTAGGTACCAGGTAGAGTAAGATTGGCTGGATTAGTAACAGGGCAGATGGAAGCCTGCGGCTAGGAAGGAAACAGAGGAAGATGTGAGAGATTGGCTGATTTTATGTATGAGAGGGGAATCTGGTGCAACCTTGCATGTCTCCAACACAGCTGATTGGCTGATTTTGTAGCTATTCACTTAATTATGGAATTACCCAACTTACTTCATCCTTACTTTGAGATACAAGTAACATGTTCGGGTGGTGCTGCTGCTGGATGGCAACTGGGCCTCCGATACAGCTGGGATCAGTCCATAAGATGCTGAAATTTGTTCAAGTAAGTTTCATGTGTCTACTTTTCACTTTTCAGCACGCTCCTGGATTAGATACCAGAAGTATTTTTTTTTCTCAAACCTTTTTGGAGCTTTCGTGCTAATTGTCTTCCTGGGATTAGATACCCGATTTCTCAAACCATTTGAGTATTGTGTTTGTGGTACCCTTTTCTGTGCTTCATAGTACACTCCTATATCGGGTAGTGGTGCTAATTGTCCTCCTGGGAAATCGGGTAGTAGAACTGAAAGCTTATTGCCCTTTTTTTTAAACTCTTATTGCCCATTTTAGCTGAATGTAGTCCATGATACCACAAACACAATACTCAAATGGAAAAAAAAGTATAAACTACCAACTACAGGGATGAAACTCTGTACTGACACATCTCAAGAACCGAAACGGCTTGCCTGACTCAGCATGCAAATTTTTTTTTTATTTTCTTTTGCATTTAACATTTGATGGAATTGCATCACATCATTTTGTGATGAAAGTTCCATGGAAGCCATAAGGTACTCTTTGTGGTAATGCTATTTTTGCAACAGGAGCATCTTCAAACCTTTGAGCATCAATTATATGCACCTGTAACATCAATACATTAAGGTCCCATCATTGATTTACCTGTATGCTTGTAGGACAAATGGGATCACTGATGTATATGAAATAGACAACACTTGCCTGTGATGTGTTAGTTGTCTCATCATGTACAAATGAAATAATCCACCCATCATCTTCATGTGACCCACTAACTCTCGGTACAAATGTTGCACCAGAGCAGAACTCATCTTTACTAAGCCAGTGATACTGCGTTTTTATGAGATTTGCCCCAGATATCTGTTTTTTGTCATAGTTAAGCATGGGAATCCAGAAGAATCAAGAATTAGACCAATGAAAAATTTATGCTTTGCACCTCTGTGTTGTTTCTCTTATCAAGTAAGAATTTTGCAAAACCTCTATACTTCGGATTGACTGCAAATTAGATAGTAGTTAGTCACGCTGAGATATAACGTCACCATGAATAGAAATGTAACCTATACCAATCCTCTGTGGTGCTTCGTTTCTTTATTTCATTATTCTTGTTGGAGGTTACAATTTTCTTTCTTTCATAGACTCCAAGCTAGTAAATACATGGAAAATTATGTTCGATTTCAGTCATACCTTTCACGTGTTTTTCTAAATGACATACCTTTCACACATTTACCACAAGAGATTGTTACAGAGTCCACAACTTGTGCATAGGCATAACTATGTTGCAAGCCTGTGTACTGGTTATTGATCGTTGGGAATTCGATTGAAAACTCTGTTCCAGTTAAATATTCCCCTGAGACACAGTTTGTTTTCAAGTTTAATCTCCATTGGTATAACCGAAAGAAAAATTCCTCATTAATTTCTTGTTTCATGGGCATGTCATCTTCTGTAGGCTCAGACAATCCATACTTGTTCAGAGCAAGTCTTGGACCTGGTATTACAGAGTCTGGTGCACGGAGACCTTGTACCACAACCTATGTAACCGGGGAAGAGTAGTATCTATAAGGCATATATTCTTTGCGGCGATGATAAAATAGAAAATAAATAACCAGTCTCATGATTATAACAGGAGATGATGATATTAAAGCTCTATGGAGCAGGCTAACCAGTCTCGTGATTGTTATACCTCATCACCCTCTTCAAAACAGTTGATTACATGGAACATGCAGAATGGTTCAACATTAAACCAGATAACTGAATCTGCATTGCCATAACGGGGCATAAGCCCAATTCTCGCATAACTTTCCTTCTCAAACTGCAACAACCTATGCCGAGGGCTTTCATATTATGTTTGCAAATTTAATCAAGTAGAGCAATATCTTTAACTGAAAAGGTTTTCAAAGTTACATACTGGCCACCTTTGATAAGTCTATTGATGTCGAAAGTAAGTGGTACATCCATGATTACATTGTACCTATATACATCAGGAGACTGAATTCATCAGTGCTTTGTTGTAAATAAAATTCATCAATTCTAGCATCACTTATCAATACAGTGATATTTTAGAAATATGGCTCACTTTTTTTTGGATGAAACAGGAGGGATGTGAACCCCTACTGGAATTATACTAAGAAGGTAAAATGACAACCCCTACTGAAATATGGTTCACTTTGCAATTTATTCAGGAAAAATGAATTTTGCACATACTTTGGAGTGACTCCTATTTCATGACAAAATATACATCTGTCCAGCTTGAGATCAACTCTATGCTTTAGTTTGGTTCCATCAGCTGCAGTAAGTTAGAACTTCAACCAGGACCTTGTTTTACCAACCATGCTATAAAGAACATGACATAAAACTGCAAACTAGTGTAAATAAGATACCTGAGACAACTCCAATTACTAGGAATGGCTTCTTTGCATTTATTCCATAGATGACAAGATCCCCTGATCCAGGAGCTACCTAGGTTACGTTCATGTGAATCAAAATGAATTCGTTGGTTTTGCATATTCATAGAGTGTAGAAAGATGTATCATATTTTGGTTTGTAGTTATTAGAGATTGTATAGCCACCACATATTATACTTTGTACTGTCTTGTATTATAAGGCACCTCACCTATATATATATATATGCAACTGGCTTGTGCCTAGCTTACTGCCTAGGCCTCGTTCGTTTGGGGTGGATTGAGGGCAAGAATTAATCCAGCTGAGCACTGCTACAATAAGGCCTTGTTCGTTTCTTCAGGATTGAAGGCCTGAAACAATTCCTAGCTGGATTGGTTTACAAATTTGTATAAGATTCATCGGCGGGAACAATTCCTGATCCCATTCCACCCTAAACGAACGGGCCCTAAATAGACTTGTTATTCCAGCTGGAACTATTCCCACCACGGAGTGAGCAGGGGAGATCCAAAGACCTCTCGTCCCCGGCGACTCGCGCCGCCCCCATGGCGACCGAGCCCCGATTCGCCGCGGCTAGCCTCTCTCCATCCAAGAAACCTCACGATTCCTCCCCTGCCAGTTCCGTGCACCGGCCCCCGACCGACTTTAGCCACCGCAACCCCACCCAGACCCAGATCCAGGCTAACCAGTGTGAGCCCGCCGCCGTGCCTGAGCTGGCCGCCGGCCGCCCGCGGCTGCGGTCCGTCGTAGTGGGTGCCCTCATCCTGGAGACAGCATCGGAGCCTGCCGCCGTCCAGCAACAGGCGCCCCCTCCCAAGCGTGTAAGTTTCTCCTCCCAGCTGATTCCCACCAACAGGACTTCCCCCCAGCGGCGCTTCCGCGGCGAAATCCTGCCTCAAATCCACTGCTGCTGCTTCGAGCTTCGGGACCCTGGGCCACTCCCTCGCTGTGGAGAGGAAGGAGCATCCAGTCCACTTCCCTTCTGCTCCTTCTCGAGGGAATCGCAGGCTGGAGGACGTCACGTCGACTACTCCGGCCTCCGCCACGCAGTCAGACTCCCGAACTACCGTGCAGAGTGAGGCAGAGGAGGGGGAGTGGACTCCGGTGAGAAGGAGGTACTGGTGGCGGAGTCCCGATTTCAAGTCAACAGAGCATTCAAGCTCCCCAGCCACCAGAGCTACTTTAGGCTACGTCGGTGCCATCGGCAACATTCGCGAGCTCCTGCGAGGTAAATGCTTTCGTTTCTTGCCAGGGGACATGCCGCCTCCAATTGCAGGGATCCATGAGGTGCCTCCTCTACAAGTGTTGGGGTTACAAAGCTTGCCACTGTAAGAAGCCCCTGAAGCTCTGCAATCCACGTCCCCTTGCGCCCCTGCCTCCACAGAACAACCTTCGCAACTTCCCTCCCCTTGGTCGGCACATGATGACAAGGCCTGGAGATCCAGCTGCTCGCCCCGAGGAGACCTCAGCAGTGGCTTCTTCAACCACCGACATGGATCGTGAGCTGCAACGCCTGTCCTCGCACGCAGTTATCGCCTGGATTGGCCGGTCATGCCCTGAGGTCAAGCCTGAAGTGGTCAAGAGGGCCATCTGCTCCCAGCTTGGAGTACTCGGCAAAGACGTCTCTATCGTCAAGCACTTCCCGGAAGACTTCTACATCGACTTCAAGCATCGCCACCACCGTGATGAGGCAGTTGCCTTGGAAAAGCTTCCCCATGGGAGCCTGGACATCCACATCAAGCCATGGCGATTGCCCACCCATGGTGACCTCCGCACCTTTGTCTAGAAGGCATCCCGCTACATGCCTAGAATGAGAGCATCGCCAAGAGAGCTGTGGCCCGCGCTTGCGACATGGACTACGTGGAGCAACCGTCTCTGAACAGAAGGGACACCAGAGCCCTCTGCCTCTGGGCATGGACGTACAACCCTTCAGATATCCCGAAGGTAACATGGTTGACATTATCTAGTAGGAGAGTGGAGTTCCACGACAGAGAAGCACCCCCACCTGGCTGTGGGCACCATGGCCTTACCTTCAAGGTCCTGATACACCTAGACAGGGTGGAGAACCCCCCAGGGCGCGATGGGCGCGTTATGTCCCGTGGTTACACTTGGCGCTACGGCGTGATCGACGGCGACAAAGTACCTTGTGACTACCACGACCAGCCACCCCGGAACTCCACCAACACTCGCCGCAACGACAATGACAACCGCCGCGGGCGGCACAGGTGCAAGGGAGACAACTGGAGCTCGCTGCTCTTTCATAGCCTATCACAGGCCCCAAAAGATAGGGAGTGTGAACGCTCTGAAATGAGGCACGACCACCGCCGTGACAGGAATTCTGTTCACGGCAACCATCATGAGCACCTTGGAGATAACAACTTCAACCAGACAGCCATCAACAGCGGTGATAGGACCACCACGCAAACGTCCTCGCGACCCAACCCCCGCAACCGTGCAACTCCCATCACCAATAACAAGGGTCCAGCGGTGATTAGCCCACCCAAGCCTGCCCCTTCGCAGGGGGCCATGGGGCGTAACACAAGCCACAGCCCGGTTCGTGCATCCGACGGCCGAGGTAGAAGCCTGGAGCGCTCCATGCATCACTACAGAAAAAAGGGCATGCTCCTTCCCAATGGCGGGGCCGGCACATCAGGACTCGCCCATCCGACGCGTGCATTGCAGATCAGCCAACCAGGAAGGTGGCCATGACAGTAACCACAACTCATCACCTGAACCTCTACAGCCAGCACCACCAGTGGTCTCCTCGTCTTCGTCTGATCCATGTAATTCATCAGTTTGTGCAACACCACCGCCATCACCGGTGAAGGTCCAAGATGTTTCTCACCCCCAGAGGCAGGTGACTAGCCTCACCACGCAGGATCCCTTGCAGATGCGTGACTCCAGGCACAGCAGCAGCATGCGTTAGCGACGTCGTTTCATCCCTGGCCTTGTCTACTCCCGGCGGCGCACCGGCATAGAGCCATCGGTTCTACAACCTACTGAGTCGTTTGTAGAAGGGGCCGCAGACCCTCCCCAAGCAAGCCCTGTGAGGAGCGCACAGGTCGAGCAGAACGCGGTGACTGCGTTCATCAGCACAGTCACACAGCCGACGCCGGAGCCGCTGATCCAAGGCCCTCCGAAAAGGGCAGTGATGCTACGGCGAGCCAAGAAGCAGGCCTCACTTCCACTGCGCAAGAGTGTTCGCATCGCGGCGGCATCGTGGCCACGTGGTAATGCACAGGAAAAGGCTCGCCAGGTGCTCATGAAGAGGCTTGGTATCCTGCAGGAGGAGGGTTGCTCGTCAGATGACATGCTGCTGCACTACTTCAGGCTGTTCAGTGGCCCTCTCTCAGAGATGGTGATCAAGGCGCTGACGGCTCTATGTGGCCTTGACAACGGCATCAGCATCAGTACTGATGCTGATTAGGCCCAGTTCCTGAATCTCCGCAAGGGCTCCTTATCTTTGTCCATGTTAGTGTATATGTATTCTGTTTCCTGCAAAGATGTGTGTGTCAGCTCGTGTCTGTGCTCACCAACTGTGTCTCCTGGAAGCTCTACCTCCTTGCGCCACCACAGCCAACCAGCAGCCCCAAGATGTAAGTTAGTGGCCACATTGGGTGCAGCATCCTTCGCTCTTGCAGCAGCCAGAGGCCTTCAGCCTCTAATCAGGAATCATGATATCTTAACCTTTAGTCAAGAGAACAGTTTGTGGCTTGAGTTCCACTTTTATTTAATCCTAGGGTTCAACTCAAATTTTTATGGCTCAACGTAACTGTTGAATCTTAAACTGGAATGTGCGAGGCCTCAATGACGGTGCATGACGCGACTCGGTCAGTGAACTTGTCCTGACACTGCCTCCACTATTGTATGTCTGCAAGAAACAAAACTTCAAGTGATAGACGATAGTGTGGTGAGACGCACCTTAGGCCAGCAATTTGTGAGCAACTATGTTGTCTTGCTGGCTGCCCAAACTAGGGGTGGGATCCTACTTGCTGTGGCTGAGAACTACTTTGCACTATCAGATGTACACCTAACTACCAGTGCCATCACAGCAACAGTCTCCATGAGAGCTGATGACATCAAATGGCAGATTACTGTAGTGTATGGGCCACAGGGCGACGATGCAAAATTACAATTCCTGCAGGAACTAAAGAACATCCCCCGACCTGATCATGGTAGATGGTTGATCCTAGGTGATTTTAACATTATATACCAAGCGGAAGACAACAATAACACAAACCTAAACAGACGGCTGATGGGATCCTTCAAGGCAACAATCGACAGCCTCCTACTGAAAGAGATCCGGCTGAATGGGCGTCGCTTTACATGGAGCAATGAGCAGGACGCCCCAACTCTCACGAGAATAGACAGGCTTCTCTGCACAGCGGAATGGGAGCTGCTCTTTCCAGCATGTTTCCAGCATTCCTTGCCGTCTCTCATGTCAGACCATACTCCTCTTCTCTTGCAAGGAGAGCTCCAGCACTTCCATAACCCCAGCTTCCGCTTTGAAAATTTCTGCACCAAGATGGACGGGTTCCAGGAATTGGTACAGGATAGTTGGAGCAAACCAGTGGCCTCTACCCAACCACTCAAGCGCCTCCACATCAAGCTATCTCGGGTTGCCAAAGCTATCAAGCCATGGCGTAGAGAAAAAATTGGAGATACAAGACTACAGCTCGCCCTTGTCAAGGAAATCCTACTCCAGCTAGAGGCCGCTCAAGTGCATAGAGCCCTCACTCATGAAGAGCTTGAATTAAGACACCGTCTAAAAATTCGCAGCGTGGGCCTGGCGGTGATAGAAAAATCTAGAATAAGGCAGAAATACCGGCTCACAAATATCAGATGCGGTGACGCAAACACTAAACTGTTCCACATCCGTGCAAGCTCAAGAGCCAGGAAGAACTACATCCAATGCCTGCAAGATGATAATGGGATCGCTGTTATGCATGAAGGTAAAGAAAAGATAATTGGCAATTACTTCCAGGATCATTTAGGCTCTATGGTGCAGAGACCAGTTACCTTCTTATGGTCTGCACTTGGTTATAATCCCCGTGACCTCTCTGAGCTAGAGGCACCCTTCACCCTGGAGGAAATAAAAGAGACCATTCACTCCATGCCAGGGGAAGGCACCTGGTCCAGATGGATTCACAGGTGCCTTCTTCAAGACATGTTGGGAAATCATCCAATTTGACATAGCAGCGGATATCAATGTGCTTTTCGATATGAATTCTCAGGGATTTGATCTGCTAAATTCAGCAAACATTGTCCTCCTCCCAAAGAGACCCGATGCCAAGCGTGTTACTGATTACAGGCCAATCAGTTTGATTCACAGCATCGCCAAAATATTCTCCAAGCTCCTTGCAAATAGGCTTGCACCGCTATTGGATTCCTTAGTCTCAAAATGTCAGAGCGCCTTCATAAAGAAAAGAAGCATTCATGACAACTTCCTCTATGTCCAGAACGCTGTCAGACATCTACACAAGTCCAAGACCCCGTCCCTTTTCATGAAGCTTGACATCCAGAAGGCGTTTGACACCGTAAACTGGAGCTACTTATTGGAGGTGTTGCAGGCCATTGGATTTGGACCTCGCTGGCGTGAATGGGTCTCCATACTGTTTCGCACGGCATCCTCCAGACCGTTACTGAACGGTGTCCCGGGTCCTAAATTCCACCATGCTAGAGGGGTGCGGCAAGGCGACCCGCTCTCGCCCATGTTATTCATCCTTGTGATGGACCCTCTACAACGGTTATTAGACCTTGCTACGGGCGACAACGTCCTCACACAGCTACCCCTTGTCACCACAAAATGGAGGACTTACATGTATGCCGACGATGCGGCAATCTTCTTAAACCCCCAAAAAGAAGACATCGACGTCGTTAAAATTATTCTTGAAGCCTTCAGCAAAGCATCGGGTCTAAATATTAACATGGATAAAAGCTCAATCCATCTCATCAGATGTGAGGACATCGACCTAGATCAGATTCTCTCGAATTTCTCAGGGGCGAGAGGAACCTTTCCTTGTCGTTACCTTGGACTACAGCTACATGTTAGGTCTCTACAGAAAGTGCACATTCAGCCTCTCATAGAACGCATTGGCCAAAAATTGCCAGGATGGAAAGGCAAACTTCTAAACAAAGTAGGGCGGCTAACGTTGGTCACTTCAGTACTCTCCTCCATGCCTACTTACCACCTCACTGTCTTTCCACTTGCCGCTTGGGCTAAGAAGAGGATTGACAAAATTCGTAGGTCCTTTCTATGGAAGGGAGAAGAGAATGCAAATGGAGGTCATTGCCTTGTCAATTGGC
>Ga0182004_10003994_pt1 | contig 11832 bp, 7 predicted proteins | sample Sormic07211540_1_FD_120479 | JGI IMG/M metagenome (GOLD analysis project Ga0182004, IMG submission 120479) | Endophyte microbial communities from Sorghum bicolor roots, Mead, Nebraska, USA - 072115-40_1 MetaG | ecosystem: Host-associated > Plants > Roots > Unclassified | place: USA: Nebraska...
ATGGGAATGGGAAAGAAATACTCGGAGGGAGCGGGGTTAGGTGGCAAGAGCAACACGAGTAGACTGCAGTCGCTATGTGTGGTGTGGGACCCACATTCCATCTCAGGTGCTCAGCCTAGCACACCGTCCATTTGGCATGCTAGTCAGCCTTCTTAATTTCTTTTCTTATATAACAATAAAACATATAGCTAGTAAAAAGCTGTCAGTTATGGCTGTATATATGATGATGCAGATGAGACGAGTAGTTCATAATTACTTGCCAACAAATTTATATGAGTCTTGCTGGAACGTTATAAGGCCCGTTGGAAATTTCAATTTTTTCTAGATACATTTTTTTACTATGTATCTAGACATAGTATCTGTCTAAGTACATAGCAAAACTAACATAGTTAGAAAATTCAAAATGTCTTATAATTTGGAGTCGAAGAAATAAAAGATACCAAATGTCTAAAATATCCCTGTGACTTGCACAAATTTGATGACTACTATATATGAGCGTGTGTAGGAGCAAAGCTACATTGATTTCCCATGGTGCCAACGCACCTAGGTGAAGATTTTTTTCTATTGGTAGCCTGATTTTGTCATACAATTCTTCTTGTCTTTTGGTGAGTTATAGAGTATAATATAACAGGGTAATATTGGTATCAGCTTTGCCCCTAAGCATGGATATACCATGGATGAGGACGAAAAGCACGTTTCCATGATCTGAGTTGGCTTGGAAAATTTGACTATGACTTCTTCGGTTTTGGCTTTACAAATCCTTACCTCCATGTACATTTGATATCTCTATGTCTGTAGGAGCCTTCTATGGGGTTTTTTCGTATAACTAAAATTTGTAGTTTATATTAGTACTCATGAACTGGTTGCTCCTTATACTAAAGCAAAAGTTTCTATGTGACGGGTCACACGGTGTGGACAGCGCGACCCTCTCGCTGCTCCTCCTCCCGTTCTCTTGAGCTCTCGGTGCTGCTCCTTTGCGGGAGTGACGGAGGCCACCACCTCACCCCCTTGGCAGCCACGATGAGGTTCACGCTCGCCGCCGCATGGCTCCGGCACCCGGCCACGTGCCCCCCGTGCTCGTTGCTGCCTCCGTGCAGTGGTTCATCAGTGAGAGCGGCAGCGAGGAGCTGCAGCGAGATAGGAAGGGGATGGCGGGGCTAGCTGGGCGGCCGAGGGGGACCTATACGAGGGGGAGTTCCATGGGCAGGGAGGAAGAACGCATGTATTGCTAGGAGGAATAAGGCACGTTTGAGCCGGGGTCACGCACTCCCACAATACATGATTGGTTGCGGCTTACCGTCCTCCTATACTAAACTTGTATATTCTTGACGAACGTGGCATTGCTTAATGCAGTTATAGATTGTTGGTGTCCACCCATCACATAGTGAACTTGTAGAATGTTGTTTCATCATACAAACATCAATCTTAGTGCCACTATCGCTACCGTCCTCATCATGAAAGTGGGCATTTTTAGTGTGGCCTAGCCTTCGTGTATCCACTCCCTCCCAATCATGTTCCCATGGTCCACACCCTCATTGGCTGAACTTACCCACCAACATTGCCTAAGACTTAGTAGTCGTGTTGCTACTCCCAGAGTAGGCACTAAACATCAGACCGACTTAGGTGGTCGATATCAAGCATCTTGTAGTGAAACCAAGGATGGGTTGTCAAGGTACGTCTCATTGTAAGGATGGGATCTACCTTCAGTACTTAGATTTGGTCCACAATTGCCATGGTTGCCTGTATGATGAATCCGCTACTCTACACCATGGTTCATCAAATGCTTTGAATGCCCATTTCTCCTAACATTTATACTTGCAAAATCAGATTAATGCTTAGCTAAATAGGCACCCGAACTTTCATTGATCTAAAAAGACTAAAGATAACTCCTTACAGTTTTCATTCTTAATATTTGCAATTTTCCATTTATACTCTAGGATGGACCCTAATCCTCCTCCTCTCCTAGCACATCACCTCTTCACAGACACCCACCAACATCCACGTTGGACCCAATGGCCATCTTTGGGGTCATGTCATTTGCATGGCTGGACACTACCCACCCTAGCTAGCCAACACCTCCTCTTGGAGCTCTATCCTAACAGACATTATTCCAAGTTTGGGCACTAGTTGACTACTTCACTAGCTAGTTTTGACACGCCAGGCTCCAAGTTCCCACCTGCCTAGTATGATCATATGTGGTGGCTTTCCATGGTAGATGATAGGCAAGACCCCCCATGGAAGTTAGCTACTAGCTTTTTGAAGTCTAGCATTGGCATAAGGCCTGCTGGCATCTCTAGTTCGGTTGTCCACCGATGGTAACTTCTGTAAGATAAACCATTATTGCTAAGTGAAGGTGCATCGTCTATATGTTGTGGCTTGAAGTTATTAGTCAGTGCTAAAGGAGGACTCTAGGGGGTCACAGTGCCCGATGTTGGTGGATCTTCATGGAAAGTGCTTTCATAGCTTCTCACTAATGCATAGAGCATTCAAGTGCTATCATAACATGTGCTGCTTTCGAAGTTAGAGACCGAATAATCGCTCCTATGGGTACCCTACCCATGCTTTTACATCATTTCATTCATTATGCATAACTTTTATACACTATATATATATATATATATATATATATATATATATTCCCTATTATCACATGAAAGGAATGCTATCAACAATTATATATTTGTAATATTGAGTTATGTGCTATGTGTGATTTTTATAGGTTATTGGACCAAAGCCCACTACATGAGATTACATGGATCAAACACATATTTCACTCGGTAATAAAATACACAATGGAAGAACAAGTTAGAATAGAGCTAATTAACCATATTCTCACTAGGCCTAATTTAGACAAATTAGAAGCAGAATGGATTACCCTATGTTTGGAAGCATCAAGACAAAAATTGAACAAGGTCTCTCTAATCTTGAAGGTTTTACATGGAGTCGCACTGTTATTCTTTTAATTATAAAAGTGAGGAGAAGATGGAGTTATTCACAACATATATTCCTAGAGGATTTTGTTCAATTGGACCCTAGAAATACATCAAATTAGGAATGAAAAACATGAGATTAGGAAGGAAGTGGGAAGACTCATTTGGGTTGTAGCTGCATAACCCAGTAGGCCCCACTTAATTATGATTTTGCCACTCATTTATCCTAATGCATAAATATGTGTTTTGGTGCCCAAAATAATCAAACAAGTGATGCTTGCTATCAAGAATAACAGAAGAGAAAATATATCTAGATAAATCTAGTTCTACATGTCCTTCTTGTTCTAGTTGCTAACTAGAGGGAGTTTATAAAAGCCTCTAATTAGAAGATCTTCATTGGAGTTCTCAAGCTGTGTCATAAGCCACATAAGGTATGATCATGGTGGAGGTATTATGGTATTAATTTTGTTCTTGTTTATTAGTTGATTTGTGATCCGTGGCTCTAATTATTCTTTCATTGAGTGTTATAATTCTACATTAATTAAATTATTTAAATCCCTCTTAACACTTAAGTAGTATGGGAAATGATCTTTGAGAGGTAGAATAGAGGGTTGTGGTTTAAACTTAAATGAGGCTTTTCAATATCATGCTTGATTTTTTATTGCTGGCTATAGATCTACAACTTTTTTGAGATATCTACATAGTTGTTTACCTCTTATGTGATGCTTACTTCTGATTAGGGCTCTCTAGTTAGACTCTAATTGGCCCTCTACTTCCATATTCTAATTAGGTCATTCATGTTGATCTAACTAAGCTCTAATTAGTTGTTTATCTATTTGGCTTGGTCCTAAATATCTATTTATAGTTATATTCTTATTAGTTTTGCTAATCATGGACTAGTGATAATCTAATAACATTAAATGAATATTTACAAACTTTTATTCCATGCCAATATCCATTGGTTTAAATCTTTATCCTTTGTTTGGTTTTACCACCATTATCATATATTATCTTTGTGCTCCTTGATTATAGTTGATCCTTTGAGTTAGATAGAAAGTAGTAGTTGGTATGTTGTTGATCCTTGAGTTTGGTGTAAATAAACCTAGATTACTCCTAGGGGAAAAGCTACAATTACCATGTGAGCTTGTAATATAAGAATTGTAAGATTACAAGGTGTTAACATGCACATGAATACAACATGCTAAATACGATATCATAAATGTTTGTGAAAATGCTAACACACATGCACATGGTGGTGTGCACTTGGTGGTGTTGGCAAATTTGAAAAATAGGTGAAGTCTGAGGGGTAGAGAAGGGTTTGGGATCCCCTCTATCGCTCCCACCAAGCTTGCTAGGTGGGAATAAGTGTTTTTATGGAAATGAATTACCTATTTTTCACTACGCTGAAAGCAGATTTGAAAAGGTGGCAAAGTCGTTGAAGTGTTTCTCTCTTAGAAACACTTATTGGATGTTGGCGTTGAGTGCATCAGATGATGGGCAGCGTCCGGCCAGTGTTGGTGGCGCAGCGCTTGCTCTCTGTTTCGCTAGGGTTGAGCACTGGACGCTGGCGCAGCCTGACCGGCATGTCCGGTCACCTTTTGCAATCAAGCAGACATAGGCGACCAGACACCAACTGAACATTGTTTAGTGTTCAGTTGTTGTGACGTGGCTTCGTGGGTGCGACACTGAGGGAGGATCGTATGCTAGACTATGTCTGGTCACCAAGCACTGGATGTGTCTAGTTATGGAGTTCATGTTTTTGGACCTCTCTGAGTAGCGATTGGATGCTAGGGTCCTGAGTGTGGTCATCTTGTGAAGAGCGTCTAGTGTGAACTTGACCGTTGAGATCTAAAATGTGATGTTGAACATAGAGGGACACATGGTAGCTATCTATGCACCAGATGTTGGCTATCTATGAACATAGAGGGACACATAGAGGGACACATGGCAGCTATCTATGCGTTCGGTCGGTTGCACCTGCGCTTCTGGTCAACGTGAGTTTTGCCCAGTAAAGGGGCAAAGACTATTAGGCATAGGGGCTATAAATAGAGGTAGAGCTCGGACTTGGCTGAGGTTGAGCACCTTGGGGATTTGTTGCCCTCGTATGCATTTGGTTTGAGATGCCACTAACTCACTTGTGATTGCAAGAGTACAACTTAATAGCGACTGAGTGATTCTAGTGCGATTGTATTGAGAAGAAATTGCATCGAGTGGCACTAGGTATTTGTGTTGTAAGCCAGTGGTGCTTGTTACTCTTGGAGGTTGCCACCTCCTAGACAGCTTGGAGGCTTGTGGCTCCATCGAAGCACGCAAGGAGATTGTGCGGTACTCTAGAGAAGAGATTGTGAGGGGCATTGTGCTCGCTCCACGGGGATCACGAAGAGCAACTATAGTTGAGCATGCCATTGAGATACCACACTTGTGGTAGGTTCTTGCTGTGCCCTACGTGGGGGCTCAGTTTGTGGGAATACTGGTTAGCCACTGAACCATGAAGTGTTGGTTTCCACAATAAGGACGTAGCTTGATGGCTACCAAGTGAATCTCGGGAGAAAAATCATCGTGTCAATATTGTTCTTCCTATTGGTTTACAATTCCACAACCCAAGCTTTTATTTATATTCTATATAAAGTGCTTGTATAGTTGCTCTTATAATTGGCTTGTGTAACTTGCTAGTTACCTTCTTGCTTGTATAGCTAGAAGTAGCTCCCGTTGCGTGACTAATTTGGTTTGTGCAACCTTGTTAGTCTCTTCGCTTAGTTTGTGTAGCTAAGTAATTTGCACTCTCTAATTTAGCATTTGTTGCCTTGTTATTGAGCTTAGCCAATGAGCTTAGGCTTTGTGCGCTTTGCATCACTAATTTGTGTAGGTGCTCCCCGGTTTGCTTAAATACTAGTTGCACAGGTTTGTGTGACCTTGCAAGCTAGAAGTGGTTAGGTGAGCACTAGCTAGCCTGACACCATTGTTGCTAATTAGGATCCTGTAAGGTGTTTGTGATTTTAGATAGAGGGGTGAAGTGTTGGCTAGACTGATAGTTTTAATTTCGCATTTATTTTGGTTAGTCAGCGCGATAAGTTTTAGAAGGGACTATTCACCCTCCTCTAGTCCACCATCTCGACCCATCAGCATGGGCCCCATCATATTTTATGGATATAGTACTAAACGTTTGAATCTTATATATGAAAAAAGTGAATAATATCTTAGTTTTAGAATAGATGTAGAGAGGGTTCTGATCTACTATTTGAAAGTTTTATGAACAAAGGTACAAAATTTATATATATTTATGATTCATTTGGCAGAACTCCTGAAGCTGCTTTTAGGCTAAATCAAAGAAAAAGATCTACCAAATAATATTTGAAAGAAAGGGATTCTATGTTGATTGATTATTTAAAAAGACTAGAAGGCTGGAAGCTAAGAAAAGTAGCATCTCTTAATTCACTTTGGTCACAATATCAATTCTTTTACCTATATAGTTCATCTTAGAGAATCTAGGAGAATCACTTTTAGACATTGAATCACTTTTACCAGAGAATCACTTTTATCTGAGAATCACTTCTGAGAAATAAGAGTAGCGGGAGCTCTAACAAACATACCCTTATAGATGGAGCTATAGGAAATTTATATCTAAAATTTGAGTGTTAGGATTTAGAAAGTTCTATGCTTATAATCTGATTTTTTAATTCAAGTGGACAATTTTTTAATATATAGTTGAAAATTTTTAATTGACAGAGTTTTCTATGTGGGATTTAAAAGTTTTCATATTCAAGTAGAAATGATTGGATCTACGACATGAAATTTGGATATAGAAGTTCTCTACATGTTTTTTTTTCTCAAAATTTAGGTTTAAAAGGTTTTATCTACATAATACTACAATTTGGGTGTAGAAAGTTCTCTATAGGTAGTAAAAAATTTTGGTATTCATGTATAAAAGTTTCAATATACAAAGTTAGAAGCGGGAAGTTTTTTAATGTAATCTGAAATTTTGCAAAAATTATGTAGAAAGATTTTAATTTTTATTTAAGCAATTTAGAGGGAAAAAGTTGCAATACAAGGTGGGTCAACCATGGTGGCATCAGCCGACCAGCCTTAAGGTCCAACTACTAGGGATTTGACCCCAATGTTGCGTCCCACTTTCTTCTAGAATTTCCATGTATTTATAAATTTCACAAACTTGTGGAACTTTGTTAGTATAACTAAAGTATGTATAGTATCTTAGTGCATGCCCCATTTATTGCTAAGAAGTTAGCAGATGAGACAGTGTTCAACAGCCTATAACAGATAGCATGAGTATCTTCATTAGCTTTAAGAGCCTTTATTTTCTTATATTATTTCTTAGTAGTCATTTTTTCTCATAAAGTTCTTCATCGTCATCAGATGAGGGAAGTGTCATTGCTTACATCTCTAACTTGTCCATAAGGAACTTGTGTGGTGACATAGAGAACGAGCTCTTCTTTGGACACCAATGGTCAAGTGTTTGCTTATTCATTACTTGAACTCGAGATTATATCTTCAACACTTATCCAATATTGAACTATGTTGTAAGGCTCTTCCTTCTCATTCTACTACTCTTCTTGGCCACCTTGATAGCTTCAACTGAAGAATTTAAAGCTTCTTGTTGCCTTTTGTCGGTGTATTTTACCAGCAGATATTTGGTTCTTGGGGAATGCCGCTTGGTGCAAAGATCAATACAGTATAGACATGAGATTTATACTAATTCAGGACCCAAGCAAGTAAAAGCCATATATCCATTTGCTACTCTTGTATCCTTGTATTCGGTGAGCTTGCGATTACAATGTAGCTATTCCTATTGAACAACATATATTGGATGATTACAACAAGGGGTATTGTTGGCTATTTATATTCAAGATCAGCTTGCCCCCCCAAGCTAAGAAGGCATGCCTTAGTCGGAGTCTTGGCATAATCTTGAGATATCCTTCCTTGAGTAGCGCAGTCGTGCCTAATCGGGTCTCTTCTGATTTGGATTCGGTGTTCAACAAGTCCTATAGTCAGGATACCTAGGGGTATGGCATCAACACCTTTGATCTTGGTCTTGAAGACAATTTTTGTTGGGTGCTAACATTATTGGTCTCACTTGCTCAAGATGCATGCAGATCTTCTTTTGTGGGATCTTCATATTCACTTGAGGTTTTTGAGATTTCATCGCTTTCCTTGTCTTCTTATTTGCTTGATCTTGAGTTTTTTTATCATGCCAGATCTTGTTCTTGCAAGTGTGCTTGAGTGCTTGAGAGTTTTTGGTAGCAAAGGCGATGTTCTCTTGCTTCTTGGCCCAAATACCCTCTTGAAACTCATGAGCAATGATTTTATTGGTAATTTCATTAGGTGTCACCTTGTTAAGATCTTTCTTATGTTGGATGGATATCATGAAGTTGTGTTCCTATCTTTCATAGAAATGGGACTATCTTACTCATGTACTCACATTGCCTCATTTCCTTCAAACCTAAACCATTAATCTCATCAACAAGTATATTCAAATTTGAGAACATGCCATGAACATTTTCATTATCAAGTTACTTGAAGCTATTGAGTATCTAATGAACAAATCATTATTTTCCTATTACTCATCCATTGTGCCACCAGGATTCTCATCTGTAGTTTTCCCTATCCCATAAGCATTTTCACAAGAAAATACATAGCTGAAAACATTATCACAAAGAAAAAGTGAAATAAAATTCTTAGCAATTGAATTTTTCTTGCCATCTCTAGAAGGAGCTAAATATCAAGCCCTTTTGTAATACCCGATTTTAAGGACAAAATCAGATATGCACCATATGTGAGTATTAGAAGTCAAATCTCACATATAGCTACAAATAAGGGATAATATCAAAAGACAATGCATAAATATAACGTACTTAGTATAAAAGAAATAACCTTTAATAGCAAACGGCGGATCGACAACTCCAACTTCGGGTATTAACTTCTCTCCACAGGATCCAACTGACTGGTTGATCATAAGCCTAAACTTCTCCTGAGGTTTGGGAGAAATAGCAAGAGTGAGTCCATGTCGAACTCCACAAGTATAGCAGCTAGATTGTATATATCCCACAATCTCATGATCAATGTGACATAAATAATGTAGAGCATTAAATAATAAATAATGGGCATATTTAATACACAAGAATCATCATCGTCGATGCAAGAATCCCCAAGGCCGCTCATGACCATGAGCACGGCTAGTATACTAGTTTTACACTTTGCAGAGGTTGTACATCTTTACCCATGAGTCATGATTTACCCTTTAGCCTGAGGTAGCTAATCTCTTAACCCCCTTCCTAGAGAGGTCGGCAGGGATCACTATGAAGCCTTTCAAAGGTTTCGTCTAACAAGTTAGGGTCATTAGATTCACTCGGCAGGCAGATATAGAGCCCCCTTCCATGGTACATAACCCGTACCTATACACATGGACAGAGGCCACACTATACCCAATGTGTCTAGCCATTCTTACGCCATTTAAGGTAACCGCTAATAAGCTAGAAAAAGGTCCTCATACTGAACTAAAGCCAGAGCCATTATAGCCCTCATGGTTGCACTGTTGTCCCGGTTATCACTTACAGATAAATCATCAAGTGGCTAAAAAGTCACTTTTATCATTTATTACTTAACATTAATCTAGTCATAGAATCATGGTCACAGAATTAAAATCCAAATGCTATACTTGCCTTAATCTAAATGCTCTTGCTTATCCTTTTGTTCTGCTGGTCTTTACTTGTTGCCAAAGCTCTTATCTTGATCACCAAAAACTGCTTTCCGTCTAAACTCGATCATCGATCACACAAACAAACGGAAACAAACATACACGAAGCAAACAAAGCTACAATTAGAACAGTACACCAATAATATAAAAACGGTATGAAAAGTTTATAAAATGACTCTACGCATCGCTACAATTTCATAGACGTAAAGATCACGAAAATCGGAGTTGAAACGGTGAAGTTATGAATTTTCTAAAATTTCCTATAGAATAATAATTAATTAAATAGGGTCACGAAATTAAAAAGTTTCAAACTGAGTAAATAATATTACTAACATGTAGAGCTCATTAAAACGAATCCAACGCAATTTGAATGGGTCGAATCGGATTTAAAACAAAGATTTTATGGCTAAAACTGTTTCAGTGGTAGTTTTGTAATTATCTGAAAACGTATTTTTCTTTTAACCAACGCAGAATACGCTTTTGAAACAGCAAAGCGTCGTTTTGTCTTTACGCCATGGATCGCGGGTTCGATACTTAAAAAGTTGAGGGGCTCTTTAATAAAACGCACAGCGAAGGGGTATCGGCTCATCTAGGCCGTCGGATTAGAAACGAGCGGTGCAGATCCGATCTGATGGGGAGGGGAGGACGACCGGCGGCGCACAGGAGCCCTACGGCGGCTCCATGGCCGAAGTTAACTCCTTCTCGCCGGAGTTTGACAATCTAGCAAATCCGTGCACCAACCGACAAACCAAAAACATAGAGAGCTGGAGCAGAACCTCGCGAACTCTCCAGAGATGATTTCGGAGACAGGGAATCCCCGAGGACGGCCAGCGTCGAGGTTTGACAGACGTGAGTCTTCCGGGAACTTCGTCGACCTGAGGCGAGTGAAACAGAGCATGAGTTCACGAGGGGAAACGCTCGGTGGCATCGCAAACGTAAAGATAAACTCGACAGAACGTTACGACGGCCGGAAAACAATGGCCATCGAAAAAGGGTGACGGTGGCCGGCTTATGTACCTCGGCGAGATCCCACCGACGAGAGAAACCACTCGGGCGGTTCCTGAGCATGTAGATGGGAAAGGAGGGAGCGGGGAAGGGTCTAGGGCTTTATAGGGCTCGGCGTTGCGCGTGTTGGCAAAGAATCCCGAGAAATCGGGTTCGATTAGCTCCCGGCCGTGTCCGGCTCGCTCACGACGAGAGGAAGGAGAGAGTGCTGTCGGGTGGGGCCAGCGCGGCTGTGAGATAGGAAGAGAGAGGGGAAGCGCTGACGGGCGGGGCCCAATTGTCAGCGAAAGAAAAAGAGAGGGAGAGGGGCGCGCGCTGGGCTGCCAGTTGGGCCGAGGTGAGGGGAAAAAGGGGAAACTGGCCGCGGGGAAATGGGGAGGAACTGGGCCGAGCGAGTTGGGCTCCGGCCTGGTTCCAGGGAGGCTTCCCCCTTTTTCTTTTTATTTTTCTTTTTCAATTCTTTTTCCAAAGGAGCTTTTGAGCAAAAACAATTAAAATAAAATCAGAACAACACAAAAACAATTATTCTCCAGCATAAATGCACAATCAAGTTTACTAAACTTGTGATAAATTTTATTTTCCACAAAAAATATTTAAGTGCTAAATTTAAATGCTCACAAAAATACTTAATTAAATCAAATTAAGTCCTATTAATTTGGAAATCAAATCTTGTTTCTGCAATTCAATGAGAATATCACAAAGTTTGCACTTACCCCGGCACAAAATCCGCCATCCATTTGGTTAGATGAATCACAAAGTAAATTTGCCTAGGCTACATTAAGGATAGAGTTAATTCTATTAAACTTGAAGTACAGTTTTCTAAAAGCCTTATCAAAAAATTGGCAAGCACGCTGCTCCATGAAAAGAATGGGCACATATCTATGAAAATCTTACATGTTCTGAGAGTTAACCTGCATTGATAAGCTCATCTCTCCTCTTTGGATCAACATAGAAAATCATCTTCTCTGCCAATATATCCATCTGAATATTCACCTAGTGCAGGGAAGTGGAGGGAAGAAATCAGTGAACCTGTGTTTATATGCCTCATGAGACTTAAATATGTAGAAAAAATAAAAAGATGATGCCAACCCACAATTCATGAATACCTGAACAAAGCTTACTATAAATCTCAATCATATCATCAACAATTTTGAAGTTCTTCCCTGATTTCTTTGTTGACTTGAAATC
>Ga0182004_10003995_pt1 | contig 11832 bp, 6 predicted proteins | sample Sormic07211540_1_FD_120479 | JGI IMG/M metagenome (GOLD analysis project Ga0182004, IMG submission 120479) | Endophyte microbial communities from Sorghum bicolor roots, Mead, Nebraska, USA - 072115-40_1 MetaG | ecosystem: Host-associated > Plants > Roots > Unclassified | place: USA: Nebraska...
GTATGTGGTCTGGAGATAAATAATTAGGTTTTCATTTGTAGAAACAACAAAATAGAATAATTTTGGCAATCGAGCTAACATAGAACCTATGTGGAAAAAGAAATACAAGGATAGACTAAAAAATAAGAGAAAAATTTTATTTGCTAAATATAGAAATGCTAATATTATATATATATATATATATACTTAGTGTATCTGTATCCGCCAGTGTTTATGGCAATAAAAAGTTGTTGACCTATTTCTTTATGTGGCAGTTCACGAATATGCAGAGATGTCGAACTTAAAGAACTAAAAACAATTGTTGTGTGCTTCGCTTACAATATATCATTATATCCAGAGGCGGAGCCACCTATATGGCGAGGTTGGGCGTCCGCCCTACCTCCCCTCCGGCGAGCGCCACATCTACGACCCCATCTCAGCATCTCCGGCAGCGCGGCGCATGGCTAGGTCTGAGAGCGACGGCGACGCCAAGAGGAATCGAGCGAAGTAGAGTCGTAGCGTAGAGGTAGTTCAACACTCGTTGCTGGGTCATCTGGCGAACAAGGCCCAATGGCCCACACCCACCCATCGTGCAGCACCACAGCCCAGAGCAAAAAGGCTTAGTAGGGCAAGCAGCATACGACAGACGGGCAGAGGACGACATACAGCGCCGCTCCCCATCCCATCGCTGCTCTCGCTCGGCTCGGTTTGCCACTTCGCCTCCGCGCCGCAGTCCGCCTCCGTGGCCGCACCTGTGCTCCGGGGCCTCCGGGCTCCAGGCACCGGCGTCCGGCCGACGCTCTACCCCACGGCCCCATTGGCTGCTGCCCCACGCTCCAGCAATCCGCTTGCCGTGGTGCCGATCTACTGCAGTGCTGCTTGCTGGTGGCCGGTGCTGATTTGCAGGTTTTTGTTTTTTTTTATCATCTGATATATGGATGGTTAATTATCAAGACTATGTGTAGATGAAAGGTAACCATGTTCCAACTTCTTCTATACCATTTGTTTGCTGAAATAAATATTAGAATATAATTGCTACGTGATAAACCAACATATATACGGTATACATACATAGTTAGACCGACATATCGGTGAAGTTCGCTATATGTAGATAGCGGTCTGGCATACCTCATTTCTTCGGCTGGCTCCGCCACTGATTATATCATAAGCTTTACTATAGTATATACAAATAATTGTGGACCGTCGGATCTGAATAACAGTTATCATATATTACGTATCTCTGAGGAGGTAATAGGTTTATAAGAAAAATATCTTTTATGATATCTAATATGCAAGCAAGATCTAACTTCTCTTACACGTTCTGAAGTGTTTTATGACATGAACGTCGCCACACATAAATATAGTGGTGGGCGCTGTGCAACCGTATTTTGTTTTTATTTTGTTTTATTTTATATAACTCGATGTCTTGTAGGTAGTTACAACTAATACATATAGTTCTTTGTATTTATCCTATTATAATTTTTTATTTTGGAATATTGTAGGGCTATTTCGTGGTAGACATACAAATTTATAAGTTTTACAACGTGACAGATGGATCCAATTTAATTTTAGTGACATGTAAAATATTTTGATGAAAATGACTGTCCATATTTTTTCTTAGAAAATTGGTAATTGCATGGGGCACCAAAAAAAGAGATGATCTGCTACATGCGGTACCAAACAAGGAAGATAGTCCACGTGGGGATGTGCCTGAGATTTTGAGGATTCCTTTTCTATTTTGTGACTATTAACTAATTAAATTCTTTCATTTATTTTTGAAAAATCAAGGGCTGTGATTCTTTTAGATCTTACCTCCTACGAGGTAAGGGAGGTACCATAGCAAAGCCCTTATATCATTATCAATGTGGATGATGCAATTCTAATCTATTTGCTCAATAAACAGTGAGATGATTTCTGTCACTGCACATAAGGTATAATATGTTTAGTCTGACTTTCATGTTTAATAGGTCACTAAAGCTTATTACTCTGGTTATAGCACAAAATGACAGCACAATTTGAATAGAGGGTCTGAACAAGTCTTCAATTCTTTCTTGATCCTGGAACTGAATAGTAGTATTATCTAAAAAAGGTAAATAGAAACAATTGGTAGTGTCAAGTTGTTCATATGTAGGTTGTCGATTGAAAATCGTGTACTACAATATATAATGGACCAGACCATAAAGTATCCTGTGTTGCAAGTTGCAACCATGTTTGGTTCACACAACCAATTTTCCCATATGAAAATGTCTAGTTTCTAGCTGAAGAGTTAGACATTCACTTGAAATAATGTCAGTGCTTCGATAATCAATATCCAAAGGATTCTTAGCATGTAGTCAGCTCTTACAGAAGTTTTCAACACACCTAGATATCCAGTTAAAGACAGATTTATATATCTAATTATATGTCTGGTTCTTTAGTTATTTAAGTATTATTAATAGACACATAGTGCCTGATTTTTTATCGTAAATTCAGACCCATGAGTTTGGATATAATATGTGTATCATAAGTGTTAAGTCAGCTTGAGATGCGACATCAGTTCTTCCAAAAAAGTGGCATGATCTGTGTTTCATTCTGGTAGTGTCATTTGTAGATAGGATCAGAAATATGTCCTAGCATTGATCACTTCAACCATTGGAATCTATAACTCTTATAATCCTAAACCCCAATTACTATTTCTCTAAGCATGCAAGCTATCCACCTAAGCACTGTACTACCATATTCAGTTAAAATCCACTAAGTAAAATCTCAATAACTATTTATCTCAACATGCAATGCACTACCACATATATAATTAAAATCTAATAGCACACATGATAATATAATGTCCATGTCAGCGTACTACATAATCCACTAATCCGTAATTTCCGCAGCAATGCGTGGGGTATGCTCCTAGTTTACATATATTCTTTGTCCACAACTGTGATATGCATTATTCCCAAACTTCAAGTGAATAATTATTCTATACTAATTGATTTTACTGTTTAGGTAAGTCTTAGTGGGTTCATGACATTATTTCCAAGACTCCTCAGACAGATTTCATCCTCGTGCACTCATTTCATCCCATAAAACTTTTATCTTATTTCTCTTCATTAATACTATGTCGTATCAGCTTATTTAATGCTCATAAAACCCTCATTGAAACTGGCCTTGCTGAAAGCATCGTCATCTCATAGAAACAACTCGCACACTTTTGATTGCCTCCTTTGTTCCTTCACAACTCTAGGGACAGACTATTTCCACATCTGTTTATCTTATTAACACGTCTAAATTGTATGTCAAGTGTCCTGGTGAAGTACCTTTTGGAACTCCTACACTACTACAGGAAAACTTAACCGTGGCAGGCTTTTTGTATTTACCATGGCGGTTTTTGCATTCACCTTGGCCATAAGATCGACAGTTAATCGTGGCTTAACCGAGGCGGTTCTCTCCCAACTGCCTTGGTTAATCATTTAACTATGTCTGGCGACATAAGACAACCGTGGTAAATACATATTAACTGTGGTGGTTGTCTTATATCGCCCGTCATGGTTAATCGCACAGAAGAAACAAAAAAGAAACCCCATGGATAAGCCCATCCATGGGCCCACCGAGCCCATCCACGGGCCACCGCCGCCATTGCTAGCTAGGCCTCACGCCATCGGCCCTGCACGCCATCCGCCGCTACTGGAGGTGCTCCACATCCTTGTGCTTGCTGCTCCTCCTCGCCATGCCATCATTGGATTTGGACTCCCCACATGCAACGCCGCCTAACCCGCGCTGCTAGGGAGGGAGAAGAGGGAGCCACTATCGGATCCATTATTGTGAGAGGAGGGGCAGCGACCATGATGGAGGAGGAAGAGGAGGTGGCCGTGCGGCCGCCGTCAGAGGAGGAGGCACCCGAGCCTATCCATGCCATATCCATGTCGTGGAGGGTGGGGACGAGGAGTTCGGGCCGCCTCGCGCCGCTGCTAGGAGGGGCCAAGCTAGCTCACGCTATGGCCAGAAGGAGAGGGGAGGAGGGGTGTGCTGCCATCATGCTACTCCATGGAGAGGAAGGATGGGCACACCAGAGTGGAGGTGCACCGAGTCTGGAGGGACCTGGAGCAACGAGATAGGGAGGGAGTGAGGGACCTAGGGTTAGAGTGTTTCTGATGATTTTGTTTATATATCAATGATGATAGCGGGCTGGTGTGGGCTAGAAGGCTGGACTTCATTTACCATGGCGGTTGGCTTACAATTGCCATGGTTAATCAATAACCATGGCAATTGTTTGGTCGGCTGGCTGGCTGCAGCCGACCCAGAGCCCTTATGTGAAACGCTGCACAAAATGAAACGTGTAGCTGTGCTAGTTATGATCATCTTCGTGTTTTTGGATGCCTATGCTATGTTTTGCTTGCACCTCCTAAGCGAACTAAGTTGACTGCTCAGTCAGTTGAATGTGTTTTTCCTGGAATATAGTCTTGAGCATAAGGGCTATCATTGTTATAATCCTTCTTCCTATCGCATGCGTATCTCTCATGATGCTGCTTTTGTTGAGGATCATCCTTTCTTTTATAACTCCTCTACAAAGCCATCATATTCTCCTATAGAGTCCATATCTTTTATGTCCCTTCCCCCTATTTCCGTCAGCGATGATGTTGTTTCATCATTTGTGTCTCTGCTATCCACCACTACTCTTGTGCCTTCTTCACCTTCCCTAACCATTATAATCTTGATCCTTTAAATGTGCCATCCTCTCCATCTCCACCGCCTCCACCAACACACCTCACTCTTTTTCCAAACCACCTATCGCACATGTTTTCCATCATTGTCCTAAAGACCCTACTGTTCTTCCATCTAGTTCTCCCACCTTGGTCAACCCTGATGAGCTCATTGTTGATGCTTCTAACAATAATATTGATGAGTCACATATGGATTCCGATGAGTTATAGGTTGCTACATGATATAATCTTTGATACCATAGTACTATTTGTCCTGAAGAGAAGTATAGGTTTCCCCATGTGCTTGTTATTATTGATGAGCCATCCACTTATCATGAAGCTTCTCGTAATCCAGAATGGCAGTTAGCTATGTCTAAGGAACTTGCTGCCCTTAATCATCAAGGCACTTGAGATCTTATACCATTTCAATCGCACACGGTACCTATTACATCTAAGTGGGTATTCAAAGTTAAGACCAAGTCAAATGGCTCTATAGAGAGAGTAAGGTTCCTCTTGTTGCCAGAGGTTTTCAACACACTCAAGGTGTGCAAATTATGAGACATTAATTGCAGTGGCTTCTTCTTGGTTTATATCTCAAATGGATGTCAAGAATACTTTCCTTCATGGTCATTTGACTAAATAAGTTTTTATGCAACCACCCCGAGGTGTTGTTGCTCCTCTAGGATATGTTTGCCATTTTGGTCGTGCTTTATATGGCCTTAAATAGGCTCCTCGTGCTTGGCATGAGCATTTTGCAACTGTGATATAGGCTGTTGGTTTTTTACCCAATGATCATGATCCGGCTTTATTTGTTCATTTGTCACCGTGTGGTTGTACTTTGCTTCTTCTATAGTTGATGATGTGTTGATTGCGGGTTATGATGAGGATCACATTTCTCATGTCAAGCAACAACTTAGTCCTGAATTTTAGATGTCTGATTTGGTACTCTCAGTTATTTCTTTGGCATTGAGGTCAAGCAATCTACCAAAGGATACCATCTATCTCAGTCTAAGTACATACAAGATCTTATTGCTCATTTAGGCATAATTGATAATCAAGAGACTGCTACACCTATGGATCTTCACTTGCAGCTTCATCACACTGATGGGGTAGCTCTTGAGGATCTCTCTTGATATCGACATATTATGGACAACCTTGTTTATCTCACAGTCACCAAGCCTAATATTGCTCACACAGTCCATATTTGAGTCTGTTTGTTTGTGTTCCTACATCTGTTCATTTTGGACATTTACTTTATGTGCTATGATACTTACAAGAGACATCATCTCAAAGTTAATTCTATGCACATGATAGTCCACTTTAGCTTCATGCTTACTCAGACACCACTTAGGCGAGTGACCCAACAGATCGATGTTCCATCACTGGATATTGCATTCTTCTTGGCTCTTGTCCTACTGCATGGAAGTCTAAGAAGCAAGTAGGCTGAACTTCAAGCCCTTGCTACTACAGAGATGGTATGGATTCAATGGTTGTTTGTTGATTTAGACAATTCTTATGATGTTGCCACACCTCTTCTCTGTGATAATATAGAAGCCATGCAAATTGCTAATGATTCTGTGAAGCATGAACTTACAAAGTATATTGGTGTGGATACCTTCTTTACTCAGTCTTATTGTCATTAAAAATAATTTCTCTCCAGTATGTGCCTTCAGAGTTGCAATTGGCTGACTTTTTCACTAAATCACAAACTTGAGAGTAGCATCAACTTCGCTTGATCAAACTCAATGCTTCAAATCCTTCACTTCCACCTTGACTTTGAATGAGGGGTGTTAAGTGTATGAAGGCCCTTATGCTATAGGCCCATCTACCCATGAGGCTCTATATATAGTCCTCTCCACTTGTGGAGCTTTTGAAATCTAACAACCAGAAAATGTGAAGCCCCACAATCAGAAGACAATGTTTCTATGTGCTGAATCAATATAATTTTCTCACTCTGTCCTATTTTGGAGGTTCCCTATTTTCCATAGAATAGATGTGTGCATACTTTTTAAAATTATGTCTACATCTCTTAATTAGTCCGATCTAGTACCACATCTACCTCATATAATTCACAAAAGACCAACTATTGACTATTTATATAGAGTTTGATTCTAATAGAGCTAAGAGTAACATCTAAACTCATAAAAAAAGATAAAATCAGATTACTTAGAAAGTAAATAAAAGAAAATAATCATGTGTAAGGTTGTAAATGATTGCAAAATAAGCAGGCAAGAGCTAATAAAAGAAAATAATGCATAATGGTAACTTACTTTATGGTGTAATTAGCAATGGAACAATTTTTCATTCCTTTAAACTATAGAGGAAAAAATGGCATGTTTCGTCTAAATTAATTATTATATAATTCAATTAGTTTATAAAAAGTAATTAAATATTCATACCAGTCTTCAAGTGACTTGTGTTAACACTGGGCTTACATCTTTTAGCAAGGTTGTAATCCCATCCTGTCAAGTTAAAGACAAAAGACAAAGAGCAACAAGCGAACAATTCTATTAGCATAAACCACAACGTAGAAAGTTAGTTTATAAGAAAAAGTAGTTAATTGTTCATACCAGTCTTCAAGCCATTTATGTTAACAACATAGCAAGGTTGTAATCCTACCTAGCAAGTTAAAGACAGAGAGCAACAAGTCAATAATTCTTTTAGCATAACCACAAACTAGAAAGTTAAAGAATAAAAAGTGTTATCTTCAAATTCATAGCAAATAAGATGAGTTCCCTTTTTGGTCCACTTGTCATGAAATGATGCTCCCACAAAGTGAATCATTCTCTAAATAATAGAAGTAAAAATGTATATACGGTCATTCAATAAAAAATGTATATATGTACAAGTGATCAAAATAAATCAAATGCTATGAGAAAAAGTTACAAGAGGAGTTTATATGTACATGAATTTCATTGCTCCTATCCAATATCCACTAATAGAGATATGCAGTTGGAAATAGCCTGTAATGCGAGCCAACTCCTTCACTGACCAATACAATACCTATAAAAATGTAGAATGAATCACAAACTAATAAGCCATGTATATCATACTATTCAATAGTCAAACTAACCATTTTAGGATCAAACAGCCACCATACGATATAGAATCATCAACCTATGATTCATTTTGTGTCATGTTTCCTAGCCAAACATGGTCACATACAAAGAATTTCACACAAAGAATTTTGTTATTCTAACACACAAAGTTAGACAAACAAAATAACAAATACGACACATTAAAGATAACATACTCACATAATAGATTCTCCTGCTATAAACGATGAGATGAGTACACTTCACCTTGTCAAAAAACCTAGCTACAGACTTCCCACCTTTTTTTCTCAATAGCTTCTTTGTACTGCTAAAAACAAAGTAGGTCCTAATTTATTAATGTTCACCAAAACATGCACGAAAAGCATAAAAATAAAGTTCATTAACCAGTTTAAGGCCTTCTAGCCACTTCTTGAATTTAGTTGCCTTAAAAGTATCTCCTTATTATGTAAGAAAGAAAGAAAGAAATAGCACTACTATAGCGTAACTAAACAAACAGAGCCAAGATTTCTAAGCAAAACCACAGTAGACACAAAAATATAATCTTGGAAGTATCAGAGGTTAACACAAAACTAGCCCCATGCAAGATTAAGAAAGGACGTAAAGAATTTTTGATACACCAAGAGTGTAAAATGGGAGCATAAATCCCACATTCATAAAATAGGTGTAGCCCCCGACAAGACTTCTCCTACTAGCGCTTCGGCCTCGTTGAATGGTGATATTATGAATATATTTTAATGAAGTGTGTCGATGATTAGGGTTAAGCTTATAATAGTAACATGAGTGAACTTTGTAAGTCGACAAAGAAGGAGCAAAGTTGATTTTTACTTCAAGTTGCAAAGGTAATCTCTTTTACTAGGATGATAACTAACATGTAGCTCATCATTATTTGTATATGTGCTAAAACACTATTGTTACTAGCTACATGTTTGAGTCAGCTAATAGCTTCTAGATATGGCATGAGGTCTATATAAAGTCATGTAAGTTTCCTATACTTGTAACTTTCTGAGTTGAATAAAGAGAGTGCACACTATGGTTCATTGTCAGGTAATGTAGATGGTAAAGGAAAGATGTTACAGGAGGAATGCATGGGGTATCTTGATTTCATGATTTATGAAACAAATTATGGTAGTAGCGGTGTAATATGGTTGGACTCGTGGAGGGGCGATATCGATCACGAATGGTCTGTCATTTTCTTATGGGGTATCTCACAATGGACTTGGATGAACCAAATAGTTGTATTGCCATCAGACCCCCTTCGTAATCTGATTGTGTTACACATACGGAACCAAATACCTCATATGTTTTCTCCTCTATTTATTTCCTCTCTCTTGTATGCCAACACAGGCTTGCCTTGCTATGCCCGCCACACTCTGCTCCTGCACCTACCGCCTCTCCTACAGTGCTAATGTGCAAGCATGTAGGCCTCGTGGCAACTCCATTCGATTAAGGATTTAGGGTTTGTAATTTTAGGAGGGGAGGGCGGGATTCTGTTGGCATATTGTGGTTGCCTCTTTGCTAGAAAAACTATGGATCAGAGAGGATTGATCTCCCTACCATGTGGCCTGTGGGGTTATGAAGTACTACGAGTCTATATCAAGTTGTATCTGCAATGATAGGGAACGTGAGGAAGGGGAGGGGAGGGGTACACATCTCTCCCTCCAGATCTAGGCAGTCATCAAACTTGAGGAGTCAATAGAACACACCAACAAACACCTAGTGATCGCCACCGCCATGGCCGTCCTCCTTCTCGACCATGGTTGCCAAATTTAGAATGTGAGGGCGAAGGAGGGAGGAGGAGGGAGAGGAAAGAAGAAGAGCAAGGAACTTTTTGTTTTGAGTGAATTTTTGTTTAGGAGGGTGAACAGGAGAAGGCAATGGCAATGCTACAATAAGCTTTATTTGATTGAGAAAATGAATGCACTTGCATTATATCTGATATGGAAATGCACTTGCCTTTCCTGACACAAATCAAACTTAGAAAATGAATGCTTTTTAAATATTCTAATAAAATTATTAATATTTTTGAACAGGGGAGAAAATATATAGAAAAATGTTCTACCACCTCCATCCCAAGAGATTTTTTGCTTTGTCTTAAGTCAAGGTATTTTAAATTTGATTGAGTTTAAAAAGAAAAATATTAGCATGTACTACGTCAAAGGATTAACTTAATATAATTTAGATTGAATTTAATTATGCCCATTTGATATCATAGAATATTCTTGTTTTTTTCTATAAATTTAGTCAAATTTAGAATGACTTGATTTAGAATAAAGTGGTTTATTTCGGGATGGAAGGATCCCTAAAGCATTTAATTAGCTTGAAGTAAATTATACTTTGGACCTTATAAATTCTACTAACTTTTAATAATGACCGTTGCAAGGGGATGCTTGAGCTTTAGCTTGTTCGAAGAGAATCAGTCCCAACTAGACAATCGCTTAAAATACCAACCGATTCAGGTGGGGATCTACAGATAATTACTTGTTCATTTACACTAGGAGTTGGGAGCCAAAAAACTACTTCACCTACTCCCTGTTATATTCTGGTGGGGATCCGTAGAGAATCAATTCTCATCATCTTCCCACTCTGCTCTCTCCTAGGAATACAAATTAAATCACTCCATCAGAGAATTATGGAGCAGATCTGGGAGCAGAGCTCTCTCAAACGGAGTCAAAATTACTGACCAAGGGATGCCCTCAGCCACGCACTAGAGTCCTGATGGTCAGACTATCTAAAAGCTGATGCTTGCTGGAACGCAGAAAGATTTGGCTGGTGTTGTTGCTTATGCTGCTTTGTTACGAGAGAAAATTATTATTACTTCACTGAAAAGTACTGATGAAGTAGTGTTAAACTGAGCAATCAACTTGCCCGAATTTCTGTTCTCTGAGCAACCAACATCTGGATACACTGCATCTATTTCTTAAGTCTTTTAAGTGTGTTGGGCTGTTGAGGAGACGGCTAGCAACTAGCAAACAGGGAGAGACGAGCAGCATTCATAAATCATAACCACTGCCAAAGATGATTTATGCTATTCTAGTTCAGAGCCACATGTATCCAGCATAACCACTGCATTCGCTAAAAAGTTTCGAGACCATTTGGTGCAAAGTGCTTTTTTAAAAATAATATGGTTCAACACAAAAAATAAAGCAAAACAAAGCAAGGGAAAATAGCTAGCAATACAGACTAGCAATCTGCTGGCGCAATCTGGTCTGTAATGACTGTAATCAGACATATTGCAAGATTACTAACTACTTTTATCGCATCAGCCCATACCTTAAATGAACAGTCAAGGTGTCTCTTCAGATCAGCAGATGAAACTATCAACATTCACTGTTCTAGATTCAGGCCATTTAAAGTATGTGAACCCCCAGCATGTCATCTTAAAAGTCAGTCAACAGCAGTGTCAAACTCAGCCAGAAGATAAAGTTACCATCAGATGCACGAGAACTATGTAAACCTAACCGAAACTACTACCAAGTTACCATCAGTGTGGAAACTACTACCAGTAGCAAATCTGCAGTCGGTAAACACTAAAGAGAACTCATCAGAAATTAAATTGATCAATTCGATCTTCTTTTATAAAAAAACAGAGTACTCCAAAACAATCCTACCCAAACTTTTTTTTAGATAACGGAATAAAGAATTCCAGCCTTCACATTCACAAATGAATGCTTAAAACTTGACATTACAAGAAAGGGAGTTAAGCCCCACATCTGATAATCGGACCAACACGACCACTAAACCAACTAAACAAGATCTCCCCAACACAGCAAGGGGAATACTAACCCTTGATCACCTGAAATACGTCAAAAAAAACTCACAGCAGCTACAAAGCTACAAAACCACATGAAAGTACCATGTTCCGTACCACAAGATAGAACCCAGTAAGCACCTCAGCAATCTCCCAGCGGTTCTACTACTAACAGCCACCCCATGGCACCAGATAGCAGGATAGAAACCAAAATCAAGCACCTCTAATCACCAAAAGTTATCACACATGGACTTTACTTTTCTATCCTTTTTTGGTTCCTCCACCAATTAGAACCAAAAACTTGCAGCGCCAGGCCTTCTAGACGCCTGCAGCCCTCCTTCATATTTCTTCCCTCTTCCTCTTTAGACAA
>Ga0182004_10003996_pt1 | contig 11831 bp, 12 predicted proteins | sample Sormic07211540_1_FD_120479 | JGI IMG/M metagenome (GOLD analysis project Ga0182004, IMG submission 120479) | Endophyte microbial communities from Sorghum bicolor roots, Mead, Nebraska, USA - 072115-40_1 MetaG | ecosystem: Host-associated > Plants > Roots > Unclassified | place: USA: Nebraska...
ATGAAATGCGCGTACTTTGTGAGTTTATCAATGACAACTAAGATGGTGTCATAGGTTTTGGATTTAGGAAGACCCTCAATAAAATCCATACTGACTGTGTGCCATGCAAATTGTGGTATGGGTAGTGGCTGTAAAAGACCAGGGAGCTTGCTATGTTCGGTTTTGGCCTGTGCACATACCTGACATGCTGCAATGTAGTTCTGAATGTCTTGCTTCATGTGTGGCCAAGCAAAGAGAGATTTAACCTTCTGGTAGGTGGCAATGACTCCACTATGTCCACCCAACCCACTAGAGTGTAGGGCTAACAAAATAGCTTGGTGAGCCTCCTTGTGATTCCCAAGCCAAATTCTCCCTTTATATCTGATGATGCCCTCTTTTAAAGAGAAACCCTTGTCATTAGACCCTGTAATGGTCAATTCAGTTAGCAGCTGTTTACTGTGATCATCCTGATGGTAACCCTCCATTATGATTTCCAACCATCTAGGTGTGACTGTAGATGCCGCTAACAGTGTAGTATTTTCAGGCTGTCTGGACAGTGCATCAGCAGCTAGATTTTCCACGCCTTTCTTGTGTATGATTTTATATTGCAGACCTAATAACTTGACAAATGCCTTGTGTTGCATGCCCTCTAACACCTTTTGGTCACCCAAATGCTCCAGACTGTGATGATCAGTAGCTATGGTGAATGCCATATGTTGAAGGTAGGGTTTCCATTTTGTAACAGCTAGGATGACCGTTGGCCTGTGAATGCCATATGTGGATAGAGCTTGTGCCTTGGGACCCAGGGCTTTGCTAATATAAGCTATGGGGTGTTGGTCTTGAGAGAGAACAGATCCAATTCCATTTGCTGAAGCATCTGTTTCAATGTGGAAGCCTTTTTGTGAAATCAGGTAGTGCAAGCACTGGAGCTGTGATGAGAGACTGCTTGAGAGTGTCAAAACAGGTTTGATGTTGTGGGGTCCAATGGAATAAGGTATTCATTTTCAAGAGATCTGTGAGAGGTCTACTGATAACACCATACCCTTTGATAAATTTTCTATAATATCCAGACAGGCCTAGGAAACATCGCAGTACTTTAGCATTAGAGGGAACTGGCCACCTTGCAATAGCTTCTGTTTTCTTGGGATCAGTTGCCACACCCTATCCATTGATGATATGCCCCAAATACTCTAGAGATTTTTGAGCAAAAGAACACTTGGACATCTTTAAATACAACTGGTGCTCTTGCAGAATGGTGAAAACTTGAGTCAAGTGTTCCAATTGTTCACTGAGTGTCTTACTGTAGATTAAAATGTCATCTACAAAGACCAGAACAGCAAGGGTTGAAAGATGGTGTTCATTAAGGCTTGAAATGTTGTTGGCGCATTGGTCAGCCCGAATGGCATTACCCTAAACTCCCAATGACCATGATGTGTCTTGAATGCTGTTTTGGCTTCACCAGTGGGTACCATTCTGATTTGGTGATATCCTGAGCGCATATCCAATTTGGTGAACCAAGCAGCTCCATGTAGCTCATCAAGAAGTTCATCGACCACCGGTAAGGGATATTTATTCTTGACTGCGATGTTGTTAAGGTGGCGATAGTCAACACAGAAACGCCAGGAGCCATCCTTTTTCTTCACTAAAATGACTGCTGAAGCGAAGGGGCTGTGACTGGGTTTAATAATGCCATTTTCCAACATCTCCTTGATCTGCCTTTCTATCTCATCCTTTTGCGTGGGAGAGTATCGAGACGGTTTAACATTAACTGGTTTGACACCTAGAATCAGAGGAATCTGATGGTCAAAAGCTCTTTCTGGAGGTAGAGTTATTGGATCTTGAAAGAGCTTGTCATTGCTGGAGATTAACTGTGTTATCTCAGGTGGAATGTCTGATGGCGATGCTTCTTCAGTGGTGAGTGGGCATAGATGTATGACTTGAGCAATGCCACCCTTCCTAACAAGGCCCTTCAATTTCCTAGACTTGATTTTGAGGCAAGTGGAGGTGGAATCTTTAATGCCTTTTAGACTAATCCGAGTGCCCTGATAAGAAAATCTGAGCAGTTTCCTTTTCCAATGCACCCACATGGGACTATGAGTCTCGAACCAATCCATCCCGAATACCATATCAAAACAAGAGATGGGTAGCACTCTGACATTGTGTTGAAATGTTTGCCCTTGAGTCCACCAAGTGAAATTCAAAACTTGCTGATCACTTTTGAGGTTGTGTCCATTAGCTACTGTAACAGTTACAGTAGGAGCAGGAACCACAGGACACTGTAAAGCTTTGACTGCTTTGTCACTGATGAATGAGCAAGAACTTCCAGAATCAATTAGTCTCGCCATTAATCTCAGAAGCGCTAAAGACCAAGGAAGATGTCTCCCCCCCTCCCCCAGCCTGGCGACCGCCGCTCAGGCACCGCCAGCCACCTCCTCACCGCCGCCCACAGGTAAGGCCCGCGCCGTCTCCCCCCCGCTCTCGCCTAACGCTGAGCCGTTCTTCCCCGCGGAGAGGTCCGTTGGACGGGGTAAGGCGGAGCGCTAGGAGGTCACCTCCTACAACTCTGACTCCGACAGCGACTACTACAGGACCTCGCCGGAGCCCCTCTACTACCTGGAGGCAGCGACCCGCAGGATGGACCACGCAGCGTCGTCTGCACCGCCGGCGGCAGCCTCGACGGACGGAGCGCCCCCTGACAGCCGAGGCCCGGGCGAGACCGCGGCCGAGGCGAGTCAGGGCGCCCCTACCAAGACCCAGAGTCGGCGGCGACGCCGCGCACGGGCAGCCGCCCGGCGGGGAATGGGCAACACCGAGGCCGGGCGGTGCGTCCCGGCAAAGATGCGGTTCTCGCAGCATGCGGCGAAGCGAACCCCCGAACCCCGGCGGCTCGGCCCTCAACGCCGAGCATCCACGCCGGACAAGGATGGATGGCAGCTCGTGCTGCGCCGCGCCGAGGGCCGCTCACCGCCGCGTCGCCGACCACGTCGTGAGTCACCGCTCCGGGGTATCCCGCCGGATTTCGACGGGCACTGCCTCAACTGCCTCTCGAGCAAGCACCGGATCGCCACCTGCACAGGACCACGCCGGTGCACCCGCTGCAGGAGCCCACAGCACCTCGCCAAGGACTGCAAGCGACCTAGGGAGCACGCCGCCGGAAGGGGCCGTGAGCTGGACTGCCGCTTTGTCCGGCAGCGGCACGACAGCACGGAAACGCCGCAGGGTTCGGCTGCCGATGGGGAAACGCCACCACCGTTGCAGCCAGCGCGATGCCCCTCACCTCGTCAGCTCGACAACTGTGATGACCCGTGCGCTGGGTTTGCCGATGGAGTACCTCCTGGCCACCTGGCTTTCCGGCCGCGGGAGGCTGAGTGTCACATCCAGCGGGACGCGGCCATGGACGCCGTAGAGGCAGCTCTACAGCTGGCACTGGTGGCGCAGCCAAGTGGAGACCCAAACCACCACAACACGTCTGAGGTGCTAATGGCGGTGATAGCTGCGACCGAAATTGACGCAGACGACATACGTGTCAAGAAGTACTTCCCCGAAAGATTCTTCATTCTTTGCGACACCACGGCGATCAAGGACCGGGTACTAGCGGCCTCGCCGGTGCCGTTCGGGAGATCGCCGCTGATCCTACTGCCATGGTCGAGAGTGGCGCACGCTAACCTTTCCACGCTGCAGTACAAGCTCTCTATCGAGCTAGAGGGGGTGCCGCCGCACGTTTGGCGGGAGGACACGGCGGCCAAGCTCCTCGCCCCCTACTACTGGATTCAGGAGGTCGAAGCGGTTTCGGCGGTGGCCGACGATCTCGGCGCTTTCAAGCTAACGGCTTGGTCCAAGGACCCGAGCACCCTGCCCAAGATCATCTGGTTGAGCATGGCAGAGCCGCCGCCCGGCGAGGCGGCCAGTGAGGGGGTCCGTTTCCACGGCTTCCGACCATTCCTGACGAAGAAGGACATGCTACGGTACAAGATCCTCGTTCATCTGCGGTGCGTCCGTGACTTCGCGCCGCCGCCCAGCGACAGCGACAGCTCCTCCAACGACCCGACGGACGACAGAAGGACCCGCACCCACCACCACTCTGCTAAAGGCAGCGGTGTGGGATTCCACCCATACCCCTGTCGACGCGGCGCCCCGGACGGTGCGGCACCGACCCAGCATGACGGCGACGGCGGTGGTGGACGCCGGCACGCCCATGGCAAGGGACCACGTGCCAGGATACCAGCCACTCAGAGGGTGGGACCCAACGGGAGGGCAAGAGTTCTGGCTCAGCAGAGGCTGAACATGGGCCCCTGCGCCAGGGTGCCAGCCACGCTGAGAATAGGACCCAACGGCTTGGAGAGGGTGCCAGTTCACCAAAGGCTGGCCATGCACAAGCCAGCATGCCACCATGGTCAAAAGAAGAAGGGGAAGCACGTCTGGCGCCCAAAGCAAGCTTCACGACAAGATGAGCCAGCCACCAACTTAGTGGAGGCAGCTCCGCAGTGCGACACCGGTCCAACTTCGCCCCTTCCTGACACCTATGCTGCAACAGATCATGTGAATATGGACGGGGTTGCGGTCTATCCAGATCAGGACAAGCAGGGCAGGCATCCCGAGGACCACTCAGAGAAAGAGAAGATCGCCCCGGCGGTCGGCAAGGATGGGGAAGCAGTTATAGCGCCTAGGGACCAGCTTGCAGCAGGCGCGCGGGCCTCCTCGGCGTTGGCAGGCCTGGACATGGCCTCCACTCCACGTTCAGCCGCGCCAGATCCCATGCGCATGGCATTCGCGCCATGCCCAGTCACGGAAGCGTCGCACCAAGATCAGCGCCAGACCGATGTTGATGACATGGTGGCCCCCCCAAGTCCGACATCTGCGCCTAGCCTACAATCCGTTGGAGGCCTCTCACCACAAGGCCACCAGGGGCAGGAGCAAGACACTAAAGCCCATCAAGCAGAAGGCACCCACCGGCCCAGTTCGTCGACTACGCCTAAACAGCCTGGGACAAGCAACGCCCAAGGAGACCTAGCCCAACCAGACTTGGTTGTGCCAGATGGGGGGAAACCCCGGTACACCAACGCTGGTAGCCGCAGTCGCCATCGCCGCCGCAAGACTCCGCATCGGCCCAGCGCCGATTCAAGGTATTCGCGCGAAGGGTCAAGAAACCAATGGCCACACCATTACTCAAGAAACCATCACCGACGAAGACGCCGTCTCCAAGACGCCCACCGCTGCGCAGTTGCAGGATTGCAGCGCAGACCCTGTCTAGGATCCCTACAGCCAAGAGGGGGGAGTACCTCGTGCTAAAACGCCTGGCACACGCGTCGGCCATCACGGAGGCAACGGTCGACAGCAAGTTTGGCGCGATCTTTGGAGGCAAGCCCGAAGACGACGAAGCACTCAGAGAACTGTTCCCGGATGGCAGGACGCTGCAAGAGCGCCGGCGCCGCAGACGCGCGCCACGGCAGCAGGCGTGACCAGCTCTCGCCTCGCGTCGGTATCATATCTTCATGGATAATACGACAATCGTGTGCTGGAACGTGCGCGGACTGAACGCCGCGGCACGCCGGGACAACGTGTGCACGATGATGAACGGCGCACGTGCCCACATCGTTTGCCTCGTTGAAACCAAGCTTAATGATGTAAATCAGTGGACCGTCGCCTCCATGCTAGGCGCTAATTACAGGGATTTCGCTTATGTACCTCTGTCAACACCCGAGGGGGAATTTTGGTCGCTGCCCAAGCTCCAGACGTTGAGCTACAACAACCTTTCATCGATGCTACCCTTGCACCGTGAAGGTCGTAACCCACACAAGTGAGCCTTGGTGGCTGGCCACGGTTTACGGACCGGAAGAGGCGGAGAAGAGCCTGTTCCTGGAGGAATTGGAGGCCATCTGCGACCTCTGTGACGGAGCCTGGGCGGTGATCGGCGACTTCAATCTCATTCTGGATGAAGCCGACAAGAACAATGCACGCATCAACCGCCGAACAATTAGGGCGTTTCGGGACACCGTAGCCACGCTGCAGCTTCTGGACATCCACCTTCATGGTCGTCGTTACACATGGAGCAGCGAAAGAGAACAACCCATCCTGGTCCGGCTGGACCGAGTCCTGGCATCCATGGAATGGGAGGAGCAATTCCCAGCCTGCCACTTGCAAGCGTTGGCTTCAGATGTCTCGGATCACTGCCCCCTTCACCTGCAGACCAACTTTCTGCTATCTACAACGCCAAGATTTCACTTCGAACTGCACTGGCCCAAGTCCCCTGACTACCAGGAGGCGCTGCAGCAGGGATGGGTCCAGCAGGGGGACATCCAGGACCCAATCGCGCGTCTCGACGTCATGCTCAGGCATCTCGCAGCAGAACTAAGGAGCTGGGCCGCCCGGAAGATCGGGTGCATCAGGGAGCAGTTGATCATGGCAAGGGCCATCATCCTCAAGTTGGATCGGCTCGGCGACATCCGCACGTTGTCCGACTCCGAACGGGCACTACGGGCAGACCTCAAACGCAAATGCCTCGGGCTGTCTTCACTGGACCGCACAATAGCAAGACAGCGGGCACGTGTGCGCTACCTGGCCGATGGCGACGCAAACACCCGCTACTTCCACCTGCTTGCCGCTGGGCGAAGAAGGAAGAACGCAATCACCAGGCTGAAGGTGACGGCGACTTCACATCGAGCCACAACGCAATGGAACAAGCAATCTTTGAACACTTCAGGGGAGTCTTTGGCACGCCAGGACACGTGGAAGGGACAGTGGACTTCGCGGCACTGGGCATCGAACAGCAGGACCTTGACTTGCTGGAGCAAGCGGTGTCCGAAGAGGAAGCCTGGAACGCAGTCAAGACATTGCCGCCTGACAGAGCTCACGGACCGGATGGTTACACAGGCGCGTACTACAAGCATTCCTGGTCGGTCATCAAGCATGATGTACTGGCTGCCATCAATGCCACGTTGTTCGGGGACTGCAGGGCTTTTGGCCGCCTCAACGGGGCACTCATTGTGTTGTTACCGAAGACGGCAGACGCCTGTGAGCCGGCGCACTACAGACCTATCACTATGATCCACAGCGTGGCAAAGCTGATTTCCAAGATCCTGGCACTAAGGTTAGCTCCCAGGATGCAATCATTGATTTCACACGAGCAGAACACATTCATCCGAGGGCGATCAATTCATGACAACTTCAAATACATCCAACGTGCTGCGGTGCTGCTGCGCAAGACCAGAACGCCAAAAATCCTGCTGAAACTTGACATCGCGAAGGCGTTTGACACGGTTCAATGGCCGTTCCTGCTTGACGTGTTGCAAGCCATGGGGTTTGGAGTCCGCTGGAGGCGCTGGATAACAACACTGCTATCCACTGCCTCATCAAGCATCCTGCTGAACGGACAAGCCGGAAGGAAAATTCGGCATCGGAGAGGGGTTCGCCAAGGTGATTCACTATCCCCATGTTGTTCATTTGCGCCATGGAGGTGCTCGCCCGGCTGTTTAACGCAGCACGGGAGGACGGGGTTCTCCGAAACCTTGCCGATGGGAGGATCAGATTTCAGTGCAGCTTGTATGCGGACGATGTCATCATGTCCACGTTCCGAGATGTCAATGAGGCAACGACGATCAAAGGGATCCTCCAGATCTTTGAGGAGGTTTTGGGCTTGGCGACCAACATGGCCAAATGCTCGATCACGAACATTTTTGGCGCCGAAGGAATAATGCCGGAGCTACAGCAGATCCTTGGCTGTCAGATCGTGGCCTTTCCAATCAGATACTTGGGTTTGCCCCTCAGCACAACCAAACTGCCAAAGGAGCAAATCCGGCGCACCGTTGACACCGTCGAGCGTAGACTGCCTGCTTGCCATGGGCCCCTGATGGCGAAGAGCGGCCGATTGATTTGGGTGAAGTCCGTGCTATCGGCTATCCCAATCTATTGCATGCTTGCAGACGGACTACCGCCGTGGGCCAGAGCGGAGATCGACAGGATTTGTCGCCGATTCCTTTGGAGTGGCAAGGACGGCAATGCTCGCGGTAAATGCATGGTGGCCTAGAAAACATGCACAAGACCAAAGGAGCTAAGGGGGCTCGGAATCCCTGACCTAAAGCTTGTGAACACCACATTCCAAGGCAAATGGCTCTGGCTGCAACGCAACGACGCAGAGAGGGCGTGGGCAGCGCTGCCACTGAAGCAGTCCACAGAGGCAGCGGACTTCTTCAGGGCCTCCACAAGGACGATCGTCGGGAACGGGCAAGAAACCTTGTTCTGGTTAGATAGCTGGATTGGAGGGGTCTCTATCACGGCCATGGCACCGACGCTGATGAAATTCATTCCCAAGCGCGTCGCCAACCGGCTAACTGTTGCGGAGGCTCTGCCCGGGCGTCACTGGGTGCAGGCCATCTCTAGCGGGATCACCGTTCCAGCGGCAGCAGAGTACCTGCTGGTCTGGCATGCAATCCGCGATGTAGAACTCAACGACGACCCGGACCTCCTGGTATGGCGATGGAGTCCAGACGGGAGCTTCTCCGTCAGGTCTGCATACCAGGCGCTACACATCGGCTCGCACCCCATCCCGGGCTGCGTGCGAGTCTGGGAAGTATGGGCGCCGCTGCGCGTCAAGCTATTCCTCTGGCTGACCTTGCGCAGACGCCACTGGACAGCGGATAGACGTCGTCGCCACGGACTAGAAGCTCATGACGCCTGCTTCCTGTGTGACCAGCAGGCAGAAACGATTGACCACATCATCATCCAATGCCCCTTCGCGCGACAACTTTGGGTCGAAGCTGCGTCGGCTCTGGGAGGTCAGGTGCAACAGCAGCCGGATGGGACCATGGTAGAATGGTGGGGAACTTGGCGGGTGTTGTGGCCAACTGCCTACGCCAAGGGAGCGGACACCATGTTTGCACTAATAGCATAGGAGCTATGGAAGGAACGCAACGCAAGGTGCTTCCGCGGATCAACGACTCAGCTAGACGCGCTCAAGGCACTGATCAAGCATCAAGCAGAGCTATCGATCACGGCCGGTGCCAAGCACCTAGGGAGGCTACTTCAGCGAGTAATAGTTTAAGCCTACTGTAAGGGGGGCTGGACGTTCATGTTAATCCAAACTGCCCCACTTGTAATTGAAACACCCTTCTACTTAATGAAAATACGTGCAAGCCTTTTGCGTGATTGAGAAAAAAAACTTCCAGAATCAATTAGAATCAAGATCTCTTGATGATTAACCAACCCAGAGAGTTTGATGGTTTTCTTGCCTTGAACACCCTCATTGGCATGATGAGATAGACTGAAAATTTCATCACCTTCATCATCACTAGATTTGTCAGATGACTGTTTCTGAGAGTGAATCCGGCTGCACTGCTGCCATGAGTTCCTCCAAAACATGTAAACCCACCTTCTCAGGGCACTTATGATTGCGGTTCCACTTTTCGCCATATGTCATACACAGTCCTTGTTCTCGGCGCTGTGTTCTGAGAGCTTGCAGTTTTTCGTCCCAACGGGATTTAGCAGGATCAACAGCTTGAGGTATTGGACCCATGATGCCAGGTTGAGGATTTGGATATTGTCTGTCTGGCAGCTTGTGAACATCCCTGTTAGGCTTCTTGAAGAATGGTTTGACTCAAGATTCCAGCAGAGATTCCTGCATTAAAGCCAGGGACAGAGCCACATCAACAGTTCTAGGCTTGTGTAACATGATAGCAGATTTAATGTCTGGATTGAGACATTGGAGGAACTTGCTAACAAAGAACACATCATCTAAGCCCTTGTTGTGTACTAGAACTTTATGCATGATGCTTTGGAATCTATCAAAGCACTCTTGCACACTGGTATGCTGTTTGATTTGCAGGATGTCATTCATAGCATTATGGTAAAGATCTCTACCAAATTTAAAATCTACAGCAATGCATAGTTCTACCCAACTGATTTCTTCATCAGAATGTTGTGCCTCATAGGTTTGGAGCCACAACTCAGCACTACCAGAAAAATGAATGGTAGCAAATTGTGCCCACAAGTGCATAGGAACATGATACATGTTAAAGTATTTTTCACATTTTTCCTTCCATGACTTAGGATTAGCACCATCAAATTTTGGGAACACAGCCTTAGGAAGACGAATTTCCTTGGGATAATGATGGGGCACATGCACATTGTAATACTGTGAAGAATCAGGGATATGAATGAGATGGGAATTGATTCCAGTGGGCTGACCATTGGCCAGGGGTGGAGGATGGAGGACCACAGGCCCTTTCTCCAACCCCTGTGTAGTCGATTCAACGCCGAGGACCTTGGCCCGTCCCTCCTCCTCGCGCGACGGGACATGAGGCTGGGGATGTGTTTCCAACGCCTCCACGCGCGACGTGAGTTGCTTGACGTCCTTGCTGAGTTCCGGGGCGAATTGATCCACCTCCGGACGCCAGCGGTTGAAGGTTTCCATGAGCAGGAGCATTGACTTCATCTGCGCCGCCAACCCGTCAAGCTTCTCTTCCGCAGTCGCCATGCGAGATGTTAGGGTTGGTGGTTTGGGTTTGGGAGCCAGTGAGCAGGTGGAGCGTGGACGCGGCGGCGGCGGTAAGGTAGGTGGTGGCGGGGATGTGGTGGTGGTAATCGTTGGACCAACCGGAGAGGAAAATCTAGATCGATCCAGAGAACCTCCGTGGGATTTTACGGATCCAGACGAGCAACGGTATCAGAAGGTAGGATAATGGCTCTGGTACCAAATGTGGCAACCTTTGCCGGAGGGAGGTGGCCGGCGTGCACGCACGGTGGTTGAGCACGGCGACGCCGTCTTGAGCAGGAAGCAATCAGGAAGAAGGGTAATGAATTAGTTTCTCATTGTTCGCTATCCTCCCAACCACCCACATAGCGAGTCTATAGGTTTAGAATTCATGGGCCTTGGCCCGATACAACCATGCGGCCACACGCCGTCTTACAGGCCCAGTAGCAATACGGAATGTAATACATGACCAAGGAACAGTCTTGTAGTAGCCCGTGACACCGAGCTATCCTGCTTCAGATCACCAAGCAACCGAAGTACATCACCAGCCACTTCATGACATGTCTGCCCTTTCTCGCCCTAATTTACCTTATTTCTGACATTCCACCACTTCCAGAGAAAGATGATCGCGTCTTGAGGCAGTCCTCTTCTTTCAAAGATGACACGTCCTGAACTACTTCCCATGCGTTACGCTTGAGGAGAAGCTTAGCTTCTGATGGATCATCTCCAAACTGAGGTCAAGCCAGCACTGTTTCACATGTTTACACTTGAGGAAGCAATGTCCAGCATCCTCATCTAGTCGCCAGCATATCGGACACCAAGTGTCCAGTTTCAAACCTTTCCTTTTGATATTGAGTTTCAAAGGTAGGCTATTATGAGCAAGCACTAGTAGAAACAGGCTCATAGCTGGCGCCCTCTTTTTATACCACAGGCGGTTCCAGTTACGACGCGCCTATGGTATAAATAGGGCGGTGTCAGAGATTTTCGGCCGCCTGTGGAAACGGTTTATCACAGGCGGTTGACTTAAGCAACCGCCTTTGTTATCTATGTATAAATACCCCTTCTTCCTCCCCGACCAGAACACAGTATCTCGCACCCACCTTCCATTGGGGGCGATTTTGGAGTTCCAGATTTCTCAAAATACAAAGGGAGAGGTTTTGACATTTCTAGGAAGAAGGTTGCTAAAAGAGGTTAGTTTATGTCCCTATTGCCTCAATTTGCTCATTCTAGCTCAATTTGAGTCACTTTTTGGATCTAGGGTTTCACCATGAGTGAGAGAGAATAGCTAGCTTTTTGTCTTGATTACTTGATATGGTTAGATGGGGTTGTTTAATATGGTTGGATAATGTCTCTCAACATGTGTGCTTCTCAATTTAGCTAGTTTTTA
>Ga0182004_10003997_pt1 | contig 11830 bp, 6 predicted proteins | sample Sormic07211540_1_FD_120479 | JGI IMG/M metagenome (GOLD analysis project Ga0182004, IMG submission 120479) | Endophyte microbial communities from Sorghum bicolor roots, Mead, Nebraska, USA - 072115-40_1 MetaG | ecosystem: Host-associated > Plants > Roots > Unclassified | place: USA: Nebraska...
AGTATTCACGGAGGTTTTCTTTTATTTATGCGATTGGAAGAATCGATCCCGCGACACGGCTGACGGAGGTTTGATTTGACGCGAGGCTGAGGGTGTGTAAGGTCGTGATCATACTTCTAATCTAGGCCGTTAAATCTATAGGACATGTGTTGTGAGTCGTTGATCTTGCAGGTGGGATTTGCCTGGAAAAGATTTCAATTATAGTATAGATTAGAATGAAAATACTATTTGGGAAAAGCAGACACTTCATTTCAGGATTTTAGCAAACCTAGTAGCAAATACCCTTGCTAGAAAAGAATATTTCTGAATATTTGTGCAGCAGGTTCAGGAAATCAATGAAGGCCATGTTTGCATTTATATGCGATAATCCTAATTAAAATGCATATATATTCTACAGGAACAAGCATCCAAAGCCAGACATTTCAATGAACTTGGGTTTGCATCTAGAAACATATAATATCCTGATTGACGCTACTAGTTGGGAATTAGAGCACCAAATCCTTTCCCATGAGTAACTGAAAGCTGCATTGAACTAGCATTGGCAAACAAAACAATCTCACCTTGCTGCAACTGAAGAGGCCGCAGGGAACACATCCGGCACTAGAATCATCAAATTGGATCAAGAAAGGGAAGGGGGAGGAGTAGGAGATGGTGCATGTCTAGTTGGGGAAGGGGATTTGGAGGAGGAGCACCTGTATCTGCCAGCAGTGTTGGAGGGAGCACACGCAGGAGAGGCGGCAACGGCGGTGGGCTAACAGCAGCGACATCGCCAGGAGAGTTGCCATTCCTTTCTCTGGGAGTTAACTGCGAGAGCTGATGATGAGACATGGGCGAGCATAATGGTCTCACTAAAGTTGAGTTCAGTAACTGCACTTACCAACCATTGTGCTGCTAGGAGATTGCTTTGAAAGGATTCCAATATAGTCCTGCAAATCCATCAAAAGACCACTAGATTAAGAAGTTAAGCTACCACGCATTAGAGAACAGGAACTTGAATCACAGAGCATAACACATGATTGTCTGTCACATGGTACAGAAGAAACCTCACCTTTGCCACATCGAGACGCTGGCAATCCATGGCCACCTGCTTGCAGAACGACCACTCTGCACAGGAAGAGAGCGAGAACGAGTTTAATACTGAAATCTAGAGTAGAGACAGCGGACGGAAGCTGCAAAAATGGCGGATATGTTTTCTCAATTTGACTAGCAAAATCTCAGAGACTGCGATAGATCCCGCAGAGACATGACACAATCTAAACATCTAAGGGATAGAATCGACAAGGGTTGAGCAGAGCAATCCAAATCCACCACGCCTGCAGAGAGACGAATGGATCGTCGTGGCCGGGATGCGAGACTAGGGGCGAGATCTAGCGAGAGAGAGTCAAGGAAGGAAGGGGAAGGCAGAGCGCGTTACGTTCTGAGTCGAGGCCGGAGCACGCGGAGACATTGTTGAGGAGGGCAAGGCTGACGCGGAGGACGTGGGCGCGTGGGACGGCGGGCGCAGAACCGGCGGGCGAGGCAGAGGTAGTCCCAGGCGCCGCCATCGTTGTGCTCCGCCTGCTCCTCCAGGCGCAGCAGGCACGCTTCATCTTCCACCGTCATCACCAGTAGCGACGGGGAGCTGAGAGGGTGAGAGGATGGGGAGCGAGACGGCGCAAGGAGGCCCCTCGGCGGCGGCGAAACTAGGCTCGCGCGGCAGAGGTTGGCGGCGAGCTGGCCTCGTGCGCCGGAGGGGGTGGTGAGCTGGGCGAAAGTGCGAAACCGACATCTCCTCCCAAGTACCCACGATCTCGAAATTAGAAAAAAAAAAAACTAGATAGGATAAAGAGAATGCGGGCACGGCCGCACGGGGGACGTCGTGGTGGGAGTGCCCATGGTTGGCTCTCGACTCTCGTCTGTAATTTAGGTTGGTTGGCTCGACTCGGGTACTGATTATTATTCAGTACCCAGGGTGATATATAGAATATATATATATATATATATATATATACCCAAACTATAAAATCGGATTTTCTATTCTTTAATTTTCCAAAACTAATGAAATAACCCCCTCAAACGGTCTTGGACATAGATTTTTGCACAGTGATAGTGGTTTTTTTTATTTCTGCTAAATCTTTAAAAAATCATAGTAAATTATAAAAAATTATAAAATTAAAAATCTAATTTTGTTAGACTCCACGTGAGTAGATCTACACAGGAAACATATAATATAATATGCTTTTATGGTCTAATTATGGTAAAATTTTTATGATATATTAATTATTATATGCTTGAACTATAGTAAAAACTAGCAAACATTCCGTGTGTTGCAATGGGGAAAAAATATCTAATATTTTTTAGAAACAATAACGAGAATAATACATATATACGTTTATGTTTTACCATATCTGGGAAATCCATCTTGGGCATAGCAGCCTTGGGTAGAAGTTGTGTGCTGGGTATCCTTCTTGTCTTGTCGTGGGAGAAGCTTGTGCTTGGGTGAGGTTTCAGGTTTTTCCAGTGTGTTGGCCGTTGGGGCTTGGCAAACATATTCTATAGTATATTTTTAGGACGATTGAAAAATATCCTTATGTCGTTCTTTTTAAAATTTCTTTATTATTTTTTGTTCTTTATGCTTTGCTCTAGATTTTATTATTATTTATTTTTGATGGATATTTAATACCAATATCATTAATCTAAAACTATAATACTATTCATTTTATATTATATATATATATATATAGTGATGTTTACGTAATATATGCGATGTTCTATAATGTGTCTGAGTGATATTCTATAATACATTTAGTGATGTTCACTTAGTACATACGTGGTGTTCTATAATATATTTTTTTTCTTTATGTTTTGCTCTAGATTTTATTATTTTTTATGTTATATATTTATTTATTTTTATGTATATTATATATTAATTTTGTGAACCGAAAACTAGAATATTGTTTTTCTAAGCTGAGAGCATATTTTCTTATAAAGACAGAACATTATTCTCTGAACTAGAATATTGTGTCTCCTCAATAAAAGAAAATGTTTTGTGTTCATATGATAAATGGTCGTTAATAAAAATTTATCTAAATATATCTATGTGGATTTTATTTTGAATGATTTATCATAAGAAATATGATGGTGTAATCAGATTTCAGTTTGGATGTTTGGTTTAGAAGTTATGATTTTTTAAAGTTTGTTGATAAAAGTGGAAACGATATGGATGAAGTGGGTCCTGCAAGATGGGCAGCTTGCACCAGCCACGACGTATCTCGCTGCAGGCGTTGCGCGTGCCTGAAACTTTGCGCGGCAAATCATCGGACGAAGGATGAACGCTAGCAGGCTCCATCTATCCATACCTATTTATATCTATATCTATATCGATAATATCTATCTCTATAATATCTATATCTTTTATATACACTTTAAAAAGACTGTAGTCTCATCATCTACCCGGTTACAAAATCTCGATTCCTGCTCACGTGTCAATGTTTGGCTGAAAAATATAAAGTGGAGCTGAAAAATATAGAGCGAAGCAGTAACAAACATGTTTTGTGAATCATTTCTAAAACATATATAATCTCATTCCGGGGACTCGCTTATCGGAATGTTACCGTAGCATTAGAAGAGACTCTATCCTAGTTCAAAATAAGAAAACAAACTGAGATCGAGCACTCCATGTATGCTACAAGATATGTGATGTATAACATTGGGTTTAGGAAACTTTCGTTGTGTGGTGAGGGAGGGAGAGAAGGTTTAGTTATTAGGTAAAGTGTAGTTAGTTCAAGTTGAACCTCATCTTATTTTTGGTTAAAAAACGAATTGGTTTTAATCTTTTAAAACTTCAACTTGGTCAGAACATGCTATGCAAAGTTTTAATTTAAAAACCTTAAATTACGATTTTGAAACAGGGAAAGAGAGAAAAGGTGATAAGGTTTTGATCTAAGGCCTTGTTTAGTTTTCAAAAAATTTTGCAAAATTTTTTAGATTCACCGTCACATCGAATATTTAGACACATACATGGAGTATTAAATATAGACAAAAATAAAAATTAATTGTATAGTTTGGTCGGAATTGACGAGACGAATCTTTTAAGTCTAGTTAGTCCATGATTTTTGGAACTAAACAAGGCCTAATTGCTACATGCATCACACAATAGCACAATTTTTTTTTAAAAAAAAACAAGGTACATAAAAACAACTGCTTGAAATTTTAGGCTTCCCGCTACAAGCAAACCATTAGGAAACTCCATGCTCAGCTCAATGTACCACGATCCCTGTTAATTAACGACTCATTCTTTTGCACCAAAGCAAGCAAACCAATGTACACCCTCGTCCTAGAACTTCCATGGAATGTACAGTACAAGAAACAGTAATGGGCAGGCTGGCAATCGCCACGCTCTTTTCCACATACACGCGCATGCATGCAGCTAGCTCTCATAGATCTCGCAAGCCTACAGCTTCACCGGTAGTCCATAGTTGTGGAAGCATCGGATGACCCCGTCGCGGCCGCCGGTGACGACGACCTTGTTCCAGGCGGCCGACACCTTGGTGCTGCACTCGTCCATCCCGGCGCAGTTGACGTACTTGAGCGACGGCAGCAGCTTCTCCTCGGGCCACGTCGCGGCGCCCCTCGCTCCATCCGCCGAGAACCACGTCCCAAACGAGCAGAACTCGCGGTCGCGGCAAAGCGTCGGGGTGGCCCCCTTCGACGACGACGACGACGACGACGACTGGAGATCTTCTTGCTGCTGCAGCATCCCCGGCCATGTCGCCACGGACGTGACGCCCTTGGAGAAGAAGTGCTCGCAGGAACGAACTCTTCTTGATGCTCCGGTGGTGGTGCTTTTGCCCGCTGCTGGCCCGTCAAAGTTCCAGATGTAGACGTTGGAGTCGCCACCTGCTGACACAAGGTACTGGCCGTCGGAGGTCAGAGACGGCGGTACCAGGACCTTGGAGCCTCGCCGGCCTACAACGGGGACCAAGAAAACAATGTGTAAACTTGGTACAGGCTGTAGTGTGCCTAGCTAGGCTAGGAGTAGTACTGACTACTGAGTACTGACGACAGGCAACCAAGAAATCTAACCTTCAAACTTTCGGCTGATCTTAGCTCCTCCATCGGAGACTCGAATTTTAGAACCTGCTGAAGCGATCATGATCCCAGCAGGATCACCGTTTGAATACTGCGAGGCAGAATAGATTGAGCAAATGTTTCTTATGAGGAGGAGAAAAACACATTGACTGAATCACTGAACCAAAACAGCTAACCTGAAGGCTGGTGATCTGTCTACCAGCAGATTTCTTCTTCGTTACCTTCATTACTTTCTCCAGTTCCACGTTTTCACCTGTATTCAATTCAATTGCCTGGTTAGGAGCTATAGAGTGTAATACCACCATAACCGTCTCGATGAATAAACTCATACTAAACATCAGAAATGGCTGTTGCACCTGCATGGTAATAGAACCGGCACCTCCCTGAAGCGATTCCGACAATAAGACCCTGAGGAGGAAAGAAATGCCTGGGTTAGCACCCAGTTAGTTGGAAATGGTAAAACTTCAGTAGCATTTTGATCAGGTTTCAACCTTTCCATCTGGCTGGTAACTCACAGCAGTTATGATATCCTTTGTATCAGCCCAGTCAACTACTCGCCTCTCTGAAACATCCCAAACACGGACTTTGCCATCTATTGAGCCGCTAACGAAGTATCTTGCGTCAACCGGATTGGATTGAATGCATGTTACTGTTACCATATTCATCATAATAAATAAGAAAATATCAGATTCAAATCATGGATAGATGCAAAAAAAAGAAACTTTTGGCTATACAAATACAGTGACTTTACTGTAGATGTCAAAGGCTATATGGTATTTGTTTTTAATGTTTGTGCATACCATAATCTCTGTGCTTGAATACTGCTAGACAGTCATCACAGCCAACTTTCCACATGCGTACAGTCTTGTCTTTAGATGAAGTCAAGAGAAACTGCAGGAAATGTTAAATAGTCAGTTTTCAAATTCGATAGACAAGAACTCAGTTATATGATTTGACTGATATGAATGTAAAGTTGTTAACAGAACTTCACATGCATGTATTACATTCACTTAATTCTCACATGTGACATGAGTGACCAAAGCATACTGGATAAATAAAAGCTTACATTTGATTTTGACCATGTCATATCCAAGATATCACTTGTGTGACCATGAAACTCATGCAGTGGTGTCTCTGCAATGTTGAAAACTTTCTTGGGTATTATGGCAAGGGCTCGTCTCTGGCCTTTTCCCACCTTCATTTTCAGGCCTTTATTTCTGTTCAAGGATTTGACAGGCGCCTCTCTGATGTACAAATCAGGAGAGGATTCAACTTCTTGTATCATCCAAATGCACACGATGCAGTCTTCGCCGACACTCGCTAAATACCATCCACATGTACTGAACTTCATGACCCTGATTGAACCTCCGTGGGCATGGATTTCTTGGCACATGTAGAGAGCAGAGAAGTCCATCCACTTTTTGTTCTGCTGATAAACTTTTGTTGTAAACAATGTGCCTGTCTTCAGGCTTTTCATTCGTGTGTCATGCAAACAAATTATATCTTCTCCATTCTTTCTTGTGAACTTTCCACAAAAACTCTTGGTATCCTTTTGCTTCTCACTAAATGCTACATTCATTCCCCTTGCAGGACCACGACCACTGCCCTTCTGCAAGAACTCATGAACAAGCTGAGAGAAGCTAAGAAAACCTTCTGACTGGTCTATATTCATGATTCTGTTTGTACCAACCTCATCAAGTATTCCAGTCAGTTCATGGTGCTCGCTTTCATGAAGCACAACACTATTCCTAGTACTATCTGGTGCTGATGCACAATGAGAAAAAGACGGCCGATATGAAGAACAGATGCTATTAATTCTTTCCTCCAGGTCACGAAATGCACGGTCAGCCAAAATTTCTCCCTGCCACTGCGAAAAGGTGATTCCAGTAGGAATGGGTTTAACAAAGCCCATCCCAATCATGAATCTGTGCCGCCTTTCATTGACACTCATCAATTCACTTGTCCAGAGCTCATCCTGATCAGGTCCCCATGATGCTGATAATTGGTCACTTGTGCTGCACCTAGCTGAGAAATATGTTGAACTTCTTATATCATCAGATGTCTCCGAGAATATGTCATCCTGTCCATCGCTATTGTACATTTTCCTCAAGCTTCTATGTACTAATTAAGAAAACCTATGACACCTCCACATAGCCACTGTATAATTCGATGGTGATAAAACTGCCAAAAAAAGAGAGAGAGAATGTAGAGCGTCAGGTCCACATCATGTGGCTATAGAAGAAATCATGATTTACAAAGCTTAGCAATAAGGACGGCAGATACGGTATCACAGAAAGGACTAGGTTATTCAAGAATTAGAACAAATTGCACAGCACCCAATTGATCACTAAAGGAAAATGAACACAATTACACATCAGGAGAGATGACTACAGAAAGAGGCTATAGGACATCACGACATAGATGCAACGAGTAGATCAACATAGTGAGAACAGATTGGTACAGAAACTTGCCACACACATGTACAGATTTATATCCTACTGCTCACTCAAACTAAAGCGCAAGTGTGTCAAAACCACAAAATCCTGAGTTTCAAAAAAAAAACACAAAATCCTGGAGGAACATAGCAGGTTTCCGTTTCCTATAAGAAGGCACTTTTTTCTCGAAATACGCAGAAAAATATGAATCATTATATTAGAGACAGGAAATAGGCTTACAATCAGCGAATCCTACATCATCGTGGAGAACTGCTGCTCTTCCCAAACACTAAACAAGTTGCACTTACAACGGCCATATTTGGATGCAAAGTATTATTAGAGTATATATTGGATAAATATTGTGCTGTTGCAAACTAGTTTTGTTTTTGAATGTTGCCATTTGTTTGGATGTAACAGACCTTTAACTTTCCAAACCACTGTATTGCTACAGTCCTTTAACTCCATTCGAAACTTGCTTTTTGTAAACCACAGTTGTACATTCCTTAGGCTCATTAAAAAATAGTTGCTTGATATCGTAGTTTTCTAAAACAAAAGCATCCAAATAATCAGTTCCTTAGAGGATGCTACAGACCTCCAAACATCGTGATTTGGCTACTTGGGTATGGAGTAACCATTCCTTCCGAAAACAAGTACTTATATCTTTATTTTTCTTCCCAAAGTATGAAAACTTGAAGAACCTAACGAGGACTTATTAGGAGCTGGTTCACCATAAATTAAACCAATCCAGAGCTGACCAAGATGTTTAATGAGAGAAGTGATGGATTTTCCCCTTATATTGTGATAAACTTTTTAGAAGTCTGTATATTTCAGAAAGATGGAATATTGAACAACAGAAATGAGCACAAACACCACAAGATTGCTTGGCCAGTACCGCCCTATGCCCACGCCAACCAATGTTGGAACCTCTCATCCGGTCATTCATATCCTTTGTAATTGATAACTACCCATTACTATCCTTCTTAATTGATAATTGATTGGTCTCCCTCTATTCAAAATATAAATGATGTTTGAAGCAGCTAAGGGCTTCCCCACCGCAAGCTGATAACATTGTTGGCTTCAACTCAAACTGATATCCACGTAGATATAGAAGAAACAGAATGGATTAATACAAACTACTATTGAGGTAAAAAGGGTCCATTTCCACCTTTTCCTCATCCCTCCTCCCTCTCAGCTACCTCACCTTTTGTCAAACCAGTGAAACTCTTTTGCCCCGACGAACTCCAGAAAGTATGTATAACATTTAGATAAGACCAACCCCAATGCACCAACATGGTTATTAGCCTCGTAGAAGGCGCGAGAGAACGAAAGGCTTGTAGTCATGTTGCCAAGCCTCTAGCTTGTCTTATGTTGGTGTTACTTTAAAACATCAGTCGCACACCCCTTCTTAATTGATAATTGATTGGTATGGCTTGGAGCCATATACTCCCTCTATTCAGAAAATAAATGATATTTGAGGCAGCTAATAAAGGCTTCTCCACCACAAGCTAACAACATCGCTTCAACTGAAAACTGCCATCCACGTAGACATAAAAGAAACAGATCCAGGTAGACATAGAAGAAAAGGATCCAAGTAGACAAAAGAAATAGAACGGATTAACATAGACTACTCTTGCATTAAAAAAAATGGTCCCTTTCACCTTTCTCTCATCCCTCCTCCCTCTCACCTAGCTTAGCTTTTGTCAAACCAGTAAAACTCTTTTGCCCCGGATGCGCTCTAGGAAATATGGCCTTGTTTAGTTCACCCCAAAATCGAAAAACTTTTCAAGATTCTCCGTCACATCGAATCTTGCAGCACATACATGAGACACTAAATATAGATGAAAATAAAAACTAATTACACAGTTTACCTGTAAATCGCGAGATGAATCTTTATGCCTAGTTACTTCATGATTGGACAATGTTTGTCACAAACAAACGAAAGTGCTACAGTTCCGAAAACCAAAAAATTTGGTTTTCGGAACTAAACAAGGCCTATGTATAACTTTTGGATGACATCTAACTTTGAGATACAACCAGCTTCAACGCACCAACATGATTGTTAGCCTCGTGGGGCCACATAGGCTCGGACCCCACATGGAGGAAAGAAGACGGGGGAAGGGTGGTTAATTTGGTAGTGTGTCAGGGTGGCTTGGACAAAAAGTAAAGATTTGAGGAGGGAGAATAAGGTACATGAGAAAAAGAAAAGCTTATAGTCATGTTGTAGTGTCGCATTGTCTCATATGAAACAACACCCCTTCTACTACATGCATTGCAACGAATTATATGGCAGCAACTTTTTATTCAAACCTCCGGTTCGTGTTGGTCTACATTGGTGTTGCTCTAAAACACTTGTTCTTCGTCCCTATTCTACTTAATTAATCGATATGGCTTCGAGCCATATACTCCCTCTGTTTGAAATATAAATGATGCTTGAGGCAGCTAAAGGGCTTCCCTAACGCAAGCTAATAACATTGATGATTTGAACTAAAAAAATGTCATCCACGTAGACATAGAAGAAACAGAACGGATCAACACAAACTACTCTTGAGGTCAAAATGGCTACTTTCACCTTTTGCTCATTCCTCCTCCCTCTCAACTAGCTCACCTTTTGTCAAACCAGTAAAACCCTTTTGTCTCGACACACTCTGGGAAGTATATATATAACTTTTATATAAGGCATAAATTTTAGATAAGACCAGCCACAATACACAAACGAAGTTGTTAGCCTCGTAAGACCACGTGGACGAGAGAAGGCGGGGGACGCCGCCTTGTTCGTTTGGCTGATAAGCTATGACAGAAAGTATTGTTGGCTGATATATTGTGAGAGTTTGAAAGTGTGTCAAGATGCCTTGGCTAGAAAAACTAAAAGTTTGAGGAGAAAGAAAAAGTGCGTGAGAGAGAAGAAAGGCTTCTAGTTATGTTGTAGTGTTGCCTGTCTAGATAAGGCATCACCTCTTTTGCAACATGTCATGGAACAATAGCTGTTTCAGCATATAGCAGCAGAAACCTGCAGCTCGATCGTGTTGGTCTGCATTGGTGTTGCTCTAAAACATTTTGTTCTCCTCGGCAAGGTATTGTATCAGGCAGCATACGAGACCACTAATCCACATGTGAGCTTGACACCAGTGGCGGAGCTTCCTTAACTTAAACCCAGAGTGGGATCCCAAGGCAAGACAGGCTTTGGCCGCCCCGCCGCAGTCATGTCAGGTCGAGCAATCCCGCCGCCCTGCCAGCGCGCGGCTGCGCCAGGATAGAAACACGGCAGAGAAGACAGACAGCTGCCCTCCCTTTCGTTGCCAGTTCGCTGGACAGCGAGGTGACAGTAGCAGGAGCGGCGGCCGAGAGTAGGCGTGTGGCGGCGTAGTACAGTATACTACTCCTAGCAGTAGCCAGCGAGCAGCGTGGCACTCTGCCGGTGCCGTCCCCTGCCCCTCGCCGCCGGCTGGCTGCGGCTGTGCACTGCAGGCAGGGTGGGCCGCGGGGCGGGCGTGCATTAAAAAGCCTGCGCCGCCGGCGCGCCAGACACGGATCTTCCCGCCCGCGTTAAAGGAGCAGTCTTTTTCCATCGGTACGGCGCTGTTCATTACTACTACAGCTGGGGACAAAGAGAGAATCGAAATGGAAAAAAAAAAGTTCAGTCTGAGCCAGCCGTCGTCGGTCGTCCCCACTCCCAACGGTGGCCAGAAGAAAGCGCTGTCAACGGGCGAGCTCGCCGCTGAAGTTCATCGGTATGAGGTCGCATGATGGTCACCGAGAAGTATGGGAGCTCCGGACGCATGTCTGTTTCCGGTGACCGGAAATCACGCACGGTGAAACAGGAAGGAATTGTCAGTTGTTGCGGAGCAGTGGAAAACAGACGCTCAGGTAACTGACGGGTACTCCTTTTCTATCAGGGTCAAGAAGAATGAGATATTGCCTTGTTGGTTAAGGTTAACCACAGCAAACAGTCCGGGTGTATTGTAGTAGAAAACAAAAATGGATCTATGCAAGTCGGACGAGGCGAACAACACAACATCTCCTATCTAGTCTACGTACGCTAGACTCGCAGAACCTACTCAACAAGTTACGAGAGTTCCTGCGATCCCACCCACTTCTAGAACAGAGAACCGGTTCATGACAAACCCTGCTGCGCCGAAACGGCACTGTTCCATTGAGATGGGAACAGAGAATTCGCGCACGCACCCCCCCCCCCCCCCCCCCCCCACCCCCCCCCCCCCCCCCCCCCCCCCCCCCCCCCCACCACACCCGCCCCCACCGCCCCCCCCCCCCCCCCCCCCCCCCCCCCCCCCCCCCCCACACCCCCGCCCCGACACCACACCACAAAC
>Ga0182004_10003998_pt1 | contig 11830 bp, 13 predicted proteins | sample Sormic07211540_1_FD_120479 | JGI IMG/M metagenome (GOLD analysis project Ga0182004, IMG submission 120479) | Endophyte microbial communities from Sorghum bicolor roots, Mead, Nebraska, USA - 072115-40_1 MetaG | ecosystem: Host-associated > Plants > Roots > Unclassified | place: USA: Nebraska...
AAACAAATTACATAGCTCGTCAGGAAACTGCAAGACAAATTTATTAAGCATAATTAATCTATCATTAGCATATGTGGGTTACTGTAGCACTTAAGGCTAATCATAGAGTAACTAGGCTTAAAAAATTCGTCTCGCGATTCTTAACTAAACTGTGTAATTAGTTTATTTTTTTATCTATATTTAATGTTCCATGTATGTGTCCAAAGATTCGATGGGATGGACGAAAAAATTTTGGATGGGGAACTAAACAGGGCCTTAGAGACAGAAGTTCCACTGTTGGTTTATGAGTTTATATCAAATGGCACTCTTGCTCATCATCTTCATGTTGAAGGTAACATATCGCTCCTATGGGATGACCGGATGAGGATAGCCCTCGAAACTTCCAAAGCTCTAGCGTATCTACATTCAGCTGCTTCAACACCAGTACTTCATAGAGACATCAAGTCATCTAATGTACTTCTTGATGACAATTTAACAGCAAAGGTATCAGACTTTGGGGCTTCAAGGCACATCTCAATTGATCAAACTGGAGTGACTACGGCCATTCAAGGAACCATTGGTTACTTAGACCCAATGTATTATTATACATCCCGCCTAACAGATAAGAGTGATGTTTTCAGTTTTGGTGTTCTTCTTATAGAATTACTTACTAGAAAGAGACCTACTGTGCGGACTAGTGACGGTGATAGCCTTGTTTCACATTTTGCATCACTAATCGCTGAAGGTGACCTAGTTGGCATAATAGATCCTCAAATCATGGAAGAGGCAGAGGTTGAAAAGGTCGAAGAAGTTGCCAAGCTAGCAGCATTGTGTACAAAATTGAATGGAGAAGGTCGGCCTACAATGAGGGAAGTTGAGATGACACTAGAAAACTTGAGAATCTCAAAGAAGCATACTCGTCAGAATATAGCAACAGAGAATCAAACTGTTGCTCCTTATATTTCATTTGAAGGATTTACTATGGAAGCAAGTAGACAATACACTATGGAAGAAGAAATATTGTTGTCAGGCACCTATCCACGATGAGGCCAGTTCTAGCTTCACGCTATCGCTCTCGTTTGGACATTATTATGGTAACATTTAGCTGCTATAATTCTTAGCTTCAATCCTAATAAAATTGTTGTGAGCTTCATGTACTTATGTTGTGATGTTTGTTGGTTAAGTGCAACTATTTCTTAAATTCATAATAAAATCACAACCAGGGGCAGCCGGCAGGCAACAAAGTGCTGCCTTGCCACCGCACCCTATTCTCTATCGTCGCCTACTTGTAGAGTGTAGACCCGTCCTGTATTTCAGAACTGATGCCAAAAAAAACTTGTAATAGTTCCCAAGTCCAGTTTGTACATGAAGCGTTAAATTCAGGCTGGATGTTCGAAATATAGGCATCTTCGTCGACCACAATCTGCGTATGGGGAAGAAACACACAGATTGCCCGGATGACGAGCCACCAACCCATCTTCCTCAGATTTTTAAAACAAAAACTGGGAAGGGCGATAAAAACAAGAAGCAACCCTAGTTGCTTCAAGATCATCTGACAACCCAAACCCAGTACTTAAATGGGAAACAATAATCAAAATGGAGGAAGACCGGCAGGGCTTTGCTGTTTGAGAGGACTCTCTAAGAATGGCTGCCATTTACACCATTCCCTTCTTCCATCCCTCTCAGAAAAACTATGCACACTAAAGTCTCGCAAGAGGCAACTAGACACTGGCTGTTTCAAATGCAGCATAATCTGGCAATTCAAGTACTTACAATGAAATCCTGAATCAGTCAAACTCGGTATCTTGCTCACATGTGGCTAGGTTTCATCGATACATCACATGGGAGTGAAAAGTCATCCAAGACAAAGGCAGAGATAAGGAAAACGAAGAGCAGAAAGTTGTAGCATTACATTCTTGTGTATTTTTCATATACAAGTATACAACAGTCCCTATACAGGAAAATGGTGCAACCCTCTTGTTCAAATAATCAAATATATCCACAAAGAAAAATAGCAACCATGATGTATCAAACTTTATCAAGCCAGAGAGACTTCAAGAGAAGATTTTGCCAGCCATAGCAATCCAGGATCGTTCCTTTTCAATACCAGGTAAGTCTCTGCACGCCCAATCTCATCTGAGATCACATCCTCGCAGAAACCAATCAATTCAAGAACCTCCATTGCAGCTGGTTTCCGAGTAAAAGAGATTAAACAGTTAGTATAGAATATATTTCAGGAATCGAATATATTTCAGGAATCTAGTAAGCAGTGGCAACTGGTGGAGCTAACAATAATACCTTTATAGTTTGCTACACTCCTTTGGAAATGTGGGTTGGACTGCAGATGTGGGAAATGGGAAGGATTTGTGAGAATTTTTGCTTTAGCAAATGAATGATGCATCATAGTATGCAACAATAATGAGAAATGGCTACAAACAAGTATACCTTACGCAATCTCTTATACTTAATATCATTTGGATGCTCTATAACATTCTTGATAATCTTAAAGAGTGTATGAATAGCAGACTCTGCCTCTGCAGGTGTCGCTTGCAACCGGAGCGTCTCAATTGACTTCTGGAGTCGTGAACAGAGGGCTGCCACTGGTTCTTCAATCCTTTGCAGCTCATTGCTGTTTGAATCAACAACATGATCGTCAGGATCAGGTTCAGACTTCAAAACTGTGGAGTTTCTGCTCTGTTCTGTTATCCTTTCTGTCAAATTTCCAGATTTTAAAACATCTTGACAAGCAGTATCATCAGGATCAGGTTCTTCACCATGCTTCCCATCGATGACCAAATCCTGTTTGACAATAGCATTTGAGGAATCAGCAGGGTCAGGTTCATACTTCAAGACTGTGACGCTGTTTGTCAGTTCACTATCCACTTCCATCTTGTTTCCAGATTCCGGAACAACTTCATTAGTACTATCATCAGGATCAGGTTTGCTATGGGGTCTTCCATCAAACCTCAGCTCCTGGTTCAGATTATTAGCATTTGAGGGAACATCAGGATCAGGTTGTAGGCATCTATCAGAACTTTGCTTCTCATGCTTCTCAACATCATCAGGATCAGGCTCAGAGTAACTGATAGTAGGCTGTCCTGCCAATGATATCCCAGCTGCTGAATCCACATGCATAGCATCATCTGGATCTGGCTGTACCTTCAAAGTTTCATGAACAAAATCTTGAGGAACATCATCAGGATTATATTCAATTTTAGTGCCTGAAGCATCATGATCCGCCTTAGCAGATGCATCCAAAAAGCGCTGGTAAGCAGCAGCCCCTGACAATGCACGAGCACTAGCCAGCGAACTTGATTCTCCCCCAAGCCTGTGACCAGCAACAGTTATCTCTGGTTCTAGAACAAATTCCTCTTCATATGAATCAAAGATTTTGCGACCACTCAACATATGACCTGTAGACTTGGTCCAGTCCATGGAAGCAGCTTCCTCATTCAACTGCAAGATATTAAAAGCAAATATAAGACTGAATAAACTCAAATGTAAAGAGAGAGCAACCGAATATGATGGGAGTATCTAGGAAACACCTGCTTATTAAGAGCAAAAAAATTTGCATCATGCTCAGAGTGCACCATATGTGCCTGCAATTGCAATATAGGCACTCAGCGTAAGATACAAAAGACCCAATGCACTGAACAAAAACTATAAGGGAAATCTTTAGCGAAGCCAAAAATTACATACAAGCTCATGAAGTAGAGTTTTCTTGATACTTTCGTACTTCCTGAATCCCTTCAAGTCATCAGTTCGTAGGCGAAGAGATATCTCCTCTCCCATGTTCTGCATAAGACCCACAGGTATATTTTCAGAAACTAACTAATGCGCTACTTTTTTCTATTATATATAAAGTGTGACGGTTTATGTTCACCTTATTGAAACCTAAAATACATTTCGGACTAACGCCTACATATCCAACAGGAGCCATCTCAGTCATGATTCCGACTCTCCATTTATGCTGAGAACAACAACGACGAAGTCAAATAAAAATGATGGAACTCTGTTAATAAGCATAGGATTACTTCTTCAAGGCCATTACCTTTTTCATGATCGCAATTATACCAGGGTCGCATGCAAGCATGTGCATTCGTTTCAGAGCTTCCGAAGGTGGAGGATTCAGCTGGCAGGGAAAACATAAGCAAACAGGCACAGAAGCTTAAGTCAAAACAGCCTGATTGCATATACAAGGTCATACAAAATAGAAATGTGTGTACTTGCACAAGTATGTTCTAGACAAGGTTTTACAACCAAAACCATTTTATTGTTGACACTATAAAGCAATTAGCACTTTTTTCCAGCTCCCAGTGTTTACAAGCGGTCCTAGACAGAAGTTTGTGCAAAAGTACACTGATGTAGTTCCTTAAACCATTAGCCAATAGTTAAAGTACATTGCTCGAATGAACCTATTGAGGGAGCAAGGCACTGTAAAAGAAACTGGGACATCTGCAGGGCACTAGGCACAAAAAAGCAGGTGGGAGCAGGGGGGTTGACTAACCTCAATCCCAGGTAAGTGAAGTGTCCGAAAATCACAGAAGATGTATTGTCCCTGAGGAAGTTTGAGTGAAATCTGTGGCCTGCCTGATGATCTTTGCCTAAGCCGCTGTTCTTCTTCATCAAATCCAATTAAACGTTGGTCAGGTCTTTTGCCATTGTCAGATACCTCCTCAATTTCATCATCATAAACCCCCATCATCCGGATAGGTTTTCCCTGTATCAACAAAAAAAAAATCAGAAACAACGATTTCAACAGCCAGCTGCCGCCGTTACAATATCCACTAGCAAGCGAAATGCCAATAAGTACGCGAATGGCACTCGCTATCCACATCTTACCTCGCTAATATCCGCTTCATTCAGTGTCAACCTCGAATGTGGATCTGAAAATGGCGTGATGAGCTTGGAGCCTTTGTTTGTAGATTGTGGAACAATGAGCTTCAATGTCTCTGGCTTAACACTAGTCAAGTCCTGCAGCAGTTGCCCAAACTCTTTCACAGTACAGCTTGGATCGGCATCCACATCAAGCTGTCTGCCCCTCCATGTGACTGAAATCGGAGCTATTCTGCTCTCTTCCATCGTGTTCCTAATACAGGCCACCTTATGCTATCAATTCCTCGGATTACCCAAGAGAATGTGATAGTGCTACTAATCAGGTTATCCGTCTGGCAAGCAAGGAAGCTATGGAATTAGTAGTCATGAAAAAAGAGAGCTCGAAACCTCAAGCGCATCTAATCTAGTAAGAGTAATAAACATCATCTAGTCAATCATCATCATGAACCAAAATGAGCAATCCAGTTTTATATCTAACAAATTACCCCTGAGCCAAACTATAGCCAAACAACTAAATCCAGCCCCAATTATAATAAGAATGGAATTGCGGAATTCGTCTTCCCCGGGAACGAGAACCACTATCCGGCCACAGAAACAGCCGCTGATTCGATTTAAACAATTTAATCGAGCGAATCGAGTTTGCGGCTGGACGGATTGAGCGCCCGCCGTCCCGTACGCACCTAGACAGACGCTCGCTCGCCGTCGTCGAGCACGTCGTGAACCAGCCGGCGGAGGAAGGCGTGACCGCGTCGGCGTCGCCGGCCTGGGGGGAACGGGTATTTGTAGGCCACCGGAACGTTCGACAACGCACGCGGCGGCGATGGCGGTGACGGCAGGCCGGCAGCTACCCCTCTGGCCTCTGCGGTGACGACTGACGAGTCGTGACGGAGAGGGGTTGGTCTTTATGAGCGGTTCAGAAGGCCGTTCGTGTTCCGTTGCTCTACGTCACGGCTGACGGGCTCCTTTTACGCCTACGGGTGTCTGAAAGTACGCCTTCTCCCAAGGCGTTTTGTTTAGTTCGCGAATCAAAAAAAAAATTAAAATATTATAGCACATTTATAACTATATCAATTAGTATTTAATTATAGATTAGTTAAATTTAAAAAAATTGTCTCGCAAAATACATACAAATTATACAATTAATTATTTTTTATTTATATTTAATATTTTGTAGATATATATATCTAACCATTCAATGACATGGGTGAAAAACTTGACGAAACCAAACAAGGCCTATGTGGAGGCGGAGAGTTGTGAAGTTGTGCTGTTTATTAGTAGCAATAAATAAGCCCTAAATAATTCAAATGGGTGCGGGTCAACCTTCTTTGCTTTTCTTCACTCGATCGCGGGCGACCAGTGTTACCGTGTGTTTGGTTGGAGAGCGGGGCGAGCCGAGTCGAAGCGAATCCATTCTCATGGCTGTTTGGTTGGAGGATGGAAGGGTTGGGTTGGCTCTAGAGTGGAATATTCCTCTCAGATGTGGGTTGGACTCGTCCGTCAAAATCTGGCGGACGGAGCCGCTCCAGCCGGGTTGATGTTCACCAAACACTGAATTCCTTCAACCAAACACTGAACGGAGCCGCTCTGTCCCCAATCCTTCAACCAAACATTGAAACGGGTTGGGTCTGTTTCCAAAATCGAAGTGCAACCAAACACTCTTTTGGGTTGGCTCCGTCCCAAAAAACTAGGTTGGATCCAACCCAACCCACCCAACTCCCAACCAAACACATTATAGTGTAGGCTGAGGGGATGTGAGTGGTTGCCCTCTAAAGTGGGAGAGAATGCTAAAATGCTAATTCCTCAATTCTAAATTATAAGATGTTTTCACATTTCTAGATACAAATCTTTTCGAATGATACTTAGACATACACCAGTCTAATATATATTAGTAGAAATAATATATCTAGAAAAATCAAATCATCTTATAATATTGTCTTTGTATAACCCTCGTCTCCGACGGACTCTCTAAGTTTTGTTTTCATACTTTCTTGGCTTATTATAAATTTCCTTATGCAAAAAAATAAAAATAAATTCACGAAAGAACTATCATATGTATTGAATTTATTTAGAGAGTGATATATAGTTGTAATGATGGTTTTGGAGAGTGGAAAAGATAAAGGATGGTTTAAATAGCCTATTGAAACCTTTTTTTTTAGTTGTTCTTCTAAATCTTGTGTGATACATTTTTTGATACGTCGTGGTTATATAGAGAGATGCACTTGTTTCCGTAGTGACTAGTGGCCATCGCTCGTCAAGCTGCTACTATGGATAAACTCATAGTACTCTTAAGAGTTAAAAGACGATTTATTCTTTAGCGCCAGCACATTACTAATCTCAGTTATCTGGCTCCGCAACGGCACGCTGCACCCGGGCGATGTCCAGCGCTGCTTTCCCGTTGAGCCTGTTGCTCTGCTGATGCTCCATGTAGTCTCTGTACCTGACGCCCCGGAACTCCAAGCCCTGCCCGTCCACCGCCAGCTCCGGGACCGGCTCGACGACGGCGTCCAGGCACGGCGAGATCATGCTCACCGCGGACATTCTCGCGCGCTCGCCGCCGACCACCGCGCGGTGCAGAACGCCCTTGTACCTCCCGTTGCTCACGATCTACACACGCACACGCACAGTCACAGTCAGTGACCGACAAGAAAGAGAACCCGTGAAATAAACCAACAGAAGCGAGCGCGATGCGCCGCCGCTAACGAACTACCTCCAGCTGGTCGCCGGCGATGACGAAGAACGCGCCGGGCAGGGGCGTGGCGAGGAGCCACCGCCCGCCGTGGTGGACCTGGAGCCCGTCGACGCCGTTCTGGAAGAGCAGGGTGAGGAAGCCGTGGTCGGAGTGCGCGGGCAGGCCCAGAGCAGGCACCCCCACGTCGTCGTCGCCGCCCTGACCGGTGCACGGCGCCGGGTAGCGGTTTGGCGACGAGGATCTGGAAGCAGGACTCGAGGCGCATGGCCTCGGCGACGCGGCCGCCGGCGAGGCCCAGGCTCTCGGAGACGGCCGTGGCCAGCGACAGCAGCAGGCGTCTCGTCGTCGCGGCGTACTCCGTCGCGACCTCCGCCCTTATTAGCTTCGCGGGGCAGTGGAGCTCCGGGTGCGCGAACATCTTGACGTAGTCCCTGCAGTACCGGGCGCCGTCGACGGCGGCGTAGAAGCCTGAGCCGACGCGCACGGGCGCCATCGGCCCGGCCTCCAGGTACGCCGCCTTCTCCTCGGACGGTGAGCTGAACAGCTCCTCGCACGACGCCATGAACGCTTCTTTGAGATCCTCGGACACGCCATGGTTGACCACCTTCCGTGTCGTGCATGCCAGAGACCGGGACAGTCCGTTATTATAATTAGCGAAAATTGAGACGGCCGGGGATCTTGTAATTGTACGTGTAGCTAGCGAGATCGAGGAACAGCATGCATGCATACCATGAAGAAGCCCCAGTCCTGGCACGCCCGGCCGACGTCCCGGACCGCCTGTGCCCGTTGCTCGGCAGCGCCGTTGACGAGGGCGTCGAAGTCGACGACGGGGATGCCGGTGCCGGAGTCGGGCACGGCAGGGTCGGCGCCGCCGTGTGTGCACGGAACCGTGGTGGAGTGGTAAGCCGAAGGTCCCGCCATGACTGGGCAGTACGTGCAGTGCAGGGATTAGGATCGGAGACGACGATCTGGAGCAAAGCAAGGCGAGGCAGGCTGGTGGCTGGTGCAGGCGTCTGCCGTGGCGCCCCCGTGTTCATGCACTAACAAGGGAGAATAGTCGAAGACGACAATCGTACGTATACTCGTTGGACGTGACGAGGCAATGTGTACTTTTCTCGAGATATTTCGTGGTGTATTATTCTGAGTCGTCAGTTCATCATCACAGAAGCAGGGGTTTTGTCGTTGTGTGCCTTCAGCTAAAACAAGAAACCGTCCCATGGTGGGGTGCATCTCCACGAAGAAGAATGAAAATTGGAAGAAGTATATGTTCTTTTTTGTCGTTGTTATGTTATAAGAGTTGTAGTTCTCTTCTGTCCCACTCATGCATATACTTCTCTTTTGACTCGCTCGGTTTCAACGAAAAATTATTTGTGGGGCTCTCACCCTTCCGATGACATCTTCTTAAAAAAAAAGGTGAAATCCATACCTACATTTTACATTTAATCCATTAATCACTAGCTAAGTGGATCTACCGTACAAAGCTAATCCTCACTACAAGTCTATATTTACATGCAAGCCATCCACATTATCCTCCACTAACTATACCTTTCACTAATAATTATGTCATCCCTATTAACTTTCAACCCCTTAATGCAAGCTATGAACTTAATTTTATTCTTTTTTAAAATTCTAACAACAATGCGCGGGATATCTTCTAGTTTCATAAGTAGCCACCATAACTCACTAAGCGCATAGCCACCACATGTAATCTCATCCGCTCGTGTAACCGTGTCTCTTCTCCTGCTACTGCAGGCGCTACCATCATCTCTATAGTTGTTGGTGCCAAGCTCATAGACCAACTGAGCTCAAGCTGAGTTGATATGACATCATATCCAACTAACTTCAAATACCATAAATAATTAGGGTTGGGCAATGCTTTAAACTAACATTTCGGTTCGATATGTTGATTTATGAAAAGTTTGGTTTTCTAGATTTTACAAGCCATTTACATACCCCAAAACCAACCAATTTGGTATTGATCGGTTTCCTCGGTTCGGTTTTTTATTGAAATCAAGCTATGTTATTTGCTCCCGCGCTCATCGATGAGGCTAGATGTCAACATTAAGTCACTAGCTAGATTATTGCAGAGGGTTGAGGGCCTCGGCTCGGTCGGATGCGTCGCACCACCACAGTTGCACCATGCCACCACCCCTCATCGTTTCGCTCACCATCCCGACACACCACCGCTTGCCCGCTGGTCGTCGCGCCAATGCATGGCTGGAGGGAGTACGTCACCACAAAACTCAATGCACAGTTGGAGAGGAGCACACCGCCGATGTGCAATGGGAGGGAAGCATGCTACTGCCAGTGTGTGGTTAGAGGAGAGCATGTTGCCCTCGAGAGCATCTGGAACCTAGAGCAAAGCATAGTGCCACTGATGTGGTTGCTAGGGTTAGGGTTGAGGAGAATCCATAGGAGTGCAAGTGAGGGTCTAGGCTCGGGGCAGGTGTGGTTAGGATTAAGGCCTCGTGATTTGTCATGTAAATAATGTATGTGTTTCTCCTTCTCCGCTTCCTTTACCCTAATCACACACTCTATCTTCCTCTGAAGTCTCATCTACTCTCCTCACTTTTCTCTACCGAATGCCATCACCATTTGGCCACTTCGCCCTTCACCACTACTCGGTGAGAATCATCAACCCCTCTTGGCCTTCTCTTCTCTCTTCTTTGAGATCCTCCTAGTCTGTACGTGCTCCTTCTAAGCCTTCCTGGTGTCTTAATGCCTCTCCTCCACCACACAACATTGATGTTACTCTGACTAAGACACAACCATGGACAACCTCACCGCACCGTAGAATGTCCCATGCTTATGTGAAATTCACCTCCTAGACATGTGCACATGAGATCACACCTCATATCCTTTTCCCTTTTATCTTTTGGGACCTCTCACAATTGCTTCGACAAACAACCATAAATTCTCCTCCTTACTTCACTTTCCTTCCTAGGTAAGCAACAACAACGCATAAGAGAAGAACTTGAGATGGGTTAGGAGTGGGATAGGGTGAGCAAGCGACAACAGGCATGTGGAGGAGTAGTGAGGCGGCGATGCCTAGTTGACGTAAGGGAGGCCCCACGCCGGTGAGGATGGTGGCGACATGCAAGCCAAAGAGTAGACGATAGTGCGGATGAGCATGAGGGCGATAAGTTGGTCGGGGTAGTGACACATATGACTATTAGGATTGAGCTTGAGGGTGACAACATGGGCAAAGCTCAAGGTCGACGAGGATGCAGCGATAGTGTATGGGCAAGCCGTGGAAGTGGAGCCCTGGCGCGTGTGGAGAAGAAGTTCAAGAAGGAAGAAAGAAAAACAATAAATGACACATGGGGGACCCTACTTCTCAGACACCATCGACAACAAGGCAACAAGGAAGAAAAAAGGATGAACCCAACCAACCAAACAAATATGAAATAGGACACATTCCACCCAAAAAAATCAGTAATAGATCCAACCCAACCCATGTAGACCAACAACTTGGTAAAAATTACTTGCTAAATCTTAAGTTTTAGCAAGTTGTTATTTGGCAAGTCAAAAAAAGACCTCTCTCCAACGTGTTGCTATTCTCGCTCGGTAAAAGTAAAGGATGCAGATGGGATCCGCCTGTCATGCATGTGCCGTAAGATTCGATGTGACTGAGAATCTTGAATTTTTTTTGATTTTTGGGGTCAACTAAACAAGGCCTAAGTAGATCATCACTTACACTAGGCGTGTAGTACTTGCAGTACACGTGATAAAATAACTAAACGTCATGTTACCCGCAGCAGTTGTTTCTAGTAAACGTAGCCCCATGGAGTCAACATTTATATATTAATAATAAAAAGGAAAAGAAAAGAAAAAGTAAAAATTTCATTTAGACCTTGTTTAATTCGTGGGTGAAATTTTTTAAATGTCACATCGGATGTTTTATGTGATGTCGGAAGGAGTATTTGAATACTTAATTCGTCTGGGAACCGCAAGACGAATTTATTAAGCCTAAATAATCTGTCTTTAGCACATGTGTGTTACTGTAGCAACTATGGCTAATTATAGACTAATTTGACTTAAAATATTTGTCTCATAGTTTACATGCAAACTGTGTAATTAGTTATTTTATTTTATCTATATTTAATGCTTTTTGCATGTATCTAAACATTCGATGTGACGGGTGAAAAATTTTAAGTAAAAACTAAACGGGGCCTTAAGAGCTGTTTGGTTTGATGTTTTTTTCGACGAAAGAATAATTATATTAGATAATAGTTGGGTACATGAATACGTTACACAAATATATAGAAAAAATCATCTAAATTGTACCCAAACTGTGAATACCTCCAGATCTCAAAACTAAACATG
>Ga0182004_10003999_pt1 | contig 11825 bp, 5 predicted proteins | sample Sormic07211540_1_FD_120479 | JGI IMG/M metagenome (GOLD analysis project Ga0182004, IMG submission 120479) | Endophyte microbial communities from Sorghum bicolor roots, Mead, Nebraska, USA - 072115-40_1 MetaG | ecosystem: Host-associated > Plants > Roots > Unclassified | place: USA: Nebraska...
GAGGAGACCGATGAAGAACATTGATATCATTATGAGAACCAGGCATCCCGTAAAATGCATGCCAACACCAAAGGTCATAAGATGCAACAGCTTCTAAAATTATAGTTGGCTTGTTCTCATGCCTCTTGTACTGGCCCTGTGATTCCATCGGACAATTCTTCCATTCCCAATGCATACAATCGATGGACCCTAACATGCCGGAAACTCTCTTTTCTCATTGACCGCTAGCAAGCGTGCTATGTCAGCCTCAGTGGGGTGTCTCAGATATTCTGCCTCAAAAATTTCTACGATTGCAATAACAAACTTACGAAGGCTCTCAAGAGCAGTGCTTTCGCCAATGCGAATATACTCATCCGTGGCATCAGCAGAAACCCCATATGTGAGCATTCGAAGAGCAGCAGTAACTTTCTGGAAGCAACTAAGACCCTTTTTACCTGCCGCATTCCTTTTTTGTACAAAGTAATGATCATGTTCTTCAACAGCTGTCATGATGCGTAGGAAAAGGGGGCTTCCTCATTTTGAATCTGAAAACAACAAATAATAGTTCAACACCTTGACATAAAAAAATCAAATAATATGAAATTATCTAATGTGAAAGAACAACAACCTCCGACGGAATAAATCTGGACCATAGGTAGGATTATTCGCTAAATAATCCTGATACATCCTCTGGTGGCCGCCTTCTCTATCGCGATGAATGACAGCATGCCCAGGGACTGAACCAGCATGTCTTTGTTTTTTACTAGAAAATTTGTGCAGAATCCGAGCAGCTGCGCACATAAAAAAAATCATTGTCTTCTGAAGACTCGTCATCCAATTGTCTCCGAAGACGTGATCTGGAAGCCCTCTTCCGCCGCAGCTGAGAACAATTACGCGCCTCACAACATTGAACAAAATAGAAAAAATTAATGGACGGACACAAGAATTCACGCAGAACAAACATTGGCGAGCCGCAGTGCAAGCCTGTTTGATGGAGTCGGTGGCGGCATCGTGACCAGCAGCAACTTCGTTCTGGAAGCCGTCCAAGGCAGCAGCGACCTGGGACGATCTGATGAACTTCTCGACGGCGACCACGGGAGACGGGACGGTGACAACCGACAACGGAGGTTGACGCGTCGCGTTTTTTTTCCGCGGCAACGGGAACAGATGGCGGCAACAACGGGACACGAGCACCGCGTTTTCTTTTCCGCGGCAACGGGACACGACGGCGGCAACGGAGGTTCACGCGCCAAACAAAAAAGCAGCGCGCCAAAAAAAAGCGCCGCCGGCTCCAAATAGAGTATGCCAAGTCAGTTTTGCAAAGGCCCTTGGAATAGACATCTTTTTAGGCTTTGCATTTTGTATTCAAACTTTGCAAATAACCTCAAATGCAAAACTGATTTGAAGAGGCCTTTGGAGATGCTCTAACTGATCCATTTTTTTCATGCATGTACGTATACCTCATGTGTTACCTGTGTTAGCTAACGTGTTAAACATTTTTTGAACTCTGGTTGGTAGCTAATCTTTCTCATGTGGGTAACATATTTTTTGAATCATCATACATGTATACCAAGGATGGCCAGCCCGCTTCCATGTTAGGTCAGTCTCAGTGTGGGTTTCACTAGGATGTCATGCACATTTATTAGAGCGTCATATCAGCAAAACTACATTTTTGCATGAAACGAAGAGGAGAGAGAAGGAAGTAGTTTCACCATGGTGAAACTCCACGGGCGTTGTTTCCCACGCGGTGAAACGGGATAAAATCCCCACCGAGGGCCAGATCGTTTCACCATCTTGCATGTGATCCAATCATTTTGCAGTAATTAAATGCTTTGCTTAGCCTTAGAAACAACAAAGTGAAATGCTTCATTGCTAGTGTTATTTCAGAGATGGTTTCATTTCAATCTTGATGACGTGTTGGTATGTGAAACCATACAGTGATACTATCCATTGAGACTGGCCTTATCCCAAGATTACGAGATCTAGAGAAGTTTTTTTCTCTTTTTCTAGCAGGTTTTTTCGGACTTTTTTAATTTATTAAGTAATTCATAAAATCTGAAAAATCAATGGCTCATATTGATTTGAGATCTTACCTCCTTATAGGTAAGATTAAGGCTTTGTTTAGTTCACTACAAAACCCAAAAAACTTTTGAAGATTCTCCGTCACATCGAATCTTGTGCATATACATAGAATATTAATAAAAGATAATTAATTTCACAGTTTGCATATAATTTATGAGACAAATCTTTTAAGCCTAGTTAGTCCATGATTAGACAATAGTTGCCAAATAAAAGCGAAAATCTATAGTAGCTAAAAACTTTTTACCTCCTCAACTAAACATTAACAAGGCCTAATTTGTACTCTCTCTCCATTTCAAATTATAAGACATTCCAAGAATCATGGAGAGTTAAAAATATTTTAAAATTGACTAAAATTATAGAAAAGATTATAATGATTTGTGATATCAAATAGATATATTATAAAAATATAATAATAAAAAACCTAATAATACGTAGTTAATATTATAAATAATATTATTTTATTAAATAAATTTAACTAAACTTAAAATGCTTTGATTCTTCAAGATTATTAGAATGTGTTGTAATTTGGAATGGAGAGAGTATGGCCTTGTTTAGATACACCCAAAAATCCAAAACTTTATAAGATTCTCTGTCATATCGAATCTTACAGCACATGCATGAAGTATTAAATATAGATAAAAAGAATAACTAATTGCACAGTTTACTTGTAAATCACGAGATGAATCTTTTAAGCCTAGTTACTCTATAATTAGACAATATTTGTCAAATAAAAACAAAAATACTACAGTGTCAAAATCCCAAAACTTTTTGCATGTAAACAAGGCCTACGTAGCAATGCCCACGGGAGTAGAGAACGCTGATTCCTTTCTCTCTCCGTGCGCAAAGCAGCGCGGAATTCCAATATGACGTGTGCACGGAAGCGGTCGAGCGTGTGCAGGCTGGTGTCGAGTGCACGCCACGTCGTCATCGTGGGGTGCTGCTAATCCGGCCGTCCACGCTCCCTGAAGCAGATCTCCATCCTTCAATCAGGGGAAGCTGCCTTTTGGCAACCGAACAAACCGCATTCATCATGAGACAAATCCTCAAATTCCCAGTCATGTTACCCACACTCATCTAGCATGCATAAACATATTATTATCTACTACACTATAATGCATGGACATGCTACAACGTTACTGCATGTAAGGTGTGCACGTACATACAATAGTAAATATATCTGTGTGTTACAAACTATGGGTAGGATGGTTTATTCAGGAATGGGCAGCACTGGCGTCGGTCACGAGACACGCTTGCGCGCTGGCGCATGAAGCACTGAAATATGGACACTCCCTGTAGAAATGGACAAACTGTAGCATTATATAAGTATTTAGGCATTGTTTAGTTCAAAAACTTTTCAAGATTTCTCGTCACATCAAATCTTGCGACATATGCATAGAGCACTAAACATAGATGAAAATAAAAACTAATTGCACAGTTTACCTGTAAATCGCGAGATGAATCTTTTAAGCCTAGTTACTTCATGATTGGACAATGTTTGTCAAATAAAAACGAGAGTGCTATAGTCCCAAAAACCGAAATATTTTTGGAACTAAACAAAGGCCTTGTTTACTTCCCAAATTTTTTGCAAAATTGCTACAGTAACTCTTTTGTTTGTATGTGACAAATATTGTCCAACCATAGACTAACTAGGCTCAAAACATTCGTCTCGTAAATTTCGACCAAACTGTACAATTAGTTTTTATTTTCGTCTATATTTAATACTTCATGCATGTGTCTAAAGATTCGATGTGACCGGAAATTTTGAAAAATTTTGGGTTTTTGGGTGGAAGTAAACAAAGCCAAAACCTTATTATTCCTATGAAATTCGTCTATGGAGTAAACAACCGCTGCCCGTGCTGCTGACTTCACACCGAAGAAGCTGCGGCGGGTGCCGGCGCTCTATTGGCTGCTGGTTTCACTTGATTCGTTTTGGCTTCGGTGCTGTGGCCCTAAAAATTTTGCAAAATTTTCCAGACGTCACATCGAAATTTTAGACATATGTATGGAGTATTAAATATAGATAAAAATAAAAAACAATTGCACAGTTTGGTCGGAATTGGCGAGACGAATCTTTTGAGCCTAGTTAGTCCATAATTGAACAATATTTGTCAAATACAAACGAAAGTGCTACTATTTCTATTTCACAAAAAAAAAATTAGAAGAAGAGAGTCAAAAAAAAATACAAACGAGTGAGTGGTCTGCTGCTGCTACTGCCTGCTGGCTTCGATGCATCCACTTCACCTCATCAGCTCTCTTTCAACTCTGGCAGAAGAGAGTCAAAAAAAAAACACTCTTGCAGAAGAGAGACTGGAAGCAGCACGTAGGTCCTTAAGCCTTCTTTCCACCGGTAGATTATAGGGGATTGAGGGGTGTTTCCCCTCAATCTCCTGTAATCTACTGCGGGAATGGTTGATCCAAAGGAGCCATAAGTAGTTACTTTATCCTTGTGCTCTACCAAAATACATCTTACATCAAAACCAAAGAAAGTACATCTTACACCAATGGATATAGTATGGTTGGTGTTGAAGTTTGCCTTATCTAACCTTAGGTAACGTGGTTACCATAAAAAAGTGAATGGTGAACAAAATCAAAATTACACTTGTAGCAAAGTTTGGCAAAAAATAAATGAGTCTATAATGCATGGGATAGGATAATAAAAAAATGTAACGTGTCAAAGTTATAATAGAGAACTAACCAACCGTCTAAAAAGCTCTAGCATCATTAAAATGTAACGGAGGAAGTTACGATAAAAAATCCAATAGGCTCTATATACTTATTGTCTTGATTTTCACATTCAACTTTATATAGGCCAACTTGTAAGATTATATTCTCGCTTATCCAATGGGGCTCTAGATTGGATGTGAATATCATTATTAGGGTCCCTAGTTTTACTCAAACATCTCTTTTTTATTGTCCAAAACCTTGTATGTAAATATAGGGACGTAATTTTGCTCTCAATTTAATTTAAAAGAATCTATTTCCCTTCGTAAAAAGTGGAATGGAAAATCGCAGAAACTTTGATCCATCTCTATACCAATAACTAGTTCAAAATCTGCCTTCCAGTTTAGAAATTTCGAAAGGACGTTAATCCTGCAAAACATTCATGAAGAAACATTCATATTCGGTTCTTCAAGAACTGAAATTCAAAACTCAAAGAGGGTGAATACTGAATACTCAACCAAGGCAAAAATAACCGAGAAATTGAAACCAAAATAAGCGGAACCGAAGTTGAAAGAATCGAAACCGAAATTTTCGGTTAACTGTTAGGTTCTCAGTTCTTAGGAACCGAACTAACCAATCAAATTTTGGTTCCTAGGCTCGGTTAACCAAAAAGAACCGAAATTAACACAACAAGTCCAATAAAACTTATAACATAGGCCTAATACCACCTTAACCCTAGATATAAAAGGTGAATGACACCTCATCATAGCCTCATGCCCTCACATTTTTAAAATATATAGGCATCTTGTTTTTTTAATCTTTTTTCCTATTTTTCTTATTCTTTTTTTATGCTGGTATAAATCTTTGGTTAGTTCGATCGGAACTGGAACCGAACCGAACTAACCAAAATCGATTTTGCTCGGTTTCAATATTTATAAAGAACTGATCAGTCTCTATTCATAAAGAACTGAATTTGTGTTTAAAACCGTAGAACCGAACGTGCTGATGTTTGGCCTTAAAATTAGAAGCTGAAAATAGAAAGAATAAAAAAAGACAGCAAACGCCCACCGTTGATGTTTGGCCTTAAAATCAGAAGCTGAAAATAGAAAGAATTTGTGTTAAAAACCGTAGAACCGAACGTGCTGATGTTTGGCCTTAAAATCAGAAGCTGAAAATAGAAAGATTAAAAAGAAAGACAGCAAACGCCCACCGTGGGGCTCGAACCCACGACCACAAGGTTAAGAGCCTTGCGCTCTACCGACTGAGCTAGACGGGCTATTTTTTTTTTGCATGAAAAGCTTTCCTAGAGCCTATTCTTCTGCACAACTTCCAAAGGTACTCCAGCAATCCACAACATAGGCCCTGGCCTGTTTTAATGCACTGTTTTCAAAACAAATCCGCTGACAGGACATCAATGAAACGAATAATGAAATGACTTCCACAATGCATGAATTTTACCTTGACGTTTCCTAAGCTAGACAAAGCATTTAATTACTGCAAAATGATTGGATCACATGCAAGATGGTGAAACGATTTAGCCCTTAGTGGAGATTTTATCTCGTTTCACCGTGTGGAAACAATGCCCGTGGAGTTTCACCATGGTGAAACTACTTCCTTCTTTCTCCTCTTCGTTTCATGCAAAAAGTGCAGTTTTACTGACATAGCACTCTAATAAATGTGCATGACATCTTGGTGAAACTCCCAGTGATACTGGCCGTCTCACAAAAAGAACACCTGGAACTCTAAGCCCAAAACATTCTTTCCTTGGATGTTTGTGCATGCAGCATTGAAAACAAAAGGATGCACCCTCCGGAGCTGCAAATCCCAACCAAATCACGCGGATGCAATCATCAAGAACATCCTTTGCCGACACAAGACGACTCCTCTCCTCTGCTTAGGCCTCATTTAGTTCTCGAAGAAAAAAAATTCACGACGCTGTAGCACTTTCATTTGTTTATGGTAATTATTGTCTAACTATAGGCTAAGTAGGCTTAAAAATTCATCTCGTCAATTTCGATCAAACTATGCGATTAGTTTTTATTTTCGTCTATATTTAATTCCTTATGCATACATCTAAAGATTCGATGTGACAGGAATCTTAAAAAATTTTAAGTTGGGCCTTACTGGAAGTCTCACAAAACATGCATGCATGCCACTCCCTCCTGCCCTCTCTGCCAATCCATCAGGAACTGACCAAAGACAAAAACAGCACACTATCATCGCGAACCATTTGTCTTTACAACTGTTCTCTGTACATTCATTCATATATTTGCGGTACACAAATATCAGACACAAAAAGTGCTCTCTGTACATTTGTATTTGGCTTGGTTTTGTACGCCTCACCACACGAAATCAATATCAGATGAGATCCCGTCCCGACTCTTCAAAAAACTCGAGCCGGGAAAAGAACAAACTTTGGTCGCCATATAATATACACAACACCTATACACGGATGACACGGTCGCCGGTCGCCGGCGCTGGCGCGGACGCCGCCGGAGTCTGGCGCTGCTCGTAGTGGCGGTGGATCTCATTCACCAGCCACCGCGCTCTCTTGCCCGCCTGCGGTGTCCCGTCGGCGATGAGCGCGTACAGCGCCGGCGTCAGGCCAGGCAGCTTGCCCAGCAGCGCCAGCACCTTGTCCCCGCAGTGCCGGCCCAGCGACGCCAGCAGCGCCACGCAGTGCTCCCTGGCCGACCGCGACGCCGCCTCGCCGAGGAAGTCCACCAGCCTCGTCACCAGCTCCGAGCTCGCCGCCACGGCGCGCGCCCCCGCCGGCTGCTCCGCGAGCCTCGCGAGCAGCGCGACGGCGTCGACGGCGAGGTCGTCGTCGTCTCCGCCGGTGGACGACGCGCGCCCCGCCAGCATCAGGCCGGCGAGCGCGTCCACTGCGCCCGCAGACACCGCCTTGCCGTGCGCGTCGGCGCACTGGAGCAGCCCGTAGAGGCTCACCAGCGCGTTCTTCCGGCCCCGGTACGCGCCGTCGCGCGCCAGGCGCACCAACGTCGGGATCGCCTCCGGGATGCGGCTGATCTCCTCGCAGTACTCCGGGTTGGACGACAGATAGAACAGCACGGCCGCCGCGTTCTGCCGCGCCTCCACCTTGGCGGCCACGTTCACGGCGTCCACGATGAGACCCAGCCCGCCGGCCTCCACCAGCGCGCGCCGCCCGTCGGGGTGCTTGGACAGGTTCAGCAGCCCCGCCACGGCGTTGTCCTGCACGGACGCGTCCATGGAGGAGAGCAGGTGGAGCAGCCACGGCACGGCGCCGGCCTCCACGAGGCACGCCCGGTAGAAGACGTTCCGCTTCGACAGCTTGCGGGCCTCGTGCGTCGCCTTCCTCTGCTGCGCCTCGGGCGCTCCGCTGGACAGCCTCGCCGTCAGGAACGCCGCGGAGAGGCGCACGCCGCCGGCCGCGGCGGCCCCGAACGGCGTGGCGGTCTTGTCGACCGCGTACCGGTGCTTGCTGCTGGGCTCGTGGAGAGGGACGCCACGGCTGAGGAGGAGCTGCTCGATGACCCCGCGCGCCGCCACGTTCGGCACCAGCTCCGCGCTGCGGAGCCTCTCGCCGGTGACGGGGCACGTCCGGCACCCGCTCTTGATCCACTTCTTGATGGACGCGCGGTCGTACGTCTGGCCGGTGGCCACCGTGACCGGGTCCGTCATCAGCTCCAGCGTGATCGGGCACTGCAGCGCCTCCGGGTTGACGCTGAGGTTGAACCTCGGCGGGGTGACCCTGTTCCCCGCCGTGGCGGCGGCCTTGTCGACCTTGCCTGAACCGGAATCATCAATGCGGTCGAACAAGACGACGCGGCAGTAGAGCAGGAACGCCATGAGGCCGGTGATGAGCACGAGGTCGTTGTCGTCGTCGCTGCCGGTCTCCAGGCGGTCCAGCAGCTCGGCCTCGAGGAACGCGGCCTCCTCGGCGCAGTCCGACCAGGTGACGAGGCCGACGCGGTCGAGGACGAGCCTGGCGTCCTCGGCGTCGGGCGTGGCGCCGCTGGCGAACCGCGCGAGCACCGAGCGCACGGCCCGCGCCGCGCGGTCGTCGTCCGGGTCCGGCCGCAGCCGCGCCGCCGCGCGCCGCGCGTGCCGGGACACCAGCCCCGCGAGCTCCTCGGCGTCGGGGGACGCCCTGATGACGTCCCCCGCCGGCAGCAGCACGTCCATGGCCGTGGCGACGGAGCCCAGAATCACCCGGAGCTCGGACGCCACCAGGTCCGCGTTCATGAGCACCCACAGGCGCGCCCCCTTCCGGGCGCAGTCAGCGAGCAGGAGCCGCAGCTTCTGCAGCGCCACGTGCAGCTCCGAGAGCCCCAGCACGAGCACGGCCGGGGCCGCCTCTGCCTCGTCGTCCGGGACGCGGATGCCGTCGAGGAACGCGAGGAGGAGGCCGGCGATCCGGACGGCCTCGCTAGCCGCGCCACGGAGCGCCGGGAGCGCGTCCACGTCGGCGGCGGCGGGGAGACCCGCGACGCCCGCGGCCAGGGAGAGCAGCGACGCCAGCAGCGGCGCCGGCGCGATGGCCTCGCACGGGCACACCGCCGGCAGCGACAGCATCCGTCGTCGGCGCGGCGGCGGCGGCGCCATCTTCTCTAGGTTGCTTGTCGGACGGAGCGAACAACCTGGATGGGGAGGAATGGAAATGGACACGCAGACGATGGTTGGGGTTCGTCGCTGTGGCTCTCGTCTCGTCTCGCCTCTTGTCGCGGCGCCGGCCAAATTTGGAAGCGCGCCTACTTATAGGGGCGCGGGCACACGTGTTGCCTCCACGGATGGGATGGGGACACGTGGCGATCCGTCCACGTGGACGGTGCCTGGTGGGGCCGACGGAGGGTTCCTGGATGCTGAGCTGCGGCTTCCTCGACGAGATCAGGATTACGCGCCAATTTTTATGAAGGCAAGCACGGACGCACAGCACATTGCAGTGCTGCGCTGTACAATCTCGTTGCTGCCGTATGATTTATTTGTATTTTGATGGCTTTACTAAGGTTTTGTTTAGTTTTGGAATTTTTTTGATTTTTGGTACTATAGCAATTTTGTTTTTATTTAATAATTACTGTTTAATCATGGACTAATTAGGCTCAAAATATTATCTCACGATTTACAGACAAACTATATAATTAGTTTTTATTTTCATATATATTTAATGCTTCATGCATGTGCCGCAGATTCGATGTGACGGGCAATCTTGAAAAGTTTATTTTTTAGGGGAACTAAAAAAGGTCTTGCGGCACATGCATGGGGCATTAAATATAGATAAAAAATAACTAACTACACAGTTTTCTGTAATTTACGAGATAAATCTTTTCAGTCTAATTAGTCTATAATTGGACAATATTTGTGATTTTGTCCAATCAAAACTTCATATCCCACAAAACGTGTTGAATAAATTTTGAGTTATAAAAAAAATGTATTGAAATGTACATTCATATATGATCAAACATCCTTTATTTTCTCTTTAACTACTCTAGCTAAGCTTCTTCACCATCTAGATCATCGCCGCCTCTAAGACCATACTGTACAAGCTCTTACAAAAGTGCTTAGAGGGAGAGAAAAAAAATATGTATTTGACAAATATTGTCTAATCATAGACTAACTAGGTTTAAAAGATTTGTTTCATAAATTATAAATAAATTGTACAATTAGTTTTTTTATTTATATTTAATACTCCATACTTGTGTCGTAAGATTTGATATAACGAAGAATGAAAAAATTCTGCAAAATTTTTTGGAACTAAGGTCTTGTTTAATTCCCAAAAATATTTTTCAAAATTTTTCATATTTCTTATCACATCGAGGCCTTGTTTAGTTCGCAAAAATTTTCAAGATTTTCCGTCACATCGAATCTTTAGTCGCATGCATGAAGCATTAAATATAGACGAAAATAATAACTAATTACACAGTTTACCTATAATTTGTGAGATGAATCTTTTGAGTCTAGTTACTCCATGATTGAACAATGTTTGTCAAATAAAAAGAAAAGTGCTACGGTAGCCAAAACCCAAAAATTTTGCAAACTAAACAAGGCCCGAATCTTGCGGTACATACATAGAGCACTAAATATAGATAAAATAATTAATTAATTACATAATTTATCTGTAATTTGTGAGACGAATCTTTTAGACTTAGTTAGTTTATGGTTAGATACTATTAATACAAACGAAAATGTTACCGTTTATATTTTGCAAAATTTTTTAGAAATAAACAAGGCCTAAACAACGCCAAACATAGAGACTGAGCCAGACGGCGTACATCCACGGCGTAGCCTTGGGCGAGGCCTGAGTGGTATAGCTGTCGTGTAGCCCAGTGACTGTGCTCCGTTCATGCAGCGGTAACAGAGCAGTTGTTTTTGGCTGCACGAAACTGACAATTACAGCGGGTCCCACGAGGCAGTGGCGCTCGGGTGCCACATCTGACTGGGCCGAGCACGTGCTATCCCACCTGCTGTGCAGGTACTACTAGGGAAAGGAATTACGAGGCCCACGGCCACACGGGGCCGGGATCCGTGCACGTGACTCGCGCGCAGCGCTGCACGAGGACGGCGAGCTCGCGGGCCCAGCTGACAGATGCTGCCGAGTCGCGTGGGCGGCCACCGCCACCGGCCGGAAGCCCGGAACACCACACCATCCCGGCCACCGCGTGCGCTTCACGATGCGTGCGATCCATGTTGTGCTGGCCGCCGACCGCCGTCGTTTGTAGCGTACTACGCTACAGTACGGACCTCGTGATGGTGACTGGGGAGCCAAGGAGGACTACGGTACGAACTCGGCTGGTGATTAAACTCCGCTCTCCATCCAGTGCTAGCTATCCATATTGTTACAGTAGCTTTTTAAATATTAATGGCGAAAAATGAGTGCCTTAGAACTTAGTAGAAGTCAGTACACAAGACAAGTAGTTCTCAGCATTTTCGTGGACAAAAAAAGCTACGAGTTTTTACGGGCAAACAAAAATCAAACCAAGTTCGGCTCGTGAAATCTTTTCACGAGGTTTGCATTTCACTATTCGGATAAGAGCGTGTTTGGTTTGCAGCACCAATCAATCTTGGAATGATCCAAACCTACGTTGTTGTCTGGTTTGCTTGCTAGCATGAACTTATCTGCCAAC
>Ga0182004_10004000_pt1 | contig 11824 bp, 11 predicted proteins | sample Sormic07211540_1_FD_120479 | JGI IMG/M metagenome (GOLD analysis project Ga0182004, IMG submission 120479) | Endophyte microbial communities from Sorghum bicolor roots, Mead, Nebraska, USA - 072115-40_1 MetaG | ecosystem: Host-associated > Plants > Roots > Unclassified | place: USA: Nebraska...
AGCAGACGATTGCCCGTTCAAGGTGTCACAAGGGTCGTCTGTTGTACTATTTCCCACGACAGTTTAGGTAAACTTTATAATCATATATGCAGACCTGAATGAATAAGCATGCATGAAGAGTTACATTTCTGACGGTGATGAAACATCATTCAAGCATGTTGTAGTTCGAGTGTACAAAAATAAGTTCAGCATAGTTCCTTTTTTGTTGAACACACAGGAGAGACGTGTATCATTAGATTAAAGACGAAGAGGGAAAGAGCATCTTTTCCCTCCTTGCAACTTTGTTTTTTATGAATTATAATGTTAATGATATATTTTAGATGCAGGATATTCAGTTAGTTTGAGAATTGATGTATTTGTCTCTTATGGCAGCAAGCAGATAGACGTTGAGTCTGTTTCATCATGGTGTGGATGGCACACTGATCATGGATCTCTAACAGGTGACTCATTTTAGCACTATGGTTGAATGAAATATTTAATTAGTTTTGTGGAGTAATATGTAGAAAAGATGATTATGAGTTATCATCAAACAAGGGGCATTTCTTATAGTTAATGTGCGGTAATCTGATTAATGAAGGTCTCACATGTGGCTTGTTTACGAAGAATTCTGTGGAGGTACCATGTCCAGATAGTGCAGCTGGACTATACATTCGGACTCGTGATAACCAAGTTGTTAAGGTAACTTCCTGCAAACTTTGAACTTCTCACCGATTTCTTTAGATGAGAGTTCTCTATCAGTCATAGAAAATAAATCATGTTGGAGATCATCGCTATTGTAGCACATGATTCATGCTGCACTGAAACTTTTGATGCCCTTGACACCATAACAGCTCATTGTCATTAAAACTTGCATGTATATACTGTTTTGTGCTGATTTTGTTTGTTGGGATGGCATAGGTTGTGTTTGATGAGGATCAGCTGGCTTACCAAATTGGGGAAACTACTGAAATACTGTCAAGAGGGTATCTGTGTGCAACGCCACACTGTGTGCAGGTATTGTTGAAACCAAAATTCATCTCGATAACTAAGCATGGGTTTTTCGCATACATTTTACTGTACTTTTGCGGTAAGCCGGTAACTAATGTCCTAGGGTTTTTTTATGCTATTGTTTCTAGGCACCCAACAGTGAAAATGCTTCAAATGTTGACCGCTCTACTTTTGCCTTGTTCATGCAACCAGATTGGTACATCTAAGCTTTCTTCTTCTTATCGTATATATAAGTCACATTAGCCCACTTTTGCTTTCCTTTCGTTACCAAATAATTTGTTGGCCTTATTGTATTGAGTATGTTATTTCCATCTGGGAACTAATGAGGCTAGCTGGTCCGTTCTGCAAATATTGCTGATTATGGGCTTTCAAATTCACTATTTTGTTCTCTTGAACCGTTTGGCAGGAATGAGAAGCTTAAGTTTCCGAGCGAAATCCCCTATCACCAAGAGGTTTGTGTGAACTCTACGCATACTCTTTGCATTTGGAACTCGTAACTCCCTCCTCTCAAATGATTCAGTTTGTGTTTTGACCTTGACCAGTTGATTCCACCAAACGGAACGCTGACTTTCGGGGAATACTCTGAAAGGCTAGTAAACAAGTATTACCAGACAACAACGTAGAGCATACCTCAAGAAAAGCTACCGTTGTACATACATTGGTGTCATCAAGCGTGTTCTTGTGTATTCATATTAGCTCTGATCCAAACTTTCTGTACAAATAGTCGATCAGCGAATACCAGAACAGACTGCAGAATAAGATCAACTGTATCACCCACAGCTTACAATAATGTACCACCAGTTTAAACTCGCTCCGTGTCCGTGATATCTGATGTTACTTGGATTTATCTTCTTTCTTTAACGATGATTTTGCGTTTATTAGGACGACTACGAAGTGAATGGTTAGATGGTTAATCTAATATACATCCTGCACAAAAATCGTTTGCTGGAGACCTGGCGGACTGGAGTTGACAGAGGTTCCTAGCTTCCTGCACATTCCAAACAATCAGGCGGGGCAGCACGATTCGCCATATATGCCATGCAGTAGCTGCGGCTTTAATGTTGGTCAGATTCCGCAGCATCACCCATCACTTACAATTACTGCCCCGTCTAGAAGGTCGTTAAACACAAGAAACAAAAGAACAACCAAGCTGTTAGTGTTTTAATGGGAGAAACTTTTAGCAAGATTTTGAACAGCGTGACAAAGAAACATGCTTTCATGTAGCTGCACATCGATGGAACAAAAGAATGCATGGTAACAAAAACACAATATATGAACTTGTTCGTGATACAAGAGTACAGCAGCCAGGTGTCCCCTAGATCCTCAAGCACAAGGAACAAAAGCACAACCAAAAGACACCGTACAGCTGCGGTGATCTATAAAATGACCTGACCTAGAACAGGAAAAATCAGCTATATATGCCCCAGAATAGGAGAGAGAATCGCCAGACAAGGGGTAAAGAACATGTAAGAACAGATATCTTGGCCATCAGGACTATTTGGACCACGCAACTGCATCGATTTCTGATTGGGCACTCCGGTACAGCTCCAGCCTCTTTGCAAGGTTTGTTCTCCGTTCCATGACTGCTGGGTCTTCATCGAGAAGTTTGGAAAGTTGCTTCATCTGCATAACAAATGGTAGAATTATAAGATATGACAGTTCCATTAGACCTCATTAGGCATTTCCTTCAACAATGGGTTGACGGCTTCCGGTGCTTGCAGCATTGAAATATTTAAATATTGGATGTGGTGAAGACTATAAGCACACAAGCAAGGACCAACAAGGAAGCTACAATATGTTGAATGAACAAATAGGTGAACACTGCAATATAATGAAATTATGATAGTATGGTAATGCAAAAACATGACCAAGAATTCCTTTCAAATGATGACAAATCTCACCTCTCTTGCTCCCAGTTCAGTGAAGAAGTGATCGAGCAGCGAGCGCTTGGCCTCTCGCACTTGGCAATAAACGATAGATTTTGGGATGGAGTTCCTCAAGGTCGAACACACCATATTAACATATGACAGAACAGTTTGTCCTGTTGAATGTTTAGTACAGTGAGAAGTTAAGCAGTAAATAGCTACATAATAGACTATTGAGCAAAAATACAGAAATCATATAGGTCTTACCAATTCGTCTAAGATAAGAGTCATTATATCTATCAAAAATAGAGTGGCTTGGATTTCCACCCTTCTCAACATCCTGAGGAAGCTTCCTGAAGAAATCTACTGTCAAGTAGCTGCATTCCATGTCAACTAGCTTTAATGTATTTTTCTTGCTTTCATCCCTCATTCTATCCAATGACTCAAAAGCCGCATTGCCTACTTCCACACGAAGGGTGGGAAACTGCTTCAGCTCCTGCAGAAAGGTAATCAAACAGATTAGGTGAGTCGACAGTTTGTCGGGTGGGGTGTGGGGGGAGGGATTTGCATGGTAGTATGAAAGCGGAAAACTTACATGTGTTTCATTGATAGCCTTGCGGACAAGGTCCTTCAGAATTGCATGGACCTGCCAATGTGACATGCCAATACATAATAAGCAACTACATGGATAGAGTACACAAATGCCAAGTAATTAATAATAATGACGAAGAAACCATGCAATATAACTTTGCTCTATGATTACAAATCAAGGGTCTCATGCCAATAATTTGGTCCAATGTTTGATCCATGAATGAACATAACGTTTTAAAAGAGGCTAGCTGAGGTCATAGTGCATATTCATGCAAAGAATGATCTCCACAAAATCCTCATTTGGTGTATAACATGTCATATATGACTAATCAGTGCTCATCTATGAGTGAAATGCACCTATTTAATGAATGCATAGTTCAGCAAATTGTTTGATATGTTGTGAGGGTAAATTCAGCCTAATAACACAACAGCCCTTCTTTATTCTCAAATGTATTGGCACCTCAGTATAAAATAAATATAAATGCACGCAGCAACACCCCACAACCCAACAAAATCATACAGGATAACAGAATGTGCCGGCTTAATAAACTGCTTGAAATAATGGGCAAAACTATCAAGTAATAGGCCCAGCTGATTCAGCAGCGCAGCAACATCGAAAGTTCTGGCACAGTTCCAAGTGACAAAAAAAATTAAGGTCTTGGAGATCATGATGAATTTTGAAGGGGCATGTTCATAGGTATAATTGGCATACCGCATCAACAGCTGCCTCAGCAGGACCTCTGATACTAATAAGACAAGATTCTATAAGGCGTCGATATCCTTGTTCTGGAGCTATCAAGTGAGGCTGGTATCCATCAGCTTCTGTTATAAGCTTCCTCACATTTTCCATAGAGAGTTGTTTATCAAATTGCAATCGTTTAATAGCAACAGGAAATTGATTGTCGAAGACATGGTAAACTTTCTCTCCACCAGGACGCCTGGACAGCAGAAAACACTGGGTTAAAATTCATAAAACAAGCCACATGCATACCTCTGCTACAAGTTGAACCCATTAGAAATTGCACAGAATAGCAGAAAAATGGTTTTGTTATTCATTTAACACTCTTTACAAGGTTCTTCTGGACAAGACATCAGTACTTTCAATATTACAATGTGACTAAAAATAAAGAGGGTCAACACGAATGATTCGTTGACAAGCAACAAAAATGTATGAGCCCCTGAATAGCGTTTAATTTTTACACCAGGGGTCGTGTCTCCCCCTGCTCAAATTTTCAAAAGATCTATAGGATTAGTTTCTGTTTATTGAGATTCCTAGCTTTGTGAGCCCTTTCATGGTACAAGTTATACTGTGACAAAACTGACTAAAAATAGGATAAATGTTACTATGGTTTGAGGATATTTACAGGAATCTAAAAAGGTCATCGAATCATGATCTACAAAGGTGTAGGCATGGCAAATAAAACTCTGAGAAAGTGACTATGAAAAATATTGTTTGGAACATACACTCCATCCAGATGCTCTTTGTAGATACTGTCAAACATACGACATATTTCCATGATTGTGTACAGCTTCCCCTGCATTTACCAATAAAATGTGGTCAACTAATTGAAGGTTAGTAGTAACACTACGCTGCATGTAGAATTTATTCAGGGAAAGGCAGGTGAGAGTGAGACATGGCAAACCCTGATACTATGACAGAATATAATTATACATGCTAGTACCAAAAAAACAAGTATCAACCACACACGGCTAGTTCGAGAAAGGGGACGCATCACAAGTCAAATATTACTTGTAAGAGAATCAAGTCATTGAGCAGGTTGATCAATAGAAATACGCAGGAATTGAAGGGCATATTTAGTTATGCTAGCAGATAACACCGCCAAATAAACGCTGATGAGGACCGTATGAAAAACAATATGCACACAACATTGAACTGCTAGTAGCAAAATTGTGGGCTGTCTTACCCCAGCATCATTAGCAATGGGTTTTCCAAGTCGATTAAGTTCAGTTTCCAGCTCTGCAATTGTCTTTGTTATAAGAGATTGGAGCCCTGGGATCCTTGATTTGATCACTTGTTCCAGATGCTGCATAAACACCAAAGGTTAGTCAAAGAGTCAAACTGGCATTACCTGCATCTACATTGAAGAGATAAGGCATACCTTTGAAAGCATCTTTCCTAAATATTCAGATCCCATCCTAGAAGCCATGTGCTTATATTCTGGTGTAGTTGCAAAATACTCTCGCTCTCTACGCCTAGCAGCAATCATGTCCACATTCTTGTTGATATCTTGTTGGGATCGATTAACAACACCAACCCACGGTGTTTGGAGACGGTAAGCTCTTCCTTCCAGTATCTGCAGGGAAAAAATTTAATACAAAATCAAATTGAAGCAATTATTCAGATAACCTTTGTTGATACAATTGATGCCCCATATATTTGATCCTTATGTTCTCTTTATGTTTATTTAGAACTATGAGCCCAACCTAGAGATTTGTTGCTAAGGCAAAATACAGTACAGATTATAGAAAACAAACATCGACAACAGTTAGTTGCTTGGTTGGTCTAAAGATTACCAATGAAGTTAAGGAACATCTAAGCAAAGACTTTTCTAGTAAGCTAATGCTACAGTAAGCTATTAAGTATCTAGCAAATGCTTTAAAATCATACAGACTTACATCAACAGCATCGGTACCCTTGTCCATCAGATCAATTTTTGTAAGCACACCAAAGGTCCTTTCACCTGAATCAACAACCGTCCACTTATATAAAACATGTACATGACTTAAGATAAACAATGTACCAAAATTACACGAATGCAGTAAAAGTAAATCTTTCATCAACAAAATTAACTTGAGAACAATAGCAGCAATTGTCCAAGTACTGTAAATTAACTTTCAACAGAGATGGACAAATCGACATTGGTGTATGAAAATCACAAGACTGTCAGCCCATAGCAATTTTCATCATATCAATATAACTCAGGATAATATATCATTGTGAAGGATCCTGGCATGCCAAAAGTTAAAGCATATGTAACAATAATCGTTAAAGACATGTATAGTCTTATACTGTATATATGATGAGCATGGTTTAGGAAGATATGGAGGATCAAAGCCAACCATAAATGGAATCCTATGGATGAAATGTGATTTTGATTACCTTCCTAAAATAGAACCTTATACTCAATAGGCATTAGGAACAATTCGACAGTGTTTGCGGCACTGTTTCCATTTTATGTATGCTTCCTGGTTTTAAAACTAATTTTCCTATTTTTGATAAATTAACCGAAGTGTGTTGTGTGCGGACATTGACTAGTATAAGAAAGTATGTGCTGCTAACCACATTGTATATAATCTTTCCTTGAACTGACAAAAGAGGCATACCTTTGGGATCAACTTCCCGTGAAATCTTGATTGCATCAGAAGTAGCAAGGTCCTGATTGGCTGGGGAAACAGCCAGAATGATACAATTTGGCTGAGAAAAGCAAACAAAAAAATGCTAGTTATATAAATTTTTGCAATACATAGAACATAAGTCAATAGCTCAAAGATGCTATAATATGACTAGGAAGAAAAGCATGCAAATCTAGATAAAGGGTGAAGAAGTGATTGCCAGTGTGGAATGATAAGCACAAATGGCCATCTTACCCAGTTAAATTAAGCATGGTCAGCAATGAAATGCCAACATATAAAATGAAGGCAGTTGCAGTTAACCATACCTTTTCAATATATGAGCGAACCATGTTTTCAATGTCCTGAACAATACTTTCCGGTTGGCCCTCTGCCAAAAGTAAAGACAATTGCAAATTAAGACAAGAACATCTAAATAAAGAACAACAAAAAAATAATTGATAATCACTTACCAACTGCTACTTTAGTAAGCCCAGGAAGATCAATAAGAGTAAGATTCACAACTGCAAGAATGTAAAATTTTCAGACACAACAAAAAAAATAAGGGGCATGGAACTATATCAGATAAACCACATAACACGATCCAAATACGTTATAGCTGTCCAACTTATGACAGACTCGACAAGCTAAACGAAAACCATAAACCCTTTACAACAAACAATCTCTAGAAAGCGAACAGTTGAGATGTGATAATGCTACAGTAACAATATACCCTGCTAGTGTTTGCATCGTACCATGTGGAGAAAATATGCTTAAATGGATAGGGACAGTCGATATTTGCTTTGAACGTCCTGTTTCTCTGTCAGTTTCATCAGCTATCTCCTTCCTCACAGCAGCTGCAACAATACAACTATAATTATATACCAAGTACCACTTGGATAAACTGAACTTACAGTTTATAAAAATAAGTCTGGTTTAGCATTGAAGACCATTTCCCACAAAACAAGTGCGAGTTTTTGTTCATGTTTAAGGAAAAAATACAGCAAACCAGAAGCTAATATGATAGCATGATTATTATATAATATAATATCAAAAAAGGAAATTCCAATGAGCATTACAAAATTCAACTATAGAGCAGTCCTCAACCATAAGTGTCAATACAATTGGATATAATCATATCCCATCAGTCATGAATCATGCAACACCAAAGGAAAAAGGAGCAGATGAATTACCAAAATCTGTAAATCTCTTTCTCGGAAGGTGCATAAACTCAGCATATTCCCTGTCGCCATCAATTCTGTGGAGCTGCAGCACCAGCGGCCGCCGGGTTACAATGCCTGCAGATACCATTCCAACCAAAATACTAACATATCAGAACACCTAATAAACTAAAAGATAGCACTGGACTTCACAGCAAATACTTCTTACTACAACAGTACCTGAACCCCTCGGTAGGAAATCCTTCCCAACCACGCTCTCCAACACAGAGGATTTACCAGAGCTCTGTCAACAAAATTCAAACGTCAAACTGCGGCATTATTTGAATTATGCATGTAGAAATCCAAACGTCATGAAAGCACGAATCAGTTTGAGGAATAGCATCGAACTACGATTTTCATCACGGAAACATCACATGAACATAATCGCATCCCTACTTGATCTCATTAATGACTAGCTTCCCAACCCTTTGGAAGTCGAAAACTCAGCAATTAAGCAATCACGCGGGCAGTTGGGCGCATCAAAACTGCTCCAGATTCAAACATGTAAGCGACCCAAATCTAGCTTCCTGCACTGCGAGTGATTGCAGATCCAAGCAAAGCCAAGCCGCATCGACAACTAACCCTCGCGGTTCCACCAGCAACCCGCGAGATCCACACCCACGAAGCAACTGGGTCGACAGCACCAGATCCGACCAGAACCAACACAAAAAAAGCGTGCCAGGGAAGGGAAGACGGGCACCTGTCCTCCAACGACGGCGATGGCCGGCAGCGAATCCCAGAGCGTCGGGAGGGCGCTCTCCTCTCCGTGGTCTCCGAGAGCCGTGCATGCCCTCTGCAGCTTGTTGACGAGGGTGATCAAGTTATCCATGGCCGCAGCGCAGGGTGGGCGAGATCTGAGCGGGTCGAGCAACGCGGCGGGGGAGGGGAGAGATCGAGACGCGGAGCAGGAAGAAGGGAGGCGCGGAGGGGAGACGAGGTGAGACCGACCGCCCAGCCGCGTCTAGGCGTCGGTCGTTGGGCTCGAGCTGTGGCCTGGTGGAGATGTGCAGGGAAGCGATGCTGTTTGGAGGCGTGATTTGGGTTTTGAAAGGCTTCGTGGAGAAGAAATGAGCGTGGCGTCTGGCGTGCCGGCGTGATGGGCTGCCAGCTGATCTATCTCTATGTTAGGGAGGGATTGGCCTCTTTGGTAAAGTTTCTGTAAATTTGATTTCCTGAATTTAGTTTGAAGATGTGTTTGTAACGACCTAAAAATCGTCATCACGTGGAGCACCGAATTAGCTGTCAAGTTTGGACAAACTTTGTCCTAAAATATATACAGTAAGAATACATTGCTAGAAGAATCCAACCATCAAGCTCTAAGCTGGTAAAATCAATAAAATTTTGTCAAAATATAGTACTATGACAATTTTGAATGTCTTCTCTCAAATAACCGAGAGATTTATGTATCATTATATTGAAACAATTAGTGCAAATTACATATCATAACCTGTATGACCGTAGTCTTCATCTTGCGTTAGAGAACATAAGTATGCTCACTTTTTTAAAATTGTAAGTAGTTTTTATTTTGTCCTGCGTCAAAACTTTGGTCAAGTTTATAGAAGACTATATTGACATCTACAATATCAGATATATTTCTATATTCCAAGGTGTATCTAGTAAATCTTGTTAGATGTTCTAATGTTTGTGAATTTTTATAAACTTAATTTGTGTTAATTCTTTTACATAAAGTGCTCAAAGCTCGATAAAATTAAATTAGAATAAATTCAAAACAATTACAACTTGATCAATGATGCTACAATAAATTGGACTGTTAATTTCCATTTTTCTATTATTACTATATCCTCTCAACCCTAATTTAACATACTTCACTGATCTTGTCTCAAGATATCCTTGAGCTCCTGATCGTTCAAAACAGGATATCCTTGAGTTCCAAATTGCCTTAACCATGTTAAATTGTAGGTGAAAACTATTGTTTGCAAAAAAAAATAGCATAGTACTTACTTTGCATAATAAGGCGACATCTGAATATCCATAGTATGTGGTATTATCTAGCGTGAGGTGGATTATAAGATTTTAAGACTTTGGGCTGTACGATTTTGAGAATACGCCTCGTTCTCCCCCTTTGCTTGAATGTGGTGAATATTATTTTTATTACAATCTCATACACTTGAACTTGAACCCATCCAAATATTTGAACCCAAATCGTGTCGCTGGAAACGTCACGGTTGCATTTATCTTCTTCTTCTTTTTGGAAATTGTCACGGTTGCATATCGTACTGGAAAAGTGGAAAACACAGTAATAGCAAAGTGACAGTGTATATACGAGTATATGAGTAGAATGGTCCACCGACACGACCAGCTGCGTAGCTGCGGCGGCGGTGCCCAGAAATGCACTCCGAAAGAGCCGGATGTGAAGGAGCACCGCGCGACCCGGACGGTTTGCTCGCACCGTTTGCCTTGCTGGTACGCGTGCGGTTGGGGACTCTGGTGGTGGTGGGTGGTCACCGTCGAGGAGGACGGAGCCCGGGAGCCCGCGGCGGGCCGACCGGCCGTGGGGTCGCTCGCTCCCTGGACCCTGCCTGGTCCCCATCCAACCGCTGCTCCACCACCTCCGGTCCGCGTTCAAAATTTGAAAACTGGCTTCGCTTCTTCCTAGCCGTTTGATGGGCGATCGATCCGTGGCAGTGGCCCATGGTAGCTTCCCAAGCGTACGAGCAGCTTTTAGGCCTTGTTTAGTTCCCAAAATTTTTGTAAAATTTTTCAGATTCCCCATCACATCGAATCTTTAGACGTATGCGTGGAGTATTAAATATAGATAAAAATAAAAACTAATTACACAGTTTGGTCGAAATTGACGAGACGAATCTTTTGAGCCTAGTTAGTCTATGATTGGACAATATTTATCACATACAAACGAAAGAGATACTGTAGCAATTTTGCAAAAAATTTAGGAAGTAAACAAGGCCTTAACCTTTTGTTCCCTTGAAGCGTAGTTACGCTCTGGCTCGTTCCACGTGCCGAGTCAGGCTGTCACGGGGAGCCCGTGCCACGAGGCCTCATTCTGTTCTGTTTTTTTTTTTTTTGAGGGGACTCAGTCTGTTCTGTTGTGTACTCTTACGTGCAGACTGCAGAGAGAGAGAGAGAGAGAGAGAGAGAGAGAGAGAGAGGCACACTGTTGTGCAGCCTTGATTTTGGACTGTATTGCATCTGGCCCGTTTAGGTATGTCGGGCCTATTCTCACGTAGTATAGTGCTCACTTTTGGAAATGTTGGGCCAGTATCGAGAGCAAGCCAGATGGGCCTGATATTGAGCCCAGACCTCCTGGCTGGGGACAAAATTCTTCACTCTTCTTCAACTAGGCCCGGTTCATTCAACATCCTCATTCCTCAACTAGGCCCAAGGGCTTTGGATTGTCGCCATCGCCAACTTGCCATGTCCGCTATGGTACGAGTATTGAACTGCGACGCAACTGTTGACACCAAAGGTGTGACAACGCCTCCCGTGTCCTGAATCTACGGACGCAGGATTTTTCAAAATAATCCATTCTGAGACGGCACTCGACAAGAGGACAATGCTCCAGAATTAATGCGGACCGGCAGCCGGCGAGCTTTCCAGCTTTGAAGGAGGAAAACGGCAAGAAAAGCATTGCATTTTTCCAGTTTCAAGTCCTACTGCCCACTGCCACAACTTGGGCGCCAGTCCACACCATCAAGTAGCCAACGATTAATCCTCTATGCCTAAATAGGAGATCCCCACTACCATATTTTCCTGCATTCTCATGCAGCCACGTCACCCTTGGTCAGTTACCAAGAGTTTCTACTGCACTCTGACTATCCATTTCCCCCAAGA
>Ga0182004_10004001_pt1 | contig 11824 bp, 5 predicted proteins | sample Sormic07211540_1_FD_120479 | JGI IMG/M metagenome (GOLD analysis project Ga0182004, IMG submission 120479) | Endophyte microbial communities from Sorghum bicolor roots, Mead, Nebraska, USA - 072115-40_1 MetaG | ecosystem: Host-associated > Plants > Roots > Unclassified | place: USA: Nebraska...
ATGCTCCCCCACGGAGGTTCTCTGGGCGGAGGATATCCTCCGACGCCCTAGAGATCGGAGGTTCTTCGGGTGAAGGGCATCCTTAGACGTTACCAGGGGGAAGGATGCAGCCATCCCCCAACACCTCGCGCAGCTTCATTAGTCGTCAGTTGTTTTCTTCTCAGGCCTTGTTTAGTTGTACATCTAAAAATTTTCATTCATTATATCGAATCTTTAAGCACATATATAAAGTATTAAATATAAATAAAATAAAAATTAATTACGTAAACTGGATTTTTTAAATATAATTTATTTATAATTATAAATTAAATAACAATTAAAACGAAAATACTACTATAACCAAATTTAAAAACTTTTGAGAAACTAAACCAGGCTTAGTGTGTTCTCACGTGTGGCCGGAAGTCGCGGCCGTTCAGGCTCAGCAGATACCGACGGATGACGGATCCACAGCCTCCACGTCGGGTCGAGATCAGCGCGAGCGCGCCCACGGGTCAACCACCGAGCCGCGAGATGGACAGGCAGAGAAAGAGAGAGAGAGAGAGAGCAGCTGGTTCCAGTCCGTCCCGTCGGCGTCTCACCGTTACGCCGTTGACAGGTGCGTCCCTGTAAAAGTAAACTATTTCCAACTTATCATAGGATAACTACGGCTGTTTATCGCCTTCTTGTTTTATTAGGGCCCTGTTTAGTTCTAAAAGATTTTATAAAATAGACACGGTAGCACTTTTGTTTATATTTAACAAATATTATCTAATCATAAACTAACTATATTTAAAAAATTTGTCTTATAAATTACAGATAATCTGTACAATTAGTTATTTTTATGTATATTTAATATTTCATACATATGCTGCACGAATCCATATGACTAGGAATCTGAAAAATATTATACATTTTTTTTAGAACTAGGTTGACAAAAATAGCAAGACATTGGAAAGATCGATGGAGGCGATTGGATGCCGGCAGGACCTGAAATTGACGTTTTTTTCTTTTTGTCTGGGCGCGTGTCAATGCGAGTCCGCACACTTCAACTCTTCAGGAATCAGGATCTAGAGGACTGACATTAACTAACCTACTCTCCGTCTCAAAAATAACTATCATTTTCAATTTTTAAAAAATAATTTTTATTATGTATATATATTAAAAAAATTAATATTTATGATACCTTTGAGTTTAGTTTTTTAATAAATTGATTTAAAGATATAAATATTACACATATTTTTTATATAAAATATAGTTAAATTGGTGATACGAAAATCCAAAATGATAGTTATTTTAGGACGGATAGCACATGGCATTTGACATATCGTTTTCGCAGTTGAAGGACCACGACATGACATTTTTTGTTAGGACCAGACGATAATATGAACTAGTACTATATATGGTCGAGCCTACATGGACATGACTGCTTGCAAACTATGGTTAGACCAAAAGGATTAAATAAATCTGTTCGACCTTTGCTTGTCATTCCTGAAACTAAAACTATGCGCAGTGTAGATATAGCCTCGTGTAAAAATTTTTTAATATATGGACAGACAGGAAGATACAGTATTTCCTTCACATTTATTTGGGGACAGACGCATTGTTGTTTGCTTTTAAAAAACAAGAAGAACGAGCGGCATATGGCCTGAGATCGTTGTAAAGCTGGGCTAGTCCATTTAGAAATTCATGGCGCAGAGGCCGAACAGCAGAAAGGGTCCATTTACGGCCTACAAGGCCCACGTAATCTGGCCGTTGGCGGCGTAGTACGACAAGTCAACGCAAAGCAACGCGCCGCGCCGCAGTTTTCCACACGGACGAGACGAGACACCACTCGATCTCCCGATGCGGGACCCAGCTGCCCAGGAATCCGAGGCGGAAGGGATCATTCCAGCAGCTCCAACCCACGCCCCCGCACCCGGCTCACGTGGACCGTCCGCTGATGGGCGATGGCCCTCCGGCCTGCGCACCGCGGTCCACCAAGACCGAGACCACGCACGGCGTGCGGTGGGGTCATGGGGTATGGGGGGGGGGGGCGGCGCCGAAGTCGGGGACCCCACCGTATTCGGTCGCCCATCACTACCCGTACACACCTGGCACGCCTAACAGACCACGTAACGCAGTGGAATCCAATGCGGCATATCCTTCCAGTCCAATCTCACACAAAGACCCCTCGCGCACGGGGCTAACTCGTAGAAACGCCCTCGTCTTTGTGGTACAGAAAGGACCGATCCGTGATATCACAGAACACAGGCCCTCCATCGAAAGAAGTTTTAAATCGAAACAGCGCATCGCGGCTTCCCGCCCCTCCGCGCACCCTTTTCCCGCTTAAATTCCCACTCCCCGGATCCGACGGCGCGGGATCCGCCACGTCATCGATTCCAGCCCGCCTTGCTCAGCACGGAGCCGTCCAGTTCCATCCTTGCGAAGCCTGATCCTCCCGCCGCAGCTGCCCTTTTCCTTTATATGCTCCGCCGGCCGCGTCTCTTCCCTCCCAAATCCCGCGTTTCAAAAAAAGGAAAGCAAATTTCTTCTTCCCCTCGAAAAATCAATCTACTCGCAATGGAGAGCGTAGAGACGAAGGCGGCGGCGGCGGCGGCGGCGGCTGGAGCTAAGGGCGGCGGAGGAGGGTACGGCTGCTGCGGGTGGGAGACGCCGAAGCGGGAGGAGTGCCGCATCCCGGCGACGCTGCCCTGCCCCGCGGCGCCGAGGAAGGCCGTGCCGGACTTCGGGAAGCGGCGCAGCCCGCCCAAGAACGGCTACTTCCAGCCGCCGGACCTGGAGGCGCTCTTCGCGCTCGCGCCGCGCCGCCAGGCCTCCTCCTGCGCGTGACTTCGGCGGCGGACCGGCGGTGGGCAGAGGACTCTGCTCCAGATTGATTTTGGGAGTTGTAGATAGGTTTCCGGTCTCTTCTGTTGTACTCACTCTAGTAGGGTTTAGTAGCAGGTCGATTAGGGAGGCAGTAGGAGGGTTTTAGGGAGCAGTAGGTAGGTAGGTAGGTGGTGGATGCTTGAGATGAGAACTCATATAAGCATACTGTTTTGTTCTGAACTTCATATGATGAAATCCTTATATGTTTCTTGTCACTTCTGCATATTGATGTCACTATGCGATTGAGATGTTGCAGTAGATGTTCATAATACTACCTGTGGGCTGCGGTTGCCGCGACGGTGATTGCGGGCGGCTGCGTTGTTTGCTTCACTTGTATGCGCAGCATCTACCTAGGATACTGCTGATGATGGTGATCTACCTAGGATACTGCTGATGATGGTGATCGGTGGCCAGGTTGCAGCTTGAAGCTTCGAAAAAGGCCTCTCCAGTAGTCCAGTATGCTTCATTGCTACTGCTGCAATCTATTCTCCCATTTAATCGGTGTTATCCGGAAAAAAAATAGTGTTTTCAACGGATGGTTAGAAGCAGTAATCCGTGCAGATGAAGTGATGTTCAGTGCTGTTCCTCCCATCTGGTAGTACGTACATGAACTGGAAGGCATTAAAACACAGTCGAGAGGGAAGCTGTGCTCTTGAACCCGGCCGCACTTATTGTGGCTGCCTGCGGGAGCCCTGCAGCGCGATGTGGGCTTTGTATTCCCCTGCCTCCTGGCCTTGGCGCATCGCATCGCATGCAATGTATGTGGCCGGCCCGTGTGTGTGAGTGTGTGACTAGCGTCAGAGGCGGCTTCAGAGAGCTCGCTTCTGTGGTCCTGAATCCGTCCATCATCGCGAGGCCGGGGTGACGCGGACGGCTTCCAGTTCCAGATGCTGTGAACGACGAGCCGACAGGATAACTACACGCTGCTCGCCGGGTGGGGGTGGGGGTGGGGGTGGCTGTTGCTTGGTGGTGACCGGTGCGAGCATGTGTTGTGCCTCGAGGGCACCGGGCGCTTGCCGGCCCCCGTGTCCCGTGCCGCGCCCGTGGTGACTAGTGAGGCCTGTGGCACGCGGAGGGAGGGACCAGCAGGGCAGCGTGAGGACGGTGGAACGCGTACTCTCCTTACATTGTTTACAGTGTGCGGCACACCACACTCTGTTCTGTTGTGATGCTCCTGCTGCAAGTGAGATTTTAGGTCCACTTCAATTAATTTACACTTACATGTCGAAAGATTTTGCTGTGCCTAGGCACGATGGTTGGATGCTATCCATACACATGTTTGCGATAGGTTGCCAGGTAACTTTCGCGGTTCTCCTTTCCTCAACGACCAACACTTACATGTCTGTCGGCTTCTTCTACGAGGGAGCATCCGTCCTGACGGCAACATGGCACCGGCCAATTAGCCCATGCAATTTGGTTTTTGATTAATGCTGATAATATAGTATTCTGCAACTCAAGCAAAGCGTTTCCCGTTGGGTGCGTCGGTACCCAACTACTGCACGACGCCAAACTGCGAGACCCGGGAGAGACGAGACCTCAGTAGTTCAGTCAGATCCTTTGTTCTGAAGCCAGACATCACACAACACAGTTTGTTGGCAGCATCACATCTGAATTCTAATCTGGCGACACAAAAACCACTAGAGCTTTTTGTCCCATCGCAACCAACACTGATTCGTGCTAATCTAGTCGTACTCGTCGCAAATCAAAAAAAAAGGTCACAGTGGGTAGCATACCATACGCCTTTCCAGTTCCTCTCGTTAATGTTGAATAAGTATAGCAATCTGCCTAGTTCCATATATAGGCATACACAAAGGTTTAGGCCTCGCTTACAAGGGTGCAGAGGTGACACATGTTTGGTAGGAGTAGTTCAGGGAATGGACTCAGGCAGAAGAGATGCACAATCGGAGGCAAGTCGTTGCATTCTCTCTGGTTTTTTATTCGTATAATTGGATTTTACTTGCTTTATATGTAAGGGACAACAAACGATGGCTAACATGTTCTTGGTCCTGGATGAATCTGCCTCCTCGCAATGTCAGAAAGTTTTCTGCACCAAGTCGACTGCATTTTTTCCACTTCAGAGAAACATAGGCCTTGTTTAGATGTGAATTTTTTTTGGATTTGGTTACTGTAGCATTTTGTTTGTTTGTGGCAAATATTGTCCAATTATGAACTAACTAGGATCAAAAGATTTGTCTCATAATTTATAGGTAAACTGTGTAATTATTTTTGTTTTCGTCTATATTTAATACTTAATGCATGTGCCGCAAGATTTGATGTGAAAACTTTTTTGTTTTTGCGGTGAACTAAACAAGGCCTAACTATTGTGCATTTCAAGTTTGAACGTGACCGCGATATGAAGAGACAACAGAAGCCACAATAATCGACATGCAGGCCATTAGAGATAGTTACTATTGACATATTTGGGAACAACAAATGGAGGAGGAAATTGTCGAAAAAAATGGAGGAGCACTAAATTAATTATGCTTATGCTCACATTTCCATTTACAAGTGATCAGCTTGTTAGCTAAATTAATATATAAAAACTTGCATTTTTGCTGTCGCCGATGGAAGAACTATTTTCAGTCTTTTTTTAAAAAAAAAATTGTATATCCTTCACTTACAACATAATTTTGTTTAACATTCAGGTACTGACTGCTGCCCAAATCCGGACAACGTACGTCGGCCTGTAATATAGCCTGCAGAATAGACAGATCAAAATATTCGACAAACGGCTTGCATGGCATTTTAGAATTGTACTACTGGTACAGATATTGGTCTTTCTAAATGCTAATCATCAGGCGGCTATTGGCTAATACCTTTGAATCCACCGGAAACTTACTGTTATTCAAATTATATGTGGTTGGAATTGCATGTGATGCAGTTGCTAGTTGTTGATTTGATGGGCAAAATTTGACTTACCTCCCAACAAAACTCGAGCACCTAATGGTTGTTCTCTTTAGGAAAATTTTGATTCCAAAGTACATTGTTCAGGACTCAAGGGACCCTATGAAAAAAAATATTAGAACGAGCACGGCCTGTTAAATAAAGTTGATTGGATGGAAGCCTCAGATGCCAAATCGGCTGAGGCTCTGTCCCACAATATGCCGCTGTGCCGGACGGCGGACGCAAGCACAGGAACAGCAGGCGTTTGTGTAATGCTTACTTTTACAATTAACCACCGAGTATATACAGATCCGACTAGTTGCCTGCATTAGATTATGGCCCTGTTTGGTTTCACTTACTAAATTTTAGCTAGCTAAACTTTAATCACTTTAGTAGCTAAAGTTTCAAACACATTGACTAAAATGAACTAAAATAGTTTAGTTCCATTAGTCACCCACAAGTAGCTAAAATAATTTTAGCTAATTTAGTAAAGAAAACCAAACAGACCCTATGTCAGAGTCTAGACTTGTGCAAGATAGTTTACCAGCTACTTACATAGTGCTCAAAAACATATATAATACAACATAATACAATTAAATCAGTACGCTAGATTTAATTGTATTATGTAGTACAGATTTGCACAGATCGAGATGGGCACAGAAAAAAGTGCAATCTTTTTATCTCCCCTGTACTAGAACATATAGGCAGCTATGATTCAACAACATGATGTAAGCAACCAAACCAAATGTAGCTAGGACAACTAAATATCAAGATATTGTGCATATCTATAACTTTACAGTGCACGTAACCATACTAGCCTAGCTGTATAACGCTACCATCGTGATCTAAGTATTGAATTAGACAATTAGTTATGGATCACGGTATCTTATAGCTTAACTTTTCATCAGGTTGGCACACCTCAAACATTGGATGCTGTGCTCATTCAACTGTGTTGCATGCTCGCTATTGGTCCATGACCATCAGGACTTCCCTTGTTGAGGAAGCCCAACACGATCTGTTATTTTAGGTACGGTGATTCTGTTAGGCAACCGTAAAGTCTAGAGTTTGTTTGGATCGTCAGGATAACAAGTTTAGTCATATGTTATTCGGATACATATGCTCTGGGATGAACTAGATGAACTAGACTAAAAATTACTGTCTTTTAGTCCATCCGTTTAGATGGACTAGAACTAAATATATATGATGATATGGCGGCAGGACAGTCATTGTAAATACATGAGAGAGCGAGTGATAGAGAGGGGGCCCAGCAGATTGCTTAGCCAATGAGATTGTGCTTCAGGTAGATCATCGGATAAAATTTAGTGGAAAATCCATCCGGCAGCTCCACTTCAACAAACACATACAGTTCCAAGCAACGTACGGCACTGTTTGGCTACCTTGTTTTGTTTGTGTTCGCACGCTGGTCTTCTTAAAGAATCCCCAAATCACAACGAAGAAAAAGGCAAAAAGGCATGCACGTAGATAAAGATTGACGCAGAGGGGCCATGGTTAGCTTCAAAGGCTCACAAAACACATAGAAGTCGACAAAATAAAGGTGCACGCAGAAGGGTAAACAGTGGAAGCCGATCTTTGATAAGAAAGGTGTCGTATGGAGTTTATTGCAAGCTGACAGAAAAGGTCAACTTAAAGCGAGTGCTCCATATGTTCCAATTAGAATTGATATTTCACCTTCTTGTAATGATTTCTTGTCTGAAGTAGTAATTTGTTATAGCTTCATCGGTGAAAAGTGGACCGGGAGTAACGTACTCGCTCATCCCTATTTAATTGTTGTTGTTGATGTACGTGTCATAAGTTTAACTTGATTTGTAGAAAATATATGCAGCATTTATAACTTTAAATAAAATTATTAAAAAACTAAATTTAAAGATCTTTCTAATAATACTAATTATGTACCATAAATATTAATATTTTTTTAATATATATGTAATTAAAGTTGTTTCTCAAAGCGTAAACAACGGTTATTTAGAAACGGAGGGAGTATAATTCTACATACATGTCTATTCTGAGCTCATTTATTATTTGTTACTAGTGATATACTCCTTCCTTTTTTACATTCGTATTAGGTTTACCATAAGTCAAATATTTCTAACTTTGACCATCCATTAAATACAAATAGTCATATGATTTCACAACATTATTATTAAGTATTTCTTATAGTAAATCTAAAAGTATAAATTCTATATTACAGCCAATATAATTTTTTTAGAATTAATTATCAAAGAAAGTAATATTTGAATTAAAACGGAGGGAATAGTAAATCGCTGAAAACATATCATAGCTAGTTCATTACTAGGAAATTGTACTTTTGCAACCAAAGATACTGCAACAAGCACTTGAATTCTTATAAAAATCTAACCTCTTTTGTGTAAATGAGGAAACGATTCTTGTTTGATTCCCACTAACCAAGTTGTGTTTTACCCATTCGGCTATCTAGGAGCAATTCTCACGACCTCTCAAGTCATTTGCTGTCTATAATATCATGAAGATTGCATACGGAACACCCTATCAGTTGGCATATGACAGATATGGATCACCCTTGCTCTGAATTCTATAGCTAGCCACTGTTGGAACTGTAGTAAACTAGCAATGCAGTATATATATTGAGCTGTGATTTGCTGAAAACATTGTTTTTACCCTAGAATTTTCGGTATACTATCAAAGCCAATCTGCCCCCGTTGATTTTATGTCAGGCTCCGACACTGCTTGTAGTAAGGAACAACTAAACGAGGAAAATGAACAGGCTTTCAACTCAACCAAACCCACATGCCAATAAAGGGCCTTGCCGAGAGGCAGAGCTAAAGCCTAAAGAAGGAGCAACGAGCTAGTGGCCCAAGGACAAGTTTTTCTATTTGCTTCCACCAACTAGGCCAACCACCACCGTGCTGTGACCTCCTACCATGCAGGCCACGAACCAGGGCGGCGGCCATCATGGCGCCTATATAGAACCCAGCACTTATTCCATAGCAAAGTGCACACCACTTCACTTGCTTCAAAGCGCAAACACACATAAGAAGCAGGGCGGAGCGGTTGTCATCAGAGAATGGGCTCGCGTCATGGCCTCCGGCGAGGCGGCCAAGCCGCTGCCGTCTTCTCCGCATGTCCCTTCCTCGCCTTCGCCGTCCTCCTCGCCTTGCCGGGCCTCGCAGCCGGCGACACCCATTACTACACGTTCAACGTACACAACTACATACTCTCTCGCGCGCGCACGAGTATTGGTGGCTCGCACTTAAGTTCTCACTAGTATTGGTGCGTGCCACGTAGTACTCATGCGCTTGGCTTTGATTATTTGTGCGGTGCAGGTGCAAATGACGAACGTGACACGGCTGTGCGTGACCAAGAGCATCCCGACGGTGAACGGGCAGTTCCCGGGGCCGAAGCTGGTCGTGCGGGAAGGCGACCGTCTCGTGGTCAAGGTTCACAACCACATCAACTACAATGTCTCGTTCCACTGGTAAGCAAGATCGTATCATCGTCAGGACGACGTCGACATAGCAGCACTCTGCCGCCGGCGTCTCCACTGGCCTGCGTGCGTGCGTGGAACATGGTACATGCATGTGATCGATCGATGTACTCATGTACGTATTATTGCAGGCACGGCGTCCGGCAGCTGCGCAACGGGTGGGCGGACGGGCCGGCGTACATCACGCAGTGCCCGATCCAGGGCGGGCAGAGCTACGTGTACGACTTCACCATCACGGGGCAGCGCGGGACGCTGTGGTGGCACGCGCACTTCTCCTGGCTGCGCGTGCACCTCTACGGCCCGCTCGTCATCCTCCCCAAGCGCGGCGAGGGCTACCCGTTCCCGCGCCCCTACAAGGAGGTGCCCATCCTCTTCGGTCGGTAACGTAACGCCTCTCTGCTCGCTGGGCTAGTCTGCATCAATCCCTCACTCTGGAGGAGTGATCCGAGGCGTCTGGACGGGGAAACCTTTTGGTAATGTGTGAATTCTTTGCAGGTGAATGGTTCAATGCGGACACCGAGGCCGTCATCAACCAGGCCCTGCAAACTGGCGGCGGCCCAAACGTCTCCGATGCCTACACCTTCAATGGGCTTCCAGGCCCGACATATAACTGCTCCTCTAAAGGTAACATTTCCTTTCTTCAGAAGGACTAAATTAGGCCCATTGCTTTTACTTCTATTTACATGTTGTTTTTTTTTTAAAAAAAAAGTAATGGGATGAAGATCAAGAAAGCCTTATGATTTTTGCATCAAAAACAGACACGTACAAGCTGAAGGTAAAGCCCGGGAGGACGTACATGCTCCGGCTCATCAACTCCGCGCTCAACGACGAGCTCTTCTTCGGCATCGCAAACCACACGCTCACCGTCGTCGAGGCGGACGCCAACTACGTCAAGCCATTCACCGTGAACACGCTCGTCATCTCGCCGGGGCAGACCATGAACGTGCTCCTGACGACGCCTCCAAACCCGGCCTCCCCGGCCTACGCCATGGCGATCGCGCCCTACACCAACACGCAGGGCACGTTCGACAACACCACCGCGGCCGCCGTCCTCGAGTACGCCCCGACGACGACGACGCTGCCGCCCTTGCCCCTGCCGGCCCTGCCGCTGTACAACGACACCGGCGCGGTGACCAACTTCTCGCGCAACTTCCGCAGCCTGAACAGCGCGCAGTACCCGGCGCAAGTGCCGGCGGCGGTGGACCGGCACCTGCTCTTCACCGTGGGGCTCGGCACGGACCCGTGCCCGTCCAACCAGACGTGCCAGGGCCCCAACGGCACCAAGTTCGCGGCGTCCATCAACAACAACTCCTTCTTCCGGCCCCGGACCGCGCTCCTCGAGGCGCACTACCAGCGCCGCTACGCCGGCGTGCTCCTCGCCGACTTCCCCACCACCCCGCCGCACCCCTTCAACTACACGGGGACCCCGCCCAACAACACGTTCGTGCAGCACGGCACCCGGGTGGTGCCGCTCAGGTTCAACACCTCCGTGGAGCTGGTGCTGCAGGGCACCAGCATCCAGGGCGCCGAGAGCCACCCGCTGCACTTGCACGGCTACGACTTCTTCGTCGTCGGACAGGGGTTCGGCAACTTCGACCCGGTGAACGACCCGCCCAACTACAACCTCGCCGACCCCGTGGAGCGGAACACCATCAGCGTGCCCACCGCCGGCTGGGTCGCCGTCCGCTTCCTCGCCGACAACCCGGGTAATCTTTACGCCTGTGGACGATCCGTCTGACATGCTGCATGCTCGCACCTGTGCTGACTTTGGTTGCGTCGTCTGGCAGGGGTGTGGCTGATGCATTGCCACTTCGACGTGCACCTGAGCTGGGGCCTGTCCATGGCGTGGCTTGTCAACGACGGCCCGCTGCCGAATCAGAAGATGTTGCCCCCGCCATCCGATCTTCCAAAATGCTGATGACTGATCGTTCATCATCCGAGGGGGGGTAGATGGGCATTTAACAAGGTTTTGGTGCACGTCTGCGTACTTTCTTACGATGTTTGAAACAATTTGGTCTGGGATATTTAATTGCAGTGTGCCGATTTTTGGCAAGTGCTTGGGATTTTGCGGTCCGCTTACAAATCCCTCTTTTGAAACATAATAAAATGTAACAATGTTTGTTCTCCTGTTAATCTTTTCTTAACCCCTTTCTGAACATTCAGCACTGGTGTGCTCACATTTTTTTTTAGATATATATAAGGTATGGTGTGTTCACATGGTCAAATACAAACGATGTCGGTATGTCATGAGTTGTGTTACTAATCCTAGTGTTATTTTTTTATGTCTCTGTATTGAATATCTGAATCCATCTGGCAAAAAAAGTTTGATGCCAGTATACCCGGCCGTATATTATATTTGTTACCTACCACAATGGGACTAACTGAACAATTGGAGTACATGAACATCATGCTGCCATTGCCAATGCCAGTCTACCATTTTATTACTTTTTTTTTCACGATCGGACCATTCACCCGTATTTCATTAAGAGAGAAAACGTTTACAGAGAGTTGACAAAGCAAGCCGGCGAGTAGCCAGCTTGAAACCAGAAGGAACCTAGCTACTGAGGAACAACAAGCAGAGATTACAAAGCATTGTTTAAAAGCGACAGTTGA
>Ga0182004_10004002_pt1 | contig 11824 bp, 13 predicted proteins | sample Sormic07211540_1_FD_120479 | JGI IMG/M metagenome (GOLD analysis project Ga0182004, IMG submission 120479) | Endophyte microbial communities from Sorghum bicolor roots, Mead, Nebraska, USA - 072115-40_1 MetaG | ecosystem: Host-associated > Plants > Roots > Unclassified | place: USA: Nebraska...
ATAGCAACCTCCACCACATCAACAAATCGTCATAGGTACAGCCTACATGAAGAGCAACCCCGAGGTATCCCACCACCATCTGACTAGCATCAAAAGCTAGCAACGCACCAATTGACAGCTTGGGACAATAGATCGCAACAGGAAGCAGGGGCGTGATCTGAAGCAAGCGGCAATACCTTGTAGTACTCCTCGAAGGCTGGGTTCTCGGTGGCGAAGGGCTGCCACGAGGGATTGCCCTCCCGCCCCTCGCCTCCTTCGCCGGCGGGAGGACGCTGAGGGTTGTGCTTCCAGACGTTCTCGCGGCCCTGCTTGAAGTGGCGGCGCTGCGTGCGCCCGCGCTTCCGCCCGCCTCCCATCTTACCCCTCTGTCGCACGCGTGCGCGGCTCCTTCGTCCCCTCGGTGGCGGCGTGCGAAAAAGGCGCCGGTGGCGACTGCGAGAGAGACGACGGACGAGGAGGGGTTTGCGCCTGACGGTCTGAGCCTCTGAGGTTTAGGAGCGGCGGCGCGGCGAGGAATGCGGATGCGGGGAAAGCTGGGAGGGAGCTGGGTTGGGTCTCGGAGAACGTAACCGGCGAGTGGAGCCAGGTGGGCTGTGAGCGGGCTGGATGGGAAGCGCGTCAAGCCCGTCGGTGCTGCTGGGCTCGAATGTACAGTAGCCCGCTTCCTACTGGATGGGAGTAAGGGCCTGTTTGAAATTGTTCTACTAATTTTGCTCACAAACTTAGTAGAACTTGCAGTTTCTAGAGTATTTTTTAGGTATTCTCTTAATTTCATTTTTTTTATTTTTTAATAATTACACAGTATAACGCAAAACATAGAGTAGACTCAAAAACATGGAGCGGAGTATCCGTAACGTGTAGTGGAGTAGTCCTAAACAAACTGTAAGTACTTGTTTTATTTCTATATTTCTATATGGAGGAACCTCTAACATCAACTTTTGTTAGCTATAAACATTAATTTGCGGCCATCCCATGCGGCGAGCAATGCACATCCTACATGGACGGACTGTATTTTTGACCTCTCTGCAATGCACATCCCCAAAATCTGGAGCACGAACTGGATCAAATCCTGAAACAAGCTTCGGGCCTCCTGAAAAGCTCCCAGTGCAGTCCTGTTCCGGCCCTGCCCTTCCCGTTTCCGGCGATCTCGTCGGCGGCGGCAGGGTGTGGGCTTTTCCATAGCCCAAGTATGAATCCCTTCCTTGGTCTTTTCCAGAAGTGAAGGAACAACTCGGCTTCCAATCCTGCTCTGAAATCGTCTGTACAGCAGAGGGCACACTAGCTCGTCCAATCCTGCTCTAATCCTTCCTGGACAAATTGTCAGCTGATTTGCATCTGTGATTATTCACACAATTATCTATATGGCTCAAGCTAAGCCATGGCTAGAGGGGCCAGGAAATAGGAACGTGACTCCGAGCAGAGGTGAGAGGGAGAGCGAGCAAAGATTATTTCTATTGTCTGTGTTTTGCACATCAATAGCTTCCTTGACGTGATTCCTTTGGTCCGAAATGCTGGGCATTCGGCCTGTCCAGGTGAGGCCCATACCAAACCCAGGGGACGCGCCTCATCCTTAGACCGTGACGGCACTTATCACTACCCACAGTACCCAGGCAGCTTTTCCCCGGTGCCGTCGCTGCCGATCCTTCGCCCCCGACGAATTCGTCACGCGGTCGCGGTCACGAGTCGCTTTGCTGTCCCTTCCCGGGGCACGGCACCGGCCACCGGCCCCGCGTGCCGATCCACCACGCACCGCTCGAAAGTTGTCCGCCGCGCCCGCGGGCACGGCCTGTCGCTGCGCTGGGTGCCAACCGGGCCGCTCACGCACGGCTCACCCCAGGCGATCGCAGGAGTAGTAGGCTACTGCTCCAGCGCCGCACTTCGAGCTGGCTGGCCTAGCAGTCTAGTAGCACGCGCGCGCTAGCCCCGGCCGCCCTCGCCGTGGCGTTTAGCGCCAGATTTTTATCCGGTCCCGGTCGCCGGCCCCGCCCGTCCCGTGATGCTACGCTTCTGCATGCGTCGCGTCGAACTGCCGTGATGCTGCCGCCGCCGCGGTGAGTTCTGTCGTGCACCCTCGGAAGGGACCAGCGCGAGGGTGTTGTGTCGGGTCCTGCAGTTTCAGTTTGGGCTATGTTTAGCTGCAATTTTTTTAAAAAAAATAGATACATAATATATTTGTTTGTATTTAACAAATATTGTTTAAATATAAAGTAACTAAATTTAAAAATTTTATTACAAATTACAGATATAATTATTTATTTTTTATTTATATTTAATACTCTCTCTATATATATATGCTGTAAAATTTAATGTGACGAAAAATTTTAAAAAAAAATTGCAAAATTTTTAGTGTGGATCCTCCCTCGATTTCTCCTACAGTCCTACGAACAGAGTAGTGGATGCTTCGTTTCTGCGTAAGTTTGACGCCATACCATTTTAGAGGCAGTGTGATGAGTTGGCGTTTCCACTTTGGAGGGAGAAGATGCGGCCACCAAGAACTGCTGCTGCCTGCTGCACTTGGAAACACTTTTGTGTGTAGCATTTTGATGAGAGAACGTGGTAAGCTGCATGGGCCACAAATAAGTCGCATGTTTTGCAAGTGATATGATATCATTGCATATTATGAGGAATCACATTGACTATGGTGTACCGTGTACTGGTGAAACTTTCTAGACCGGGATAAGATAAAGAACGAAAGCGATCACGTACACTAAATTCTCTCAAGGGCACTGGTAGTGCGGTTGGAATAGGCTCCGTTCGTTTGTTTGTATTTTTTTTAATCAGCAATGTTTTTTCTCTTATAATAAATCAATGAACAGTATTTTTAGTTATGACTTTTCAGACAAGCGTTGGAAACCTACATAATATCCTTGTATTGTATTCTACCAGATCATGGACCAGAAAGTTTGAGATTACCCAAGAATGATGATGCAAAGACACAAACCTCGTTCGTTTGTCTTATAGGATATATTTTTTCTGCAAGCCAGCAGTGTTTTTCTCTCATAATAAATTAGCAAATGGTATTTTTAGTCATGACTTTTCTCACAATAGATCAAAGCGGAGATATATTTCCAAAGCAAACGTTATCATGATAAGCCTATATTTTAAGCTATATCCGTTAAGACAGGATATAATTGTGATAAAGAGAAGACCAACGATTATAAACTTGCGACAAAATCATGATGATAGTACACGATATGGAGTAGTTATTATGTCTATCAAGACATGGTATAAATGTCATAAGCAGAAGACCGACGATTTTGAACTTGTGATAAATTAAGGGTGATACATGATTAAGATCAATATGATATTATGCTACACTGAAACTTAGATTATTCCTACCAGCTATGTACTCTTTCCGTATAGTATTTAGAAGTCGTTTTGGACAGGGTTTGAGTTAAACATTGAGAATATAAATCATCAATAACTTTTAAATTGTTGAATTTGCAAATGTAAAACTTATATGAATAGATTTGTCTTGAAAAATGCTTTCATAAATATATACATATCATTTTTTCTAAATAAATAAAAGATCAAAGTTATGTTTCGGAGACTATATCGCCGTTCTAAATAACTTATAAAAAAAAGCCCTCCTTTATCAACGATCCGGATAAATGCAGAATCTCATGCGCATTTTTTTTTCACCACATATCATTCCTCCCACCATTCACACCTTTGACCAGAATAAGTAATCCCTGTTCTTTTTCACATTTCCAAAATGCCAGCAAAACTCAAATACAACCGTCCACATACAGTGACACACAGAGACGGCCACACAAAAAGTCCGGCTCGATGCTCCCTCCTCCCCTGCCGGCCAATAATCGGCCGTGCCATCATCATCTTCCACCGCGACACGGAGCGCGGATATTTTTGACGCGCGCACGCGCACCAACGTGAACGCGAGCACCGCGTGTGACCGAAGCCGTCGTCGCGCCCGGCCGGCGCGTTCTAGTGGTGTACGTACAGTGTACTGGTTGGTCTCGGTGGTGTAGTAGGAACGGCGCCTGGCGCAGCCTACGCGAGCCGACCCCCGGCCGGCCGCGCGCTGGAGGCTGGCGCCCGTGCTCACGCCGTCCGCCCACCACTGGCTGGCCACAGCTCCCCGTGTCGCGCACGGCCCCCCGCGCCCTCCTCTCCAACCCCGTGCTCACAGCTCATTGGCCTCCCCGCCTGCAGCCAGCGGCCAGCCGTGGCCTCGCGAGTTGGACGCTACTAGTACGGTGCCAAACAGCCGAGCAGAGGAGGGCAGAGCAGAGGGCGAGCAGAGGGCGAGGGCGAAGTGCAGTGCGGTGCAGTGTGACCCGTCTCGTCTCGGAACAGCCGCGGACCACCACCAGAGTCCAGAGCCGCAGAGCGCAGAGCGTGGCGTCCTTGCGCCCCACCCCACCCTCTCTCTATCCATGGCGGTCCCCCGCGGATGCCTCCTCCGCCTGCTCGCCGTCGCCGTGTTCCTCGCGTTCCTCTGCTGCCGCGGCGAGGCGGCGGTGAGGGAGCTCAAGGTCGGGTACTACGCGGAGACGTGCCCGGAGGCGGAGGACATCGTCCGCGAGACCATGGCGCGCGCGCGGGCACGCGAGGCCCGCAGCGTCGCCTCCGTCATGCGCCTCCAGTTCCACGACTGCTTCGTCAACGTGAGCCGATCGCCTGCCCAATCCCACGCATCTGATTCTGATCTCGCTCCGGTTGCACTACTACGTGGCTTCCCTTCCTTCCGTAGTCGATCTGACGCGATTGATTCACTCTGTTCCTTCCCGGTGGCGGGGCCGGGGGCGGCTGCAGGGGTGCGACGGCTCCGTGCTGATGGACGCCACGCCGACGATGCCCGGCGAGAAGGAGGCGCTGTCCAACATCGACTCCCTGCGCTCGTTCGAGGTCGTCGACGAGATCAAGGAGGCGCTGGAGGAGCGCTGCCCCGGCGTCGTCTCCTGCGCCGACATCGTCATCATGGCCGCCCGCGACGCCGTTGTCCTGGTACACGCGCCTCCCCCTCGCACCCAGCAGAGATCCATTGCTCTGTTCACTTCGCCGGATATATGCGATGCCGATGCGCATGCCGTTTCTCTTAAATCTCTTATTACTGCGGCCTGCCGTTTGCTGTGCGAAACCCAGCGTTTCGCCTCCGCTTTGTCTGCCGTTTCCGGTTCAAATCCGCGTTTCCTTTGTCTGCCGTTTGCACTCCCGAATCCAGCGTTTCGCTGGCTGGGCGTTTCCACTGCAGAACTCGGCGTTGATCGTGCTCCCCGCAGGCCGCAGCATTCAGTTTCAGGATCCACCGTGAATTGCTTTGCCACCACGGCAGCGCTGCCTGCACGGGTGCTTCGTGCTGCTCGACAGCCAAACCAGGGCGGCGTGTGCCGCACAAGGCCTTTGCACCACTAGCTTCGTGTCGCGCTCTTCGGAACGCCTTTCGTGCCACTGGCCTCGCGTCGCGTTCGGCTTCCAAAACCTGGGTCTAATGTTCACGTACAAAATGGGCATTTGTCCGCACGTATGGTAGGTGCCACCCCGTCACTTTGCGTGTGGGCACCACGAGTCCACGACCAAGCAGCAAGCATGCATTCCGTTTTACTCTGTCCCGCTCGCTTTGAACTTATCAGCGCACCTTTTCATGAAACAATATTTTTTCTTTTATTATAACAAATTAGCATTAGCATGAGACTTTTTTCAGCTAGTAAGGCCTTGTTTAGTTCACCCAAAAATAATTTTTTTTTTCAAGATTTTTTGTCACATCGAATCTCACGGCACATGCATGAAACATTAAATATAGATAAAAACAAAAACTAATTGCACAGTTTACCTATAAATCACGAGACGAATCTTTTAAGTTTAGTTACTCTATAATTGGATAATATTTATTAAATAAAAACGAAAGTGCTATAATGTTAAAATCCAAAAACTTTTCGGATCTAAACAAGGTAAGTATAATGTTTACCTACTTGCTGGAAATGCTTCATTAGTTTCAATGTATAGTATAGTCGTACTATTTTTTTATCCTTGTTTAGTTCCCAAAAAATTTTGCAAAAATTTTCATATTCTCCATCACATCGAATCTTTAGACGCATGCATGAAGTATTAAATATAGACGAAAATAAAAACTAATTACACAGCTTGGTCGAAATTGACGAGACGAATCTTTTGAGTCTAGTTAGTTCATAATTGGATAATATTTGTCAAATACTATTCCTATTTTGCAAAAAAATTTGGAAGTAAACAAGGGCTAGGAAAAAAATCAATTGATGCTTTCAAAATTTACAACAAATACATTTGTGCAAATTGGCAGACTGGTTCATAATCATTTACCTAGCAGGCTAGCACTGACCATGTTGCCTGGCGATGCATGAACGGTGCACATCCCAGTGCTCGCTGTAACCGCCGCCGCGGCGGCGGGCATGAGGCGCACATGCAGGACTGGCATCGCGACCTCTCAAACCACCAGACCACCTCCTCCCTCATGTCATGGCCATAGGCAGACTGCAGACAGGGAGAGCGCTAGAGACGGCCAGACCAGACCAGGTGCACGCCCCAGCCGGGAAAGGCCAGGCCCGAGCCGCCGCGCGCACGACACGTGAGTGTTGCTAGGCTTCGGCGTTTAGCGCGGACAGCCGTACCGGGCCCCGCGGGTGCTGCCACTAGCGCCGCGAATGGCAAAGCTGCCGGCCCCTCCGTCGCCGAGGTGGGATTCTGTTTCTCCCAGATTGGGCGATGATGGGGACGAGATTTCCCGTGGAACAGAGTACTTTTTGCGTGCTTTCCCTTGGTCCTCACGAAGGTTCGAATCGCGGCGTGGAAACAAGCGACGATGCCCATGCGCCCATGCCCCTGAATCCCTGATCGTTGATACCTGGGTGACTCCCAGCCTGGGACGCTGGGTGTACTACGACTACGACTCTACGAGTCTACGATTGCCCAAGGATACGGACATATGGTTTGCTCTTCTTGTTCCCTTGGCGAGTAGGCAGTCGACAGGTGGTTCAACGGGATTGATTGTTGGTGCAGGAGATACTGTATCCTAGTATAGGAGTACTACTACGTAACGTACGTACTACTAGTACAAAACCTGTCGATGTTCGTTGGGACTGTTTGCTTCCTAGCCTCAATGCGGCATGGCAAACTGTGGCAGAGTGTGGGCGAGGGGGGAAAAGCAACGTCATAGCCGCGGCAAGATTTTGGGTCCTTTTTAACCTGCTTTTGCTTTTGTAAAAGCTAAAAGCCACAAGTGCTTTTGTCCAAAAACATCTTTTCTCGTAGTACAAATTCAAAAGCACCTCACCCCCTGCTTTCACTGACTTTTGGGATCCGTTCAGTTACGAGTGACCAACCAAATGACTTTTGGGTTTCTCAAAGCCCACATCCCACAGCAGCTTTTCAAAAGCTCAAAGCTCACAGTAGCTTTTCCAAAAGTCACAGCCCAACCAAACTCACCCTTTATGCTAGAGCCGTCCGTGGCTGTGGACGTAAATCTCAAAGCTTGTTAGCTTGTTGGGCTCGTGGCTGGTTTGGCTCAACTCGGCTAGATTTTAGCTCGTTAGTTATAACGAGCCAACTCACGAGCCTAACGAGTTACAATATTAGAGAAAAAAGCAACATAACTTATACTAGTTTTGTATTACTTTATGTCTTACTCTTTATAAATGGTTGATATGTTAGCTTATATGAATATTTTGTTGGACTTAAGACAATTAGATATATTATTATTGTATTATTACTATCTTTAAGCTTTAGATAAATATAAATATTATATTTTATATACCTGACTCGCGAGCTTAACGACCTAGCTCGAGCTTTTAACGAGCCGAGCCGAGCTAGCTCGTTATTCTAACGAGCTAAAACGAGCCAAGCTGGCTCGTTATCCAGCCTTAGTCACAGCTTTTTACTCTGTTCGCTTGAGCTTATCTATCAAATTTTACAGCCATTCAATAATATTTTTTTCTCACAATAAATCAATAAACAATACTTTCAACCATAACTTTTTAGCCAAACGAACAACCGACTTAAGTGCGGCGTGCCACAGGTGATCATAGCATGGAACCAAACACCAATGTACTATACTTGCAACTCAAATATTGGTTCATCAAAAAAATTCCCATAAACGTATTTCCTTCTAAGAAAATGGTCGTAGTATACTCAGCTTAAATTGTGTCTGGGTGTGGCACGTTGTGGGCCTGTAAACTTAGTCGTGCACTCTTGTTTTGTTTCTTTTTTTTGTGTGGCAAAGACAAGCGAGATTAAGAATACTGCGCCATCCATCACCATCATTATCATTAAATGCTTTCTCCGTCCAAAAAAAATTGCAATTCTCATATTATAAGGAGCCCACCAGTCCAAATTTTAACTAAAATAATATGAAAAAGTACTAACACTCACGAGACAAACTATATACTTACTTAGTCAAACCTAAGCTCATTTGACTGACGCGATTTCTATAATTACATTCTTTTGCGGAGTAGTAATTTGCATTGTCTTACTAATATATCTGATGTTGGACCTACTCTCTCCATCCAAAAAGAATGGAAGTCTCAATTAAAATAATCTTAAATTTAACTAATAAGTTTATAAAAGATAAGAGATAGTAATATTATACTTCAAATAGATTTATTACCAAGATTTTGTGATTACTCTACTACTTACTGCGCGTATAAATATTAATAATATTTATTTTGTATATGCGTATTCAAACTTGAGACGGGTCAGGTTCTTTGAGTTCATCTAACTCTTCCATTGTCACAGACCGGTGGGCCCAACTGGGAGGTGCGTCTCGGGCGCGATGACAGCCTGACGGCGAGCCAGGAGGACTCGGACAACATCATGCCGAGCCCGCGCGCCAACGCGAGCTCTCTCATCCGCCTCTTCGCGGGGCTCAACCTCAGCGTCACCGACCTCGTCGCGCTCTCGGGCTCGCACTCCATCGGCGAGGCCCGCTGCTTCTCCATCGTCTTCCGCCTCTACAACCAGTCCGGATCCGGCCGCCCGGACCCCCACATGGACGCCGCCTACCGCCGCGCGCTCGAGGCGCTCTGCCCGAAGGGCGGCAACGAGGAGGTCACGGGAGGCCTGGACGCCACCCCGCGCGTCTTCGACAACCAGTACTTCAAGGACCTCGTCGCGCTCCGCGGCTTCCTCAACTCCGACCAGACGCTCTTCTCTGACAACGCCAGGACTCGCCGCGTCGTCAAGCAGTTCAGCAAGAACCAGGACGCCTTCTTCAGAGCATTCATCGAGGGGATGATCAAGATGGGGGAGCTGCAGAACCCCCGGAAAGGGGAGATACGGCGCAACTGCCGCGTTGCTAACTGCTCGCCGGTGGCGCCCCGAGTCGTCGACATCTGAGCTCCGGTGAGCGAGGTTGGTGTTTCAGAAGAGATCGAGCCCTGATATTATATGGTACTAATATGTTGACATGCGTTGTTTTTTTGGTCGTGTGTAACAGTGTAAGTTTTGCGCCTACCTATGGTCGTGGTGCCTGAGCTGCGGTCATTGCTGATGTGGGAAATAATTGAGACATTGTGCCTATAAAATGATGACGGTAGCTTAGCCAAAAATTACATCATGTGTGTGTTTAGCTTATTCTGCTGATCAGTTTGATTCGAAGTTAGTGGCGCGATTGCATACAGTAATCCCATTGGTATAATAACTCTTGGAAACAAAATGTATGTAAGTATAAACGGGAATGTGTGGTCAAGTGTTGCAAACTCTAGCAACGAACCAACACGCCTAAGAAAGGAGTAAAGCTAAACGTACACATCATTCGAGTGACGGTGACGTTTTCTCTCATTTGTTTTTTTTTTTCTAACTGGTCCAAAAATATCACGTGGTCTTCTTCAACTCTAACAAGCTTAGGGTTAGTTTGAGATTCAAAGGCTTACCTCCAGCGGGCTTAGATGGATTGCTAGAGGAGAAGGCCGGCCAGACTATGGTGGTGGGCGCGTGGGGTGAGGCGATGGTGGCACCACTAACTAGGCAGTGGGGTGGACGGTGCATGACAGAGATAGCGTAGTGAGTAGTGACCTCCACCAAGTTAACGTGGCGGTAGTAGGGCGTTGCCCGAGATGATGGCAGAGAAGAGACACAATCAATGGATTTTAGGGTCAGACCATTGGTGGAGGGCAACGAATCCGAAGAGGTGGGAAGGAGGCTGTCTGAAACGGACAGGAATGCGGAGACGAAGGCGGTGGGGGCGAGCAACTCATTTGAGACTCGAGGTCAGGGTTAGGCACAAACATGTTGAGGAAGAAGGAAAGAAGATAAGGTGAAAAGAGGAGATTTGATCTATATAGGTCCTTTGTTTTATATCTGTGGGTCAGAAAAAAAAATTAAGCAATGTTTATCCTTGGATCACCCCATTGATATCTAGATAGATAGACTAAAATACATACAGGTCTCTCAGCATGAAATGCGGAGTGCAAATGTATTTACAAGCAAAAGACATGACACACAATGTGTTCTCGAGAGACAGACAAACTTGCACTTTGGCACTTCAGAAAACAGTGAGCTATATATAGCTATCTAGTCGTCATCATACAGGTCCATATCTACCACGAGCTCGGGCCCTACGTATGGGGCACCTACAACACGAAAATCCTCTGGCAGGCGTGCCTCTTCCAGTACTGCAAAACCTGAAGAATACAGAAGGTATCATCGTCGTTACTATAGCGACTTTGTAAAAACAGGAAGTCTGGCATGCATACCGCATATATACACATGTACAGGTGCATACCTGGAAGAGAAGGAATAGGGGTGTCGGAAATGTAGGTGGACGGGCGCCCAAGGTCCTCCGCGTACGGCGGCGCGAGCACGTCGAGGAGAGCGCACGGCGTGACGGCAGTGAGGGTGTGGATGTTGCCGCCGCTCCGGGGGAACAGCACCGACGCCTTGCACGGCGCCTCCCGGAGCTCGTCCACCGCCACCACCTTGGCTAAACCGCCTGCATGCATGAATTGAACGTTGCATTGTTAGTGTGCCTAGCCTAGCACATCAAATATATGCCACTTGGTTTATCCATCTCTTCCACTTTATTTTCCTTTATTTATTTATTTATTTATTTATTTATTCTACACCCTATCACCTTTTATCCCAAAACAGGGTAGACTTTTGGATTGAGCAGTGGAATACCGTCACGTACTTTCTTTTCGTAGAATAAATATAATACGTCAGACACACAGAATACTACTAGCTGTGCAGTTGTTTCATGAGCTGTGAGAGGCAGCACACGCTTAACCCCTTTACCCTTTGTTGGGCCGCCGGAGCACGGCGCGGTGACCCAGTCGTAAGAGCTGACGCGCATGGAGCCGTAGAGCAGCTTGCTCAGCACCACCATCTGCGGGTGGTCGTGCAGCGGCAGCGTCGCGCCCGCCGGGAAGCAGAACACGCCTATCTGCAAAAACACCAGCGCCACCCCGGCCGGCCGGGCCGAAACCAATCACACAGGCCATCTTCATCTTCTTCTTCTGAAGAAGAAAAACGGGCGCGCGTACCGAGAAATCGTCGCACTCGTGGATGTGCACGTAGGTGATCCGCGTGAACAACGCCGGCGCCGGGATAAACCGCCGCCCCCGCGGGCTCCTCTCGTCGTCCGAAGAGGAAAAGGCGGAGGAGGAGGACGACCTCTCGCCATCTCCGGCGCCGGCGTCGATCCCGACGTCGGCCGCCTTCATCCCGTCTGCGTGCGAGGAACAAGATGCTGACAGAATGCTCGTGTGTGGCCATACGCCCATACCCCGATGGAGCCCCCAAAGACGCGCAAATGAGGTCGTGCGACGTGACGTACCGAGGATGTCCTGCAGCCACCTGATGTGCGTGAGCGTCGGGAGCCCTCCCCCTCCCCCTCCCC
>Ga0182004_10004003_pt1 | contig 11822 bp, 7 predicted proteins | sample Sormic07211540_1_FD_120479 | JGI IMG/M metagenome (GOLD analysis project Ga0182004, IMG submission 120479) | Endophyte microbial communities from Sorghum bicolor roots, Mead, Nebraska, USA - 072115-40_1 MetaG | ecosystem: Host-associated > Plants > Roots > Unclassified | place: USA: Nebraska...
CAATATAAAAAATAAAAGAAAAGTAAATTAATAGGATAAACACTTTGTATCTATTTTTTGTTTACTGCATGGATGTACATATGTGGAGCTGAACAAAATTTGTTTTGTAATTTTTAGATTTTCTATGAATTACTACGCATTTATTAATTTTAAGCCAAATTAAAGAATAAAATAAAAGAAAATTAATAGAATATAGGAGATTTTGCATTAGGAACCTTAAAAAAATTTTATTTTATTTTTGCTCTTCTACAAGCGGACGACGCCAGGATTCGGAGAGTGGTTCCGTGAGTGGATAGAAAACTAAAACGAGATTTTGCATTGGGAACCCTAGAAAATGTTTTATTTTCCTTTTCTTTTCTACAAGCGATAAACCGATCAACACAGGAGACGGATTCCGGTATAGACGGCAGAAAACGGATTCCACGGCAGAAAAAATTTTGGCAGATTGAAATTTTCACAATTTATTAGTAGGTATAGATATGTAGGTGAAAAAAAAAGATCTTGGTGAAGATTTTGCTTCTTTATCTAACTTCCATATCTGCGGCATACATTCAGTGTCCAGCTGTGCCAAAGGACAACATGGTATTTTAAAAAAAATAAGTTTAAAGAAAATATGAATCTTATCTTGATTTTTCCAAATATAGATCAATCCAGGGACCAATTCAAAGTTTCAAAACAACACGAGCAAGTTCACATGCACACCCATCATAAGATCGTGGCGCTTGGACCACATCAACTCGATCAAAGTTTATGGAAATAGAAAATTTTGCATCTCTAATAAGAACACCAGCAACTAGAAAATCATAGGCATCGGATTAGAGAGCATCTATTAAAATTATTTGAGTCTATTTCTAGGAGAATATGAGGCATATCTTGATCCATTGTTGCGGTCAGAGGTACAAATTAAAGTATCCATGAATCTCTACACTTAAAGCATCATGAAACACAATCATTCTTCCTCACTAGCCATTTCACTGATCCTTTGTGATCCCTCACAATAAAACCCCCTACACTTTTGATCTCTTTATATAAGTGTGCTTCATTATGGGGATAGGACAAGGTGAATCCATTTCTAAGGATATATGTGCAGTACCTTTTTCTAGCATAGCTAGTTTTATGAAATATGTGTGCAGTAACACACACACACACACACACACACACACACACACACACACACACAAGGCTAAGCAAAAATGCCCACTAAACACTGAATTACTCAAACGTTGTAGGCAGGGGACATGTGCATGATATTCAACTGCATAGGCTATCAAGCTCACTGATGATGGTTGTGCTCTAAATTTCTAATACTTGTAGAAAGATGGGCATATTGATTTGAAAAAGGAAGGAAGATGACAACCTATCAAAGGAAAGGAGTCCACTTGCAAGAACTTCAATGGCCCCCAAGACCAAGACCTAGACCTTAACCTGAAGCTATAATCCTAGAACTCATAGAAGTGTCTTGAGCAATCATTCAAGATGATGATGGTTCCAACATTTTACAAGGGAAATCGTACGAGTTTGATGCATGGTTTTGAATTTCGAGAACCAATTTTAATTCTCTAGATCAAGGAATGCTCCCTTTCCCTCAATTCTAAGACTTTGTGTTCACATATAAATTGGTTAAATAATATCTTTTATAGTTTATTTGGTTGCATTTTTTTGCTATGAAGTAATGAAATTTGGGTTTCCTGTCGTGAAAAAATTAAGACTTTGGAATCTACTTCTGTTATGATATGACGTGAATAAAGTTCTTTGATAGGAGGAGAGCAAGAATGACTATTGGAATTATTGTGTGCATAAAGTTACGCACGAGCAAGACATTGGCATTGCAGATTTGCAAAGTTTATATACAGTATATAGTGTATTCCAAGCATCACTTGGTGGCATCACTTCTAGTGTGTGTGAAAAGTGTGTTACAATGAAAACATCCAAAGAAAATAAAAAAAATGCACGAGAGTACTACTCCCTTTGTTCTTCAGAGTATATTTAGTCTCTTTAAGAAATATGTCATGCAGCTTTATAGTTAGCAAATGGTTGCGTTGGTTGTATTAGAAGCAATACATCAAGTTGATACAAAGCTAAAGCGGATAACTTACGACCTCTGTCTAACATGAGGCACACAACCAGAAAGAGACAAAACCTGACACAATCTAGTGACTATGAATTCATAAACTAGACCACCACCCAAATGGCTAGGAGAAAAAAAATCTTAACCACCTGCATCAACTATTATGATACCGCTATAACTGTATCATGCAAATCCGGCTTTTGTAGCATAATCCAAGTACGTTAGCCAATGGGTAACCAAATACATAATGAGAAATATTTTTTTTTTCTTTTAAAAAAACAATATCATTCCTGTGGAGCCAAATAGACCAACAAGTCGCACTTGCTCCTAGCACCATTGAACATGTGACCTATATTGTGGGGGTTTTAAAATCTAGTCGCAGTATGAATAAAAAACTAAATTGAATAAAAATCCTCGTCAATAGGGAAAGTAATATTCAGTTAGAAAATAAAAAATAAACACATTAGGCATACATGGACAATAATAAGTTAGAAAATAAACCAAATTGAAACTTAAATTGTTGTGTCTAATCTTTTATAGCGTGTTTCATAGGTTTAACATAGAACGTTAGATGGCCATAAAATCTAATCTAACTTTGTAAATTGTTTTTTATTAATCTTGTAATTTCTAAACCTCTTTTTAGCGAACCTGAGACTCTTTTGAGTACTATTTTACATACATATAATAGATAGGTAAACAGATGTGCAGTTATAACATGGATTACTGAAGGTGTTTGGTCGGTTCTGTTTTTTTTTTGTATTTTGCTGTGGTTTTCTCATCAGCAAACTGAAATCCAAACCCAAGATTAGTCAAGTGATCTCCGGAGTCCCTTGTGCACAGAAAAGAAAAGAGTGATCTCTGGATCCGGCTGGGATTCATCAAAGTATGAACAATTTGTATGACTCATTATTCTCATGGCAAAGTATGGGTGACATATTTTCCTACTAGTCAAGTAAGGTAGTGTTTGGTTGGGAGATAAGGTGATTGACTCTATTTTCTGTTTGGATGAAGAGAGATGCATGGGATCGACCCATTTTTTGTTTGGTTTAGAGACATAAAAAGTGGGACCACTTTGGTTGGTGTAGATACATGAAAAGTGAGATCAACCACTAACATGTAGGCCCTATTTATCAGTTTTTATTTTTATCTATTTTCTTTTTCCTTCTCCTTTTTGTCTCTTTTCCCAACCTTGCTTGTTGCGGCATCGCGTCGCCCCGCAACTCTCTATCGCGCGCCACCCCGCAACTCCTCTACCGGCAAGATCGGCCACGCTAGTGCCTCCTACTCTGCACGTCCCCTGCAACTCTCGCAGTGGAGACCCCCCCGGAGGTCACACAACGACGGCTCCCTAGAGGTCGCGCGAGGGTGGCCCTTGAGCCCATGTGCGGTGGCTCCTCGGTGCTAGCGTGGTGCCCTCCCCCTCCTCCTTGGTGCTCCTCTTCTTCCTCAACCTTCGCTACGCTACGTGCACATCCTCTCCTTCCTCGGCAACACGCTTGACCCACTTAGGGCGACCCTATCTGTAAAATTTCTAGGCACAAGGTCACGCCGCATCTAGTGGAAATATTCTCAGGTGAGACGTCCTCACCCTATTTGTCTCCAAACCAAACAACATATGTCCTAGAGTCATCTCATTCTATCCCATCATTCCTTGTTCCAGCAACCAAACACAACCTAACGAAATATTTATCAAAGCATAAGCACAATATTCTCATGTTCTAACTCAGGAAAAAAACATCAATTCATCAATATTGTGCATCCAAAAGAAATTGAACGAGGTTTGTAAGATTCTAGCGAAGCAATCTCAAGTGCCATCCAAACATCCATATTGAAATCGCACAACATTTTCAATACACAATTCAATTCACCGTTTGGATTTGGGCCTCCATTTCCATGAACACAATTCAATCCACACATCCAAACGGAGCCTGTTGGGCTTGGGTAGCTGAGCTTCAAAATTCCGGTGGCTCCATCAAAGAAAGGCTCGGGCGCCACCGCAGATCACGAGTGCACGACACGACTTTCTGAAATCAAAACCCAACAAAAACCCTCGCTCGCCTCACTTGTCCCCTCACCTCGCTGCGTCGTTCGTCCCCAGCTGCGGCGCGTCACTAGGACACGGAGGAGATCCGGCGGCGATTCCGGCGATGGAGTACGTGAACCCCCTCACCGGCTTCCGCGTCGACGGCCGCCGCCCCAACGAGGTGATGCCTGCTCTCCCGATTTCTCCTCCGCGCGGTTCACGCGCACAGCCCTATCTCACCAGGTGTTTGACGTCACGCAGATGCGGCAACTCAAGGGCGAGGTCGGCATCGTTGCACGCGCAGACGGGTGAGTAAGGCTCCCCTCCGACTCTGTTGGACCGCGGGGGTGGGGGAACGAACGACTATTCGATTAGGGTTGTGGACGGCGGTACGGTGCTCGCTTTTGATCGGTTCTGCTGGTTTTTGTTGCTCTGCGCAGGTCGGCGCTGTTCGAGATGGGCAACACCAGAGTCATCGCTGCTGTCTACGGCCCCCGAGAGGTGATTCCGCTTATGCTATTTGCCTATGTCGGTGCACATGTGTCAGTCGTGATACGTAGGTCATGTGCACTGCTTGTTTGAGGAAATGTCTCTCAGAGGGGGTTCTCTGCTATTTACTCGTGTACTGTGTGGTTGGTCAGTCGAATTCTCTGAACCAACATTGACTTTGATTTAGGGCCTGTTTGCTAAATTTTAGCTAACTAAACTTTAGTCACTTTAGTAGCTAAAGTTCCAAACTGGAGCTAAAATGGTTTAGTCCCACTAGTCATCCAAGAGTAGCTAAAATAATTTTAGCTAGCTAAAATTTAGCAAGGGGAACCAAACATGGCCTTAATCTTCAGGGGTCTTTTTCAGTGAAAGTGGGGATCAAATGGAAAAAACTTGTCTATTATTTACATTTTCTATATGCATGAAGTGTGTTTGAAAACCACTAGGATCCACAATGGCCTCTGGGCAGTAACCACTAGGATCCACAATGGCCTCTGGGCAGTAAACATTATTTGTTTATAGACAGTCTTCTTTCTTGAGATATACTGGAGAACTTGGAATTATGGAAATTTCATTCAATCACTCGCGTTGTTTCCTTCTTGTTCTCCAGTATATCTTCTATTGCCACGTCGGAGGAGGCGCTGAGAGTCATAGGGCTTAACCTTCTACTGCTTTCATACCTCCTTATTTTCTTCTTCCCGTTGTCAGGAAGAGCAATTTGCTTTTCAGTGTAACCAAATAACTAAAAGTTCACGCTCTTGGTTTGCTCATTCAGGTTCAGAACAAAGGTCAGCAAGTAAACAGCAACGAGGCTTTGGTAAAGTTTCACCGCTCCAAGTGCATTCTTCAGTTCTAGGTTGTCCTTTGTGATGTGTTCCTGAGAGAGTTCTGTATGCAGGTTCGTTGTGAGTATAGGATGGCAGAATTTAGTACAGGAGATCGGAGGAGAAAACCAAAGGGTGACAGGTACGTTCCAACTTGAACACAGTAAAAAATTATTAAAAAGAACAGTCCAGTCCTTGGGCACTTGCATCATTTGGTTCATTTACTACCAGAACAGACTTCTGATGTGGCAAATGTGTATTATTTTTCTCTCTACCTTATCAACAAGTTTCTTTCCCTTGCATCCTGTGTTTTCGAAATCACGATTGACTTTCCCAACAAAGTAAAGAATCCTCAGTGAACGAGTGCATGTTAGATACTTTTGTAACAGTTAGCAGTTGTGACTGGCTTTGTGGTCTTCACATGCCAGTGTCACTAGAAGCCTGACATGCCCATCCATCCCAGCGCGCAGTGCCCAAAGCTATAACAGAGGATTAGCGATGAGATTAGTTGGTTTGTTTTGTTTCTTCAAAGGAAACTTAGCTTGTTTGGTAGTCAGTTTGTTAGATTGGTTTCTTAGGCACTGAGATCTCAAAGGCATCGGCTATTTTGTTTGGCAAGCAAGCAGCTGTCCCTAATTCATCTAACCTGGCCTCCAACTTGCGAGAGGGTGATCTTGCCTCCACCTGTTTTCTTAATTCCCCAATTCCCAGCCATATCAGTATTATAAGTCGTAATTCAGTACCTTGATCTTGTTCTTTACTTAGTTGCTGTTGGGGTGAACACCCAGTGTGCAAAATGGATATAAGTTGCATGACGTAGTTGGTTGTTTATGGCCAGCCAGCCTAGAGACTAGGGCTGAAGTACTGAACTAAAGTGGATTTAGCTGAAAGGTACATGGTGTTTCATTTCCCATGTAACTATGATAGTGAACTAACGCTACAATCATCTGGCAGGCGATCAACAGAAATTTCTCTTGTTATTCGACAGACAATGGAGGCAAGCATATTAACACATTTAATGCCACACTCACAGGTCGGTTATGTTTAGTCACGAGTTCTTTAAAAAACTGAAGTTTTTTTATATGATATCGGGGCCAACTTCCAATGCTTGTTATACTTTTTTGCAGATTGATATATATGTCCAAGTTCTTCAAGCTGATGGTGGTAGGTTTTATTCTTTCCTACTTTCTGATTGTTGAAGTTGCCTCCAGGCTCTATTTACTCTCAGAACCCCTACCTCTCTATTATTTATTCTAAAACAAAGTTTTTTTTTGTTATGTCGCATTTTTACATTACCTAGTATGCTATTAGTATATTATTGTTTATTATATTAGTATATTACTCATGCTATGGCATATTATTCTTTTGATTTTCGGAAATAATTTAACCATAGTTTGTGCTTCAAAATTATTGTTGTCTTGACCATGATCATGTGTACAACAGGAACAAGGTCAGCTTGCATCAATGCGGCAACACTAGCTCTTGCAGATGCTGGGATTCCAATGCGAGACATTGTCACATCTTGTAGTGCTGGCTATCTGTGTTCTACTCCTTTGCTCGGTAAGACACCTACCTATTTTTCATAACTTTAACAGTAGTCTTATGGTATAAATAAAAGCCATATAATTCTAATGTACTATGCCAGATCTGAATTACCTCGAAGACAGTGCTGGGGGTTCCGATGTCACCGTTGGCATTCTTGCAAAGATGGACAAAGTGACTTTGCTTCAGGTAGATAGATCATGAATCACATTCTTGCCTCCTCAAGACTATGTCTCTAGGACCAATCAAGTTATATGTTTCAGTTTTGCTCTCCTGTGAAATACTTTTTTGTGTTTGATTACTGCATAGTATTATTCTTTTGTTAGCATTAGAAGGAAGCAGCTTAAAAAGTACTTTTTCAGATGGACGCAAAATTACCGATGGATACATTTGAAAATGTAATGGGACTTGCAATAGAAGGATGCAAAGCAATTGCATCTTACATCCGAGAGGTAAACAACATTTTGTTGATCTTTAGTATTTATTTGTTTTCTGTTTATATTGACTTACGACCTGTCATTGACACATTGGGAGGGTTGTTGACTATTGTTCTGAAACAGGTGCTATTGGAGAATACAAAGAAACTTGAGTGTCAGCGTGGTTAAACTTTAGGAGGTGAATTCCCATTTGCTCAGTTTGTTTTACACTTGAAGTCATGACTGGTCTGGGTAAAACTAATGGATTATCTCCGTACTTGGCAGTGCATGCAGATTAATGACCTGAACCTGTCGAAGATTGCTGACCCAACAATGGACATCAGACAGCCATTAAAATGTCTTACTGGTTGTGGATGGATGGCTTTTGTGCAGTGCATTGCAGTGCACAGGAACTTCCTTGGCTTGCTTGAACTTCCAACGGAGTATGTGTAAGTCATCAGAAGTTGTTCAAGGCAGCTGGTCATCATCAGAGATACAAGATATGTTTCCATGTTTAAAATTGTGAGGAACCTGGAATTGTAATCCTCAGAAATTCCTGTAAACTGATATAATTTGAGGGTGACATTGTACTTCTAATCCTCCGTAAGGTGTTATTGGAATTTTTGTGGCAGTTCCGTCAACTGGTATAATTAAAAAAAAAAGGTCCAGTGGGCTCCTGCTCATCCCCAAATCAAGGCGCGCTCCCCAGAACCCCTCCCTCCCACTTCGTGGGGATTTGGTAGAGCATTTGCGGGCACCCACCCAAATTCCAGTTTGCATTTGCTACACACACTTCAACCCTTATGTACAAAGTTTTGCTATGTGATTCTTTTAACAAAAAAAGTTGATTTTGTCCCTTGACAGTTTATATTTTAGCACTTAACCTCTCTTACACGTAATTTCCAGCTCCGCCTTGCTTGTTCCCATGCAAAGTTACCTAACTCTTGAATCTAGCAATTGAAACATACTCTGAGGTGCAGACTTGGGACTCGGAAGTTGTGTAGAATTTTTTTAGCTTGAGATGTAGAAGAGTCGATCATACAGCCAAAAAAACAAGAATAACACACAAAGCTTAAGAACACATCCTCAACTCAGCTCAAGGGGATAATCTATCGAGGGCATCCGTTATTGTGTGCCGATGATCGAAAATTCTGGCAACCCACTCTATGCAAATCTCCTAGGCCTAGGCCACCAGTATGAAGCTGCTCCATTGGCTCCTAGGCTCTTTACAAATCTCCTAGGCAACTAGTATGAAGCTGCTCCATTGGCTCCTAGGCTCTTTACAAATCTCCTAGGCAACTAGTATGAAGCTGCTCCATTGGCTGGTGGATGGTAAATTGACGCCGTCCAGAGGCACAAAGGATGCCAGGTTCATTAGCTCCAGAGGCACAAAGGATGCCAAGTTCATTAGCTGGTTTTGGAAGGCTGAGGACGTGTTTCTAATCTAATTACAATAGCTGTTGAATTGAATCTGAGCACCTGGATGACAACCCCACAGTTCAAACGAGGATGAGTGAGCGGTCATCTTTCAATCACTGTCAACCGTTTGCCCTTTAAAAGACTGTTCAGTCAGAATAATGGATAATGCTTTGTGACCTCTAACTAGAGTTTTGATCAACACTGCTTTTAGTTAACCACCAGAATAAAAACACACAAAAAAAATACACCCAAACTACAAAGTAAACACCTTTAAAGTATGACAGAACTGATTACAAAACCAAGCCTCTAGCAATTAAATACTCTGAATCATGTATTTCATCACAGTAAGCAATGTACATGGCAAACCCGATCAAGTGGTCTTCTTCTTCTTCTTTGACTTGAGCATCACAAGACCCACAAAGACGCTCAAGAACGAAAGGAGAACTACGCCGGCAAGCACTGGTATCAAAATTGCATACTCTTGAGGCAGGAAGTACTTGTGCACAAAGTGGTCGCTGTCAACGAATGGCTAGGTGGGAACAAGAGGAACAAAATAACCATTCAGAAATAAAGTCATAGTAATAGTTTTACTTGAACTGAAAACTGAAAAAAGCTTAGAAGTCACTAACCAAAATGATGACCCAGAATGTATAGTATGTAAATATGGATAAGCTTGTCAGAGTCAGTAGAAAACCGACTACCTTATCACCCAGTTCCATTTGTCTGAAAGTAGTAGACGAAAAACCTTGTCAGATGAATGATTATCACAAAATTTTGTTCTATGATGGGCTCATAATGCCCATATGCTTGAATGCTTGTTCCCTTTGATTTTATAAAAGGATGTTCTAGGAGGGGATTCGCCTGCTGTTTTCCAGAAGAAAAACAACAATCTGAGTTTCAACAAAATTGCAACATAGCCTAGACTGAATGAACTTTTATCAAGAGAGATGAGCCGCCAATCCACTGTTTTAGCAATACACGCAAACAAATGCAAGAACAAACAAGAAAATAACAGTTAAAACAGAAAAATAATAATTTACTAGCACTCGTATACTGCAATGTGCCATGTCAGAAATTGCCTAAATCCCAAATTTAGGCATTGTACATCTGGATATGCTGCAGTTCCTATTGGCATATTTGTGCAAAGTGATATAAAGATTACAATAGTGATGCCACTACACCAGATTGCTACAAATGCAAGCATCAAACGCAACAAGTACAAATTTCCATTATGACAGAGCCGGAAACAGTACTATCACCGGAAAACCAAACTCCCATATTAGAAAATCCAAGCATTGTTTTACTTTGTGTTTATTTTGTTGTAAAAGAGTATGTTAGCAGCTAACATGATATGATACAGTGATTTCAGGCAAGTGATATAAATTCTCAAATAACAAATTGGAATGGGCATCCTATACAGAATTTGAAAGCCTAGAGGTCGAGGATGTCAGCAATTCTAAAAGTAGGAAATCAAACTTTGATTGATCGAGGGAACACTATGCTGATACACTTTTTTTGGACTGTTTACCCCACTTACCCTGTATTGAAGACAATTACATCACTTTACACAACTTTATACAGATCCTTAAGCAAAATGTCCGTCCTAGTGGCTGCTCAGTTTTACTATACTGATTTGCGAAAGTGGTTCATGAGCTCAGACTACACACATCTCCCTTCTTTACATACCTTAAGTACAAAGTGTTGGTTGCTTATTTGTACATAACTGAATTGGCTACTCAAACAGCAAAACCCCTGAGTTGTTGTTTTTTTAATCAGTATGGACAGGTATACTGCTACAATGAACATTTTATTTCGTTCCAATGCCTTAAAAGCAGAACTATAGGAATGAACTGAGTGATACCAATCATCTTGGCTGCGCAGAATTTTCTGTTTACATTACTCGCATGTGTTATTAGCTTAAAGTTCGGGAGTTGTTTCCCACATATTGAAATAATTTCTAAATTTCTTACTCCCTCCTATTTAAACATATGACGTTTAGGACAAGCCTTGTCCTAAACATCATATATTTAAAAACAGGGTACCACATTTTTTTTCCTCCAACACACAGGAGAGCTGCACGTTATTGAACAAAACCTCAACTCCACTAGCCTTCCATACCAGTTTGGCACCACAGATCGGCTTCATAAATTGCATGCATCACTACCTCTGCCAGTGGCGGATCCAGTAAAGGGACATGGGTGTACACATGTACACCCAATAATTTTTTCAAAAACTTCGGAGTTAAGAGGACTGTCATATAGCTAAATAGCTTTAGGTTAGGGTTTCGGTGCTCAGCTTTGCACAGCATAAGGGAAGGGAAGAGAAGGGGTGGGAGTACCTGGTGGTGCTCGTGGCCGGCGAAGAGACCAAGGAAAGCCTCAGCACCTGGCCTAGGCGGCGGCGGCGGCGGCGGCCCAACAGTCGTCTGGGAGCGAGAGGGTAGCGAGCGAGAGAGAGACAGGAGGAGGGAAGGAGGAGTCGTCAGCGGACGGAAGGGGAAGCAGACGGCGGAAAAAAAAAACCGCACGGGCTTCTTGTGGGCCGTTTTTCAGTTTCTTTGAAAATTTGTGTTTTTTTTCTTTTTCTCCCTTTTATTTTTTTATTCTTTCTCTGTCTTTTAATTTTTTATTCTTTTTTATTTCATATCTTATAGTAAAAATCACGTATCTACAAAATCTAAAATATCTTATAATTTGAAACTGATAGAGTGCTAGTTAGCCGTTGTCAAAGTTATAGTGGATTAAAAATAGTTAAAGCCACTGATACGAGTCATCTATAAAAATTACCTGAGCTATATACATATATATGTTTTTGTTACTCTGGTCATTACAACTTAGGCCTTGTTCAGTTCACCAAAAAACCCAAAATTTTTCAAGATTTCCCGTCACAAATCTTGCGGTACATACATGAAGCATTAAATATAGATAAAAATTTCTGTAAACCGCGAGATGAATCTATCTGTTGAGTCTAGTTACTCCATAATTGAACAATATTTGTCAAATAAAAACGAATGTGCTACCCAAACCAAAAGTTTTTGCCAA
>Ga0182004_10004004_pt1 | contig 11815 bp, 9 predicted proteins | sample Sormic07211540_1_FD_120479 | JGI IMG/M metagenome (GOLD analysis project Ga0182004, IMG submission 120479) | Endophyte microbial communities from Sorghum bicolor roots, Mead, Nebraska, USA - 072115-40_1 MetaG | ecosystem: Host-associated > Plants > Roots > Unclassified | place: USA: Nebraska...
ATAAAAAAGATAACTAATTGCACAGTTTACCTGTAAATCACGAGACGAATCTTTTAAGCCTAGTTGCTCCATGATTGGATAATGTTTGTCAAATAAAAACGAAAGTGCTACAGTATCAAAATCCAAAAAGTTTTTGGATCTAAACAAGGCCTAAGGTACTACAGTGGATCAACGGTTTTCAAAAGGAACACTCGTATACTCTTTTTTTTTCGTTTTTTTAAACGAAAAGCACAAACCGCATCAACACTGTATACTGATTAACGGAACAACCATCATGATTATACAATTGTGGTAGCAGACTCCTATCGGTTATAGCTACGTCATAACATACTAGATTTAACATGTTGAAACTTAGCGGCTGCTATTCTTCATAGCAACCGCAGCAGCATGGTAGCGATGCAATGAGGTTACTTCTTTTGACAATGCTAACCAATTTTTTTGTCTCATAAGTATTTAATGGCTCTCATAATCTATTGCTTTATAAACTCTATATGTGATGATGATCTCTATCTAATATATGGAATACCAAATTTCTACATTTCATTTCAAGTATATATGAGGCATCGGTTCTCTAATAAGTATAATTTAATGTCTACTTTATTTTATTTTTCATGATATATATACATAAACTTATATATGGTTATTGGATCACTGTTGAAACTTGTGTTCGTGGTAGCATACCACGATCCGCTACCATGACATCAATCCGCTATATATACACCATTCAACATCTTGATTGTGATCTCGGCGAAGCACAAAACCGCATCAACATATATTGTTGTGCGGAGAAAGCTCATCTGTCGCTTTCGATTTCACTTGTCAGTTCTCACATTTCTTTTTCTAATACTCCGTAGTAGAAAAAAAGGTGTAGGAAAATTTCTCTTCTAAAAAGTAGAGCGTAGCAAAGAAAATGCCATCCTCACAAATTCTATGAGATGGCAAGCAATATCTCTAAGATCTATAGAAATAATTCCCATCCACAAATAAAAGACACGACACACTTGTCCGGTTTCTAGATAATTTTTCATCTGATATTTTAATCTATGCCATAGGTAGACGAGGCAAAGATCACATACAAATTCTGTGAGATGGCAAGCAATATCTCTATGTTCTATAGAAATAATTCCCATCCACAAATAAAAGATACGACACACTTGTCCGATTTCTAGATAATTTTTCATCTAATATTTTAATCTATGCCATAGGTAGACGAGGCAAAGATCACATGAGACTATTAAATACTTTGCTCTTTAATATACAAGTAAATACGCCAGTGTGTTGCACATGAAACCAATATTGCAATTAAACTCTGTGTCATCGTTGCTATGAGCTATGCATATAAGCAATTTTTTCCTAAACATTAAACGGTATTATTTGGGCTAAACAATCCATTAAATAAGCTAAACGGTCAATTATATGGGCTAAACGGATGATTAAACGGAGACGGTATACCATTATGTAGCATTTGCATGGTAGGCGAACATATAAATCATGAATCTAGATCATATGATTGTGAGAGAAGTTTGAAAATAAAAAATACAGAATGAATGAAAGGTGAGTTATATATAAAGTAAAAAAACAGATCAGAAAAAAATCATGACATAAATATAAAAAATTTGAAAAAAATAGCAATAATAAAGAAGGAAAGGAGGGGAAACCGAAGGAAAATAATAAATATAACACACAAAAAACCGTGGATCCCAATGAAAACCGAAGCAAGCGGAAGGTTGACATGTCAGCAACTGGCGCCATTGGCCCCACCGCTCACCTCTCTAGAAGACGAAAGCCGTGGTCGGGCGTCCTCCTCCCCTCCCCTCCTCTCCCTCCTCCGCCTCCGCCTCCGCTTCCTCTTCCTCCTCCTCCTCCTCGCCTCCTCCGCCTCTTTCCCGGCCGGCCGCCGTTTCTTCCCAATCCCAAGTGGCGCCGGTCCCGGTCCCAGTCCCAGCAGGCGCCAGCGCGCAACGCGACGCTGGCAGTGGGTACGCCTGCGCGAGCGCGACCATTTCCGCGCCGTCGCCGCCCGTCTCCCACCTAACCTAACGCGCCCCCACCCAATCGATCGCCTATCCGCCTCGCCTCCTCAGGCGGGGGAGGGGTCGGTCAAAGGAAACGGGGAGGGAGGGATTCCGTTCCTCCCAGCCACCGAGGAGCGGGGGGGAGGGGGGCATCTGCGCTCCTCCGGTCCGGTCCTCTTCGCCGCCCATGGCCGCGCCGGCCTCGTCGCCGGTCGAGTTCCTGCTCCGCCGCCCGCAACCGCGCCAGCGGAGGAGGCCGCCTCTGGCCGGCGCGTTCTTCGCGCCCACGGGGCTTTCCGGCGCGCCGCTGCTCCGCGCGCTGGCGTCGCTCGCGGCGGACGTGCTGGCGACCCCGCCCCCGCCGTCGCAGCGACGGAACCTCGACGCGCTCATGCGGAGGCTCGCGCTGCTCTCCGCGCTCCTCGACTCGCTCCTGCTCCTCCTCGCCGACGAAGGGGAGGCCGCCTTCTCCGACGCCGCCAACCTCTGCTTCCGCGAGCTCTACGTCGTGCTCTTCCGCGCCGACCTGCTCGTCTCCTACGTCGCCTCCGCCGGCCGCACGTGGGCGCTGCTACGGGCGCCCCAGCTCGCCGCCTCGTTCCGGGACCTCGACGCCGAGCTCGCCGTCGTCCTCGACGTCCTCCCCGCCGCCTCGCTCCGCCTCTCGTGGGACGCCGCCCAGTACCTCGACTTGCTCCGCGCGCGCTGCCGGCGGCGGGCGCCGGCCCACTACAACGACCCCGCGGAGGCCGCTCTCGGAGACCGCCTCCTCGCCGCCCTGCGCCACTTCGAGCTCGGCCAGCCGCCGGACCCCTCCACACTCCGATCCCTCCTCCTCCAAATCGGCATCTCCGACGCCCCTTCCTGCCGCTCTGAAATCGAATACCTGGAGGAGCAAATCCTGAGCCAAGAGGAGGACGCCGACCTCCCCCTCATCGGCGGCGTCGTCGCCTTGCTCCGGTACTGCCTCTTCTCCCTTTTCGACCCCAGCAACACAAAGGCGTTGCGTGTTTGGCTGTCGGCAGGGAACAGGCAGCGGCTGCTCTCCTGGAGCTGCAGCGACGACAGCTCCTTCTCGGTGCCCAAGGAGTTCTCCTGCCCGATTTCTTTGGATTTGATGCGCGATCCCGTGGTGGTCTCCACCGGACAGACCTATGACCGGCCGTCGATCATACAGTGGATCGACGAGGGGCATTCCACCTGCCCCAACTCCGGCCAGGCCCTCTCTGACAACCGGCTTGTGCCAAACCAGGCGCTCCGCAGCTTGATTTCACAGTGGTGCGGGGTGCATGGCTTTCAGTTTGATTCGCCGGAGAGCAATGAGGGGATGATTGAATGTGTTGCTGCATCGTGCAGCAGCAAGGCAGCAATTGAGGCGAACAAAGCCACAGCAAGGATTTTGGTCAAGACACTGATGGAGGGATCTGATAATGCAAAGCCAGTTGCAGCTAGGGAAATCCGGTTGCTGGCTAAGACTGGGAAGCAAAACCGGGCGTTCATTGCTGAGTTGGGTGCGATACCATTGCTATGCAGGTTGCTGCTGTCATCGGATTGGATGGCACAGGAGAATGCAGTGACTGCACTGCTCAATCTATCAATCTATGAGCCGAACAAGACAAGGATTATGGAACAAGACAATTGCCTGCATCTTATCGTCAGTGTGTTGAAGAATGGTTGGACGACAGAGGCCAAGGAGAATGCTGCAGCTACGCTCTTCAGTTTATCTGTGGTCCATGACTACAAGAAAAAGATCATGAATGAGCCAGGGGCTGTGGAGGAGCTTGCCTCTATGCTGACCAAAGGGACACCAAGGGGAAAGAAAGACGCAGTGATGGCATTGTTCAACCTCTCAACACATCCAGAAAGCTCCGGTCGGATGCTTGAGTCTTCTGCAGTTGTAGCTTTGATTGAATCACTGAGGAATGACACTGTGTCGGAGGAAGCTGCTGGTGCTCTGGCTCTGCTGATGAAGCAGGCTACCATCGTGCATCTTGTTGGGAGCTCTGAAACGGTGATCACTAGCCTTGTTGGGTTAATGAGGCGTGGAACTCCAAAGGGCAAGGAGAATGCAGTGTCAGCTTTATATGAGATATGCCGGAGAGGTGGATCAACATTGGTACAGCGTGTGGCAAGGATACCTGGGTTGAACACAGTAATACAGAACATCACGCTCACAGGAACAAAGCGTGCCAAGAAGAAGGCAAGCTTGATTGTCAAGATGTGCCAGAGAAGCCAAATGCCATCGGCTTTGGCACTAGGAAGTACAATGACAGTGGTTGATCATTCATTGGTAGGGAACAGCACATTGAGGCGCGCTGCAAGCTTTGGCAGCGGGGAGTTGTCAAACCCTGTGTCAATTTCAGTGCCTGTGCCCTAGGTGGAAAAAAATCCATTCCAGAGCCCACATAATTGTCACATTTGGTGAGTTTTGTCCCTGAAATTCTTTCATTGCATCCTCAAATGAAGGTATACAAATTTAATCCAAAGAATCAAATATATCAGATGTGCTTGGGTGTATGTGATTGTGAATAACTGTGCAGATATAGGTTTACAGGCAGAATTCCAGCTTGATGTTTCCTGGGCAAGCTTGGAAATTATTTATTTTTTGTTCAGTTTCAAAAACACCGAATATGTATGCAACTTGCTGTAAACCGTTCTCATAATTTAGTACTCGCTCTATTTCAAATCGTAATGTTTTGGCTTTCCCGACATATAGTTTTTACTGTCTCTACACATCACTTATATTTAGGTACATGTGTAAGCTATGTACCTAGAAAAGCCAAAACAACTTGCAAATTGGGACCGAGGGAGTAGTTTACTTTTGAGGCAACATTGGAAAGAGATGATATATCATTTCACCAATGGACTTGTAATAGAACAGAGGATGAATTATCACAAATACATCTTCAACATATATGTGTCTTGCTTTTGATCGACCAAAGAGAACTGGTGCTGCTTGTTGCATAGGAGAGGGAATAGATGCCAATCTGATCTGAAGAACATACATCCCGAAAAAGGCAGAGCGCTTTGATTCTTGAAGATATTTTTCGACTGAAGACAACCTTTTTGCAAAAGAATTGAGCTCTGACCAGAATCAGAATCTCCTCCAGAAAGATTATACATGTGCAAACCAATATATGCTGGACTATGAAAAGGACTTGAGAGCTTGAAAACAAAAGATTCATTGGAGGAGCTGAATATCAATAGAACAAAGGTTACAATTCGTAATGATGTATTGATGTGGATCCGGGGGTTCACATAAAAGTTTCAATGAAGATGGTGCTTGCTGGGACCTACTACAAAAGCGAGGCGCCTCCAGCAAGAATTGCTGCAGGTAAGCTGAATAAGGGCCATCTGATCTAATGGCAACCCTTGGCGTTCACACATCATCATTTGTATCAGGGGGCTGCTCAGTTCTCATGGCCTACAGTCTTCCATTCTGCAGCTGTGGGTGTTCGTCATGAGAAAACGTATGGAATATTGTGTTCCCAGATGGAGAGATTTGCCTACACCCATTTTGGATACTTGTCTGTTTGCATGTTGCAACAACCAATTATCACAATGATAAGTCTGGAGACGTGTTCTGGAGAAACACCCTAGTTAGGCAGAACCATCTGTCATGCCCTTGACCATGAGTATACTTGATTCTGGTCTCAACAAAATATTCTCCTTTTTGTTTTTTTTAAAAAAAGCTTAAAATTCATGAAAACATTTTGGATGCATGACAACCTTTAGGAGCCGTTCAAAAAGTTTCAGAGAACCTTTCCAGAATTATATATTTTTAAACCTTTCCAGAATTCAAGGATGTATGAATCATTAGCCAATCTTTTCTTTTGTCCATGAAAAAGTGTTTTTGAGTTGCATTTGCCCTAGAAGACTCCTACAGACCTTTGCACACTGTCATCCCACGTTTTGACGTTCTGGTACCAGTACCACCACCGTTCGCTGGTCTTCCCGGCTACTTTGTTTAATGAAACCTTGTACCCTCTGCAAACTTTGTGCCTGTAATAAGGCCTTGTCTAGTTTTCCGCCCAAAAAGTTTTTAGCCATCGCATCGAATGTTTGGACATATGTATAGAGTATTAAATATAGATAAAAAGATAAATTAATTACATAGTTTGGTTAGAAATCACGAGAAAAAACTTTTAAGTCTAGTTAGTCCATGATTAGCCTTAAGTGCTACAACATGTGCTAATAATGAATTAATTAGGCTTAATAAATTCGTCTTGTAGTTTTCAGACGAGTTATGTAATTAGTTTTTTTTTCACTCTTTCCCAACATCCTATTAAACATCCGATGTGACACCCACTTTTCACTTCCCAACTAAACAAGGCCTAAATATAAACTGAGAAAAAGGCCGTCGTCCATTCTCTACGCCGCAGCTCCGACGAGTTTCACACCACATGATTTAACCACAACCAGAGGCAGCGGCAAGGTCTAGAACTTTGCGAGACTAGTCCACACCTGGATCATGTCGACATGTGACGGAGGTTTCCAGTCAGTTGATGGTTATGTTACTGGAGGAAACTGGGTGCGTGGCTTCCTTCTGAAGTTCTGAACCTGATGTGGATGCGCTGGAGTAGCCTGATCATGGAATAGGTATCAGGAAAATTGGAGTTGCTCCAAGATTGATGATTTTGTGGTTGATGTGGATTCAGGTCACCAGCAAGTAGGCCCCAGGACTACCTTTCATCGTCTTTCAATCGACCTGGGCAGTGACTGATCCTGAGAACTCTGGGAAACCGAAATAAGATACTCCTACTCCTGGACCTGGATGATATTTTCAAGCAAGATGCATGTCTAAAGAGTATACTGGGAATCAAGTCAGAAACCAAATAGGCAATTCACATTGGAAACCTGATGTTTTCTCGAAGAATATTTGACCATACATGCATCCTTACGATTACATCCATACCAGAACACTGGTGTGTTCTGTCTTGGTCTTCGTGTATCCACCACAACCTCCTTGACGGTGCGATTTTTGTAAACATTCAGAGGCAACTGCAAATTATATTTCTTTCCTGCAGATCGAAGCAATATAGTCATGACACCGGCAAGCAGCAATATAAATTTTCAGGCAAAATTTTGCTGAGGCTTTCCTTTTCCCATCACAAATTCACAAGTGATCAAATATGTTTCGCCAAGTTTGTCAAAGAAAAATCAACTAGTGTGGTAACTACAGAGTGAAGATAAAGAACCAGGGGCATGATGACCAAGTAAGATTGCCTGTGGTAGATCTTTTCTCACCAAAAGGCAGTCCTCCTGCCTTGTTCTTTTTTTTTAAAAAAAATCTGAGAGTGCACTTGAGGCGTTCTGAGTTTTATCAGTTTCTACTGCTCTGTTTTGAAGTGTTGTGGGAAGCAGTCGGAATATTGTTGGATTTGTTTCTCGGTGGTTGGAGTTTTCTGGTTCAAGGTGGTATGCCACCTTCAGTGCTGCAATGGATTATTCTATGTCTTTTAATCCTATTAAAGGACCCCTAGAACTCTAAAAGAAAACAATCTATTAAAATATACAGTACTACGTTTATGTGACAGACCATAAAATATGTTGATCCAAAGTTGATCAAACCACTTATGTCGGCGAGGAAGTTGAACTTGCATGAGTGCTCTACATGACTTCTTTAGTTCATAGAGAGGTAGTGCTCTGCATGACAACCTCCGATAACTGGGATAAGTCCAAATTATCTAATCCAAGCTCGCTTGCTTCCTGGACCCAGTTTTTGCATCCTATTATGATATGCCTCAGTTGCATAACATATGCTTCATAGGACAGTTTGGTTTTCCTGATAGCAAGTTTATTTCACGATTGACAACCAAAACTTCAGCAACTGGATTCAAAACAAGGACTAAGGGTGTTGGCTATGAACTACGCCATCAGAATGCTGATTCCAACAGCCATCAGGATTTTGTTTCCAGTGTACTTCATGTTTGCTTTTTAGGACTTGGATACCACTAAGTCTCCACTCCTCCCCTTGTCCATTGTTTAATCTTTTTTTGAATTTTTCCATTGTTTAATCTGATACACGGACACTTGTCTTTGCAAAAATTTTCCCTCAAGACAAGCTCTAAACTGCATCTCTCTCCTCCCCTCATCTATCTCCGAGGTCACCTCTCCAACTTTCCATTGTCCAGACCAAAAGATCACATGATCTGCAGACATTTCCATGTCCAGTCCAAGAACTCACAAACCAGCCATGCCTAGGGTTGAAAGGTTGCTACTCCTTTTCATGTTGTCCATTCCTTTCTCCCAAGCTTGGTCCATTGATTACCCTAGCCCCATTGCCAACCTTCCTGCTATATGGACCAACAATGAAGCTACTATCCCTTACAATACAACCTATGCCGACGGTTCCACAATTAGATTCATTCTTGTCAGGCAGAAGCCTGCCGGGTTTGGTCCATCCTTTGGCTGTGGCTTCATCTGCACTGCGCCCTGCAAGGTCTTCCTCTTTGCAGTCTTCTTTATGTCCATTGGAGATCCAAACAACCCTGTTTCCAATGCCTCGGCCACGCCAAGGATCGTCTGGACAGCCAACAGGCACCGTCCAGTGAAGGAGAATGCATCAGTGCTGTTTAACAAGGATGGAAATCTTGTTCTGAGAGACTTCGATGGTTCACTGGTCTGGTCCACGACTACATCAGACAGCTTGGTTGTTGGCATGAACCTTGCTGAGACCGGGAATCTGATACTCTTCAACGTGATGGGGAAGACAGTGTGGGAATCGTTTGCGCACCCAACTGACACTCTTCTCATTGGGCAGTCACTGTGGCAAGGGAAGAGGCTTAGTTCCACTTTCTCGGAAACAAATAGTACTCAAGGTCAGTTCTACCTCACTCTGCTCGACAATGGCCTCTATGCTTTCATTGATGCAGATCCTCCACAGTTTTATTATCAGAAAAGCTTTAATATGGCTGATGCCATAGTTAAATCAAAGACAAACTTATCCTCTGAACAAGCGAAGAATGGCACGACTTACATTTCCTTCTTACAAGGGAGCTTCTCAGCATTTCTTAGATTCAACAGCACAGATATCAAGTTATTCGATATCTCTCTGCCTTTGCCATCTTCAGTGCAATTTATGAGTCTTGAGGATGATGGGCACCTGAGAGTTTATGCATGGGATAGCGTTTCATGGAAAGCCCTTGCTGATGTTTTGCATGTGTATCCTGATGAGTGTGCATACCCTACAGTCTGTGGAGCATATGGAATCTGTTCACAAGGGCAATGCAGTTGCCCAGGTGGAAAAAATGATGATGACCTTTTCCATCAGTTGGATGACCGGCAACCTAAACTTGGCTGCTCATTAGAAACTCCTCTGTCCTGTGACCTGATCCAATATCATAAGCTTATGGCACTCCCAAATGTCACGTACTTCAATTTTGCAAACAATTGGACTACTGATGAAGAAAGCTGCAAGAAGGCATGCTTGAAGACCTGTTCGTGCAAGGCAGTATTTTTCCAGCATCAAAATGTTTCTAAGGGCTCCTGCTATCTCATGCCAAAGATCTTCTCACTCATGAATTATCAGCCAGAAGTGGTTGGTTACAATTTATCTGCATATGTCAAGGTGCAGATGTTACCACCACCATCAAGTAAGAGAACAAATGCAACTGCTTACCATGTCGGTGTCCCTATTCTGGTTGTAGTCATCTGCCTACTTATTCTCATGATCAGAAGAATAATAGTGAAGAGAATGGAAGAGGACGATCCCTTTAAAGGAGTGGCTGGAATGCCTACACGGTTTTCGTACAAACAGCTGAGAGAAGCAACCAATAACTTCAGCAAAAAGCTGGGGCAGGGAGGATTTGGGCCAGTGTATGAGGGAAAACTTGGAAATGTCAAAATTGCTGTCAAATGCTTGCGCGACATTGGACATGGGAAGGAAGAATTCATGGCCGAAGTCATTACCATTGGTAGCATCCATCATATTAATCTTGTCAGATTGATAGGATACTGCTCAGACAAATTCCACAGGCTCCTTGTCTATGAGCATATGAGCAATGGGTCTCTGGATAAATGGATCTTCAGAAAGAATCAAAGTGGTTCACTCAGTTGGGCAACTCGATACAAGATCATCCTAGACATTGCAAAGGGTTTGGCCTATCTTCATGAAGAATGTCGCCAGAAGATTGCTCATCTTGATATTAAGCCAGGAAATATCCTCCTTGATGAGAAGTTTAACGCAAAGATCTCTGACTTTGGTTTAGCAAAGCTTATCGATAGGGATCAAAGCCATGTAATGACCAAAATCAGAGGAACAAGGGGTTACCTAGCACCGGAATGGCTGTCATCAACAATCACTGAGAAAGCTGATATTTACAGCTTTGGCGTAGTTGTACTGGAAATAGTGAGTGGAAGGAAAAACCTGGAAAACAATCAGCCTGAGGGCAGCCCTAATCTAATTAATAAACTGCAAGAGAAAATGAAGGTTGGGCAAGTTCTGGATATAGTAGACAATCAGGATGAAGATCTCCAGTTACATGGGTCAGAAATGACAGAAGTAATCAAGCTAGCTGTCTGGTGTTTGCAGCATGACTGCAGACGACCAGCCATGTCACAAGTTGTCAAGGTCCTGGAAGGTGCTATGGACACAGAAAGTACTGCAGGTCATGATGCAACTGACAGAGATGGTATTTTTGATGCTTCATCCCCTTTGTCCCCAGTGCCAGTGGCCGCACGATAATATGCTTTAGCAAAAGTAGGGGAGAAAAGGCTCATTTGCAATTTAGTTGCAACAACCATGTAGTGTCTTTGTAAATTTGTTTCTTGACATTGTTATTTGTTAATGTATGAATGAAATATGAAGTCTATTGATCAATAATCTTCGAAAAACATGGAAAGATGAGAAGTAACATTTTTTTTTCCTTTAGGTCACATTACACATAATCTATTGGTCACTTAATTAAGCAATCCTATATGGTTGGAGGATTTTGGCAAATGAGGCTAAGAGAACTGCCTGCTGCATGGATGCCAAGTGTGCTACTCAATAACATGTGCTATATTATTTTGGAGGATTACTTATTGCCTAGAGTTACAGAAGGTGGCATTCTATAGCAGCTAAACAAGCAGACACGCCACAAGATCTCATGATGATATGCCCCAGAACTTTGGTTGGTTATGTACAAGCATACCATTTGGTCGTTTGTGCATTGTGTGGCACTGAACATTTGGTCACCCTGTTGCCTTCAGATAACATGTACAGTACGTACCTAGCAAAGCATAAGCAACTAAGGTGATGGGAAATGGGGAGGACGCGTGTGCGGAGAGTGTACCACGCCGTAGCTAGAGAAGAAGGCCCAGTCGTTCCCGGCTGCGCATATCGTCGAACAGCTCGCGGACTTGCCGGCCACCGCCGATGTAGAGATGGAGCGATCCATCATCCATCTGACCATCTCATGCTGTGCTAGTGCCAAGCCATGCAACTACGCAAGTCGCAAGAGCGCCGCCGGCCCCCGCCGAGAGCCGCGCGCCGGATGGGGCTGCCGCGCGGCGCAGCGCGCGGTGTCGTGACCAAAGCGTCGGCGCAGAGCCGCAGACACAGCTGTATTTTTAGTTTTTATTTTAACCGACCGATGCTCCCCCAAGGATGGCAACGGGGCGGGTTCGGATCGGGCGAACACCGATTCGGGTGATAACCCCTCCCCAAAACCAAACCCGCGGATACCCGAAACCCAAATGGATACCCGAAACCCGCTTTCTATGTCAACATAATAATAGCAATAAGGACTTTGTGTAAATATGTACATGATATATATACACATATTTACATGTATAAACAAGAGGCAATAAAACATAAA
>Ga0182004_10004005_pt1 | contig 11814 bp, 8 predicted proteins | sample Sormic07211540_1_FD_120479 | JGI IMG/M metagenome (GOLD analysis project Ga0182004, IMG submission 120479) | Endophyte microbial communities from Sorghum bicolor roots, Mead, Nebraska, USA - 072115-40_1 MetaG | ecosystem: Host-associated > Plants > Roots > Unclassified | place: USA: Nebraska...
ATTATGCTTAATAAATTTGTCTTGCAGTTTTCTGACGAGCTATGTAATTTGTTTTTTTATTAGTTTCTAAAAACCCCTCCCGACATCCTTCCGACACATCCGATGTGACACCCAAAAAATTTTTGTTCCCAATCTAAACAGGCCCTAATCTAAACAGGGCCAAAGTGGAAGCAAACTGCTGGTTATTTACCACGATCCAATCCAAAGGTGACAGTGTTTTACAGGCTTTTACTAGTACAGTTTACAGGCGCTGATGATGAACATGAACTCAACAGTCTGGTATATGGTATAGTTGCAGGGACTGCAGGGGACACGCACAGTGCATTGCACCTGCACGACCGGAAAGCGAAGAATGAACAGCGCCATGAACACCGGCACGATCGGTCCCTCCGCCGGCGGCCGTCCAGACTCTAGAGGAGGGCTAGGGCAGGCCCGCCCGTACGTCGCCGTGTTCGATAGCCCAGCCGCCGCGCGCGGCGCCGGCCGTGTCCGTGATGGGGCACGACGGCAAGAATAAAAGGTTGGCGGCCTCGCGGGTGGGCGCGTGCTGCCTGCTAGTTGCTTGCTACAGGAGTGCAGTACACGCGCGTCATGCATCCACACAGTGCAAGACCTAACAGGAGGCGGCTAAACGATTGATCATCCTGCAATCGACAGACAGGTACGTCGTCGTCCATCGTGGGTACGGAATCTGGAAATAATGGGCGACGTCTCTCTCTACTGCCGGCCGCCTGAGAGCCCGTGATGTACATACTGTATTGTATGTATTGCTAGCTACGACTGTACCTTGCTTCAGAGTGCCTGTGTCGTCGTCTGTATCTTTCTCGATCGTCTTTGCTTCGCTGCTTTTGGCACTGTACGTGCGTACGCGCTGCTTCTACATATATACTACACAACAACGCATACATGTAGTACTGCATGTACCATGTAGTCGCGTCACATATGGCTACCTAGCTACCTCTCCGGAGTTCCCGGCGGCCGGCGCACACGGAGACACAGTGCTCGGGTGGAACGGCACGCCATGCCATGCCAAGCTGCTGCTGCTGCAAGGACGTACGACGACGACGAACGCGTAACGTCATTCTTGTATGATCTGAGGTGATGTACTGTATGTTTGTTCTGCAAGCCCCGGCCGCGGCCGGGGGGGACATGAGTGGCCACTGCATGCAGCTAGCGCAGCACACAGTGCCGATCCGTTTCGCCGTCCTGTAGCGCGTGCGTGGCCACGTACGCGCGCGACGGCCGGCCCGGCGTGCGCGCGCTCAGAGCTACTCCGTAGCTGCTTGCATGCGTGATGCATGCATGACGCTGTTGTGCCACTGCTCACTGCTCGGGTACTACATGCTCTGCTTTGTCCAGTCCTCATGTGTGGGTGAGCGACGATACAACAGGATACATGACGCATGCAGTAACTAGATCCAATTTTTTTTTAAAAAAAAAGAAATAAAGGAGGCGCGCTAATAATTCGTGCCACTTGGGGTGCCGGGGCCGGCCGAACTCATATCGCTTGCCATGGCAGGCATGCCGAGGCCGAGGCCGAGGACGACGATCGACGTCGTCGTCGTCGATCGGTCGGCCAGAGGGTGCCGAGCTGCCGGCGTGGGCCTCCCAAGCTCCTCGAGCTAGCGCTCGCCCGCGCGGGCCTCTGGTGGAGTGGTGCATCTGCCGCGTATACGTACACTGTCAGGCCCACGCAGCGACGCTCGGTGGCTGTCGTTGCCTTCTCGGGGCCACTTGATTTTACGTACGTGAGCATGCAACGCAACGACCGTGTAGGAGATAAGCTGGGGACCAGTATCTGAATGTGGAATATATGGGTGCGAGATCGTTAGGGGGACCAGCACAGCATATCATGTATGCATCATATCACCTACCTATCACACATCAACTTGTTGCAATCTGTCAAAAACTTTTGATGATTCCACTTTACATAAATATAGACGGAAACAAAAACCTAATTGCATAGTTTGCATGTAAATCGCGAGACGGATCTTTTAAGCCTAGTTAGTCTATGATTGGGTAATGTTTGTCAAATAAAAACAAAAATACTACAGTGTCAAAATTCAAAAACTTTTTGGATCTAGACAAGGCCTTATCTATGCATCTTCTCCGAACTAGTAAGCCTTCGTGTTGGCACTTGTGTAATTCCATCTAAGTCTCAAGCTATATCATTGTCGTCCGAATTGAATGTGTAGCTCCGGCTAGTTAGATTTTTTGTGGTGTAATCTATCTTTCAGTGGTAGGTTTTCTACCCATCGACAATGTAACGGAGCAGTAAAAAAAGCTACCACTCTCATGGAACACCACCTCAGGAAGTAGCCATAGGCAAAGAGTTTGCTGGAGTTATGGTTTGAGGTTTTGTTTCTGGATCTCCCATGCGGGGGGATGTGGGTGGTGTGTTTTCACGGTGGCCGGACTTACAAGGGGGTTTGGGAGGGGGGAGGGTGTCGTGTGGTTCAGAAGGCAATGTGGGGATGGTGGGAAAGGTTGATTGGGCGCTGCAGATGGCAAGTGGACTGCACACACTAGATGACATGAAAAAACTCATGATGTAGCCAAAGTTGAAGATCTTGCCAGAGTTAGGGTTCGGGGGCTTTAAGCTTAGGGTTAAGGGTTTCCCACATGGGGGCAGTGGTGGTGGATTTCATAGCTATAGTGATCGATCTTCTAAGGGCCTGTTTGGAACGTAGGAATTGAAAACACAGGAATAGGAAAAAACGTAGGAATAGAATATGTATGTAATGGTAAAACAGAGGATGGTTGCACCCGCAGTTTAGGATGCTCCGGGGTTGGATGGTAAGAAAGGCTAATTGTGCGACGCTTGTTTATAGAGGTGTCGGGTGGAGAGGAAGATGATGATTCAGATTAGTGTTAGCAGCGGAGCATTGCTGAAACCAACAAGAAGTGGTGGAGGCTGGGGCGCTTAACCTCAAAGTCAGAAAAAATGCTGGAATTAGCGACATAAGTGATCGAGGATGATCTATGGGAGCCATCTGAGGTTGGTAACCCGATGACAGTGGGGAAGTGTACATGTGGTGTGGTGTAGAAGATGTTGAAGAGAAATGCAAGGTGTGGAATGATAAGAAAAAGAGAGATATGTTGATTCTTTGAACTTGGATCTAACACACACACTCCAATAGGTTAACACATGTGCATGCTTCCTCTGATAAAGTTCTATTCCCACCATCTCAAATAAGTTGTGTCTTTGTATCTCGAGAAGTCAAAACTTTTTAGTTTGATCCATAATTTGTTAATATTTCACATGTGATATACTTTCATAATAAATTTATTGACCCACCCAACAAAATAATATTGATACTTTTTTTGCAAATGGATACTTATTATATTTTTATATACGTAGTCAGGCCTAAAAAATCTTGATCCATCGAGAAATGAGGCGTTGCACAGTTCTTTTAGACCGAGGGAGAATGTATTTTGTATGCAATACGTGCTCTGCTTTTTACCCTTTGTTGCATATGATTAAAATTTCATAGAAAATATTTCTCAAAGACAAGTACTTCACGTCAGAAATCGACCAACACGGCAAGGTTTTCCAAGGAAGAGTGTCAAACTTTGAATGGTACCGGATTATGCATATATATATATAGGACGGCAACAAAGATAGAACGAAACCTTGCAATTTCTTTCTGGAGTTAAATTTCTGCCGGGTCCTGATTGCTCGAGATTGCTGCATATGCATGCATGTTACGTTAGTGATTCAATGTCGTTGGGGGTCAGATAGGCTCAAGACATCAGGCGGCCATACGATTGTACGTCCGCATTGGCTCTGGCTTGGCTGAAAACATGCTATATGATAACGTGGCCGTGTTGGTCCTGGAAATAAAACGAAAGCTTTTTGTACATGCAGTATGGGCTGCACGCAGCATGTGGGCACCAAATTAAAAAGGTGCGTGTAGATAGATGATGGCCAGTGTCTTGGTTCGATGTGCATCTTGGATATGGTTAGCAAAAGGAGCCTTCATGTTACCTGATAACACGTTTCTTCTCTCCACACTTTGTGGTCCTGGTCGGTGGACCGCCATGACAAAATTCATAGCTTTCCTTTGGTTACATGAGGTGCTTGCATGGTCCAAGAGAAGAAGAAGGTTCAGAAAAAAAAAGGTGTTTAGTTTGATCTTAAATTAAACTTCTCTAATTTTAGCTCCAAATTTGTAGAACAAATATACTGACATTTATAAGAACCTTACACAGACTTACAATTTGTCAGAACCATTTGTGCTCTAAAGGATCGTCTGGGGTGCACGGATCATCCACCACAACAACCTATGCACAGAGTTGAGTCACCTGTGGAGTTCTTGTGTAGGAAACTAATTAATTAATTAGCCAGGCCCATATATAACCCATGTAGGTCTCATGGTTGCGTTGTTAAATTAGGTTACATACTCTGAGAACCGATCCTTAGAATCCAAGCAAAAACAAGCACAAATTCCACCGGTTCTAACAGTTCACCAAAAAAATTTTACCAAAATCCAACAACATACCACCACCAAGACCAACCATCTTGTTGGATTCCCTAATAACCATGTTGTTAAAAAGTTTACCATCCCACTTTGCATAGATCATTATTTAATATTAATTAAATTATAACCTTCCCAACCCAAGATAGCAAAGCTAAGCGCAACATCTACCCAACCAACCTAGGTTTCAAGGATGATATAACAAAGTCTAGTAAACCCTAAATAGGATTCAAGATTATGACTCAGCATGCAACTAATGATCTAACTACTCTAACTCAAAATAAAACAAAGTTGGTGAAAGTATGGTCAAGGACACTTGCCTTAAAAAATATTCAGACGTATGACCTTTACTCTTGGATCTACCTTCGATGGATAGCAACCTATAACCGTAGGTGCAAGCATAACAAAAGAACCTAAAAATAGTACATCAATCATAAGAAAACATATTATAAGTAGTTGCTAACATGTAGGTCTTGCTTCTACTATTGCGTGAGCGCAACCGTTAAAAACGGAGCTACAGTTAAAAATGTACGCTCTTTTGAAGTTTGAGTGGCAAGTTTGTAAATAAAAGGATTTGTTTGTATTTTTTTCAAGCCTAGGGACCAAAAATTAAATTATTTGGACCACATAACAATTTAAATAAAGTTTAAGGGTCCTTGTGCAAAAATGCCATTTTTAGAATTATTTTATTAGTTAAAAACACATTAGTGACATCATTAATGGAATTATGCCATCACTAATTAATTTTATAAAAAACAAAATAAATAAATAAATAAATTTTGTAAACATTCTTATTAAACATAAACAGATCAATGACATCATTAAACAAAAAACAACATAATTAACACTTTTTGGAATTAAACAAAACATACCAACATCTTTTTCATGAAAAATCCTTTCTATTTTGGCTAAACCATAATTAAACATGGATCATAGGGGCTAGATCAAAAGTTATACAAGGCACAAAACAGTGGACTGATTTCGTGAGAACCTAGAGAGCTAGATTACAAAAAGGCATCAACCGGGCTTCACCTTGCTATGGTGGACATTGATTGATGATGTGGCGGCCACTGATTGGATGGAGGTCAACATGCTGATCTAGGTCGCCCATCAGAGATCGGACCGTTCTCATGAAACTGCAAGGCGGGGCTCACCGGACCTTCAGGGAAGCATATATAGCGGCATATTATATACAGTATGTCCTACTCTCTCTATCCTAAACTATTAGACACCGTAAATTTGACTTTTTATCCTATTTAAAAAATTTGTGTAAATATAGTCAAATGTATGTTATTCTTCAAGAACTTTTATTAATAAACCAAGCCACGATAAAGAAGTAATATTTTACATAAACTTTTTTTAATAAGATGAGTGGTCAAACTTGATGTTAAAAATCAAATGTCTTGTAATTTACAATGGATTGATTACCTTTTATTTTCCCCAAAGAATCGTTTCGAAAAGATATCAAACAAATTATTCCTCATAGTTTCCTATGAGGTTTTGGGGAGGTTATTTCCACTATGTTCGACCAAAAGATCAAGGAGGTTTGGGATTTCAAAACTTAGATGTACAAAACAATCGAATGTAAATAAATAAGGAGGTCTGGGATTTCAAAACTTAGACGTACAAAAACAATCGTACTATGTAAATGTAAATAAATAATTGGCTCTTCAAGCTATGTAATGAGGAGATGATGTGGCATGGCTTGCTTGGAAACAAGTTCCTCAGGAACTGTAAATAGTTTATTAGTGCCGATATTTTCAGATAACCAAATGCCGTTCTACTTTAGTCAAACATACTAGCATATACTAAATAGCATATAATTTAAGGAAAAAAGTCTACTCCACCCCTATGAGTAGGCTATTTAATCTCCTCAACTTTGAAACCAGACATTTACCCTCTGAACTTTTCAAAACCGTTTAAATAACCTCTCAAGTAGTTTTTGACGGTGGTTTGCTACAGTAATGTTTTGCTACATTGGTAGCGGTTTTGTATTTTTGTATTTTTATTTATTTTAGTTAAATCTTTAAAAATCATAGAAAAATCATAAAATAAAAATTCTAATCTTATTGGACTCTACATGATACGCATATGGGATAAATATTATAGATATCAACACCCGACGTATCTGATTCAGTTGCATCCCAGGAAGCTCATCCCAATTCCCAAGTACATACAAATCCAGGTCCGAGCATTCAACGCGTGAACTCAAGCCTACTGCCTACAGCAATACATGTCACTGCCTACTACGGTGCAACAGGTGAAAAAGGTCGTCCTTCCAATCTGTTCTAGGAGTCAGTCACCCAGAAGTAGAGAAATATCACCGTCTCCGGGATCTGTTTATGGACATGCCTGATGATCTCCTGGAACAAAAGGGATCATGACCTTCCATCCCATCTTCATCATCTTGCATGCTTCTTGGCCTCTTGCAACCATCACCCTTCACCTTAAAGTGCACACAGATGATAGAATAATAAGAAATCCAGGTCAAGTACAAGGGGCATGGGCAAGGGTGCAGCAACCTTACTCTGTAGGCACTTTGTACAGGGAAAGTGGAAAACTTGAAGAGAATTTACTATGTCAAAGAAAGAGCTAATACCTTTAATGCAATTCTCTTTGAGTCGCACACACACTCTTTTAGAATTTTGAGTTCACACTCATCTACCTCAGATTTGCTAATCTCTTTGCCTGCAAAACCAGTAAATATGAACAATAATTTGGAAATAATGCAAACTACCAAAAAGGAAAGGAGAGCTAGAACTACAACTACCAAGGAGCTTCTCAATGTACTTGAACCGCAAGACTTCATATTGATTCACCAAGGATAGGGCGTATCCAGATTGCCCTGCGCGTGCAGTCCTACCCACCCGATGAACATAAGACTGCATCAATGATGTTTGGTAAGATATGAAACCACCGGAAATCTAAAGTGTTGAACTTCATACCATCATACTGTAAAGTAATAAGAAGAAAATCACTCAAATTGGTTATCAACAAGTATTCCCTCCATATAGGATTTAGAAGTCGTTTTGGACAAGGTTTAGGTTAAACATTGGAAATATAAATCATCAATAATTTTTAAATTATTGAGTTTGCAAATGTGAAAATTATGTGAATAGATTTGTCTTGAAAAATACTTTCGTAAAAGTATACATATATCATTTTTTTCTAAATATTTTTTATAAAAATAAGAGGTCAAAGTTGTGTTTTGGAGACTGTGTCACTGTCCTAAACGACTTCTAAATCCTATACGGAGGGAGTATTACATATTAAGAAAACAAAAATTATACCTTGAGACTAGGAATATCATAATTAATGACCACATCAACACCTTGAATGTCAAGACCGCGGCTTGCGACGTCTGTGCAAGTAATGATATTGCAACCTTTTGATTTGAATCTATTCAAAGCTCCTAATCTCTTATCCTGGAACAAAAATAAACAATCATCATATTATTTAAAAGAAATATTTCAAGCAAATAAAAAAAATAAGATTACTCCACACCATAAAACAGAAACATTTATGTAACTGAATGAGCAAATAGAACAAATTCACAAGTTTGTCAGAAAATCAAATCAAGTAAACCTGACTCATTTTGCCATTGATAAAGATAGCTTCAAAACCAAGGTTCCTTAGCATGAGAGCAAGGAGACGTGATGAGTAACAGGTCTCTGTAAAAATCATTATCATACTCCCTGGTATCTTGTTCAGAACGTAAACAAGACAGCAATCCTGAAATCACATAAGATAGTTCAGAGCGAAACTATGGGAGATGGTGATCTGCTGTGATCGTCAAAACATATTTTAATTTCTGTGTATATATCACAGCATGGAATGAAGGTGATCACATGTTTCCAAGAGTTAATATTGAATTGATTTTTTGTTAATAAAGGAAGGCACAACAGTTCAACCAATAGCAGTTTTCAGATAAAGAACATGATCACATTGCAGACAAGCTAAATGTTGAGCAATTTCTTTGAAAATAATAGTATGTATGTAGCTATGCAGTTCTAGTTCTACGAAAAATTATGCTCAAAAGCATTCTTGAACATGCACTTAAGCTGTAAGAGCATCTCCAAGAGCCTTTCTAAATTTCACTATCTAAATCATCATTTGGAGAGCAATTTGCATAAAAATCGCTTTCTATATCTTTTTACTCTCCAACAGTTTTTCTATACATCATCCACACTCTAGAGAGTCATCCTCGTCTTCTATATTTGGCTAGCGAAAAATCTGGAATAGAAAATGGCTATATTTGGATGACCGTTTAGATAAGCTGTTGGAGGGTAGTTTTTCACCAAAATCTCTATTCCTAGCATTTAGGAAGGATATAAAGTCTCTTGGAGATGCTCTAATAGTATAGGAAAAGATATACAAAATGACAGATAGCAAGAGCAGATGGACAACACAAAGATCAGAGTAATATATTGCAATATGAATAAATAAGTACAGTTTGATCTATATAATAGAATAGAAACCAAAGGCAATGAACTACATGAAAATGGATAACAACAACATGAACGAGGAATCGAGGTTAGACAGACAAAAGCAGATGCAGAATAACCTTGTCATTAGCAGGAACTAAATAAAACTCTTCTCTAAGAGTATCCACTGTAGAGTATTTGCAAGATACTTTGAGCTAGTTCAAAAAAAAAGTGATTGTTAGTAATAAACAATAAAAAGGAACATCAAATGGTTATATTCCACTTTTGTCTTGCCTACAAAAACAACTTGAAGAGAAAAGATAGAAGGATTAAGGAATGCCACCTTAACAGGATTCCTGAGACAAGCCCGTTGTAGTTTCTTAACCTAGTTGATTTTGCCAAGAGAAATATGCTCAGTCTATTTAGAAATGAATATTAAAAACATGATTATACTAATATAAAAACTAGGTTATGATTAAAAACATGATTATTAATATTAAAACTAGGTTATGATCATGCTAACCAATTGTGGACAAAAATATTACAGTAGTCAAAACAATCTAGTTTCATACAGGATAGATGAAAATCAGTTGCATGATGGCAGTTTCAGTGTACTTAACACTGTTGTTACTTGTTAGCCAGCACTTTTGGATCACCAAATCAGAGGAATCATAATTCAAACAAGCACTCCCTGCTCACCAACCTTGTCAGTCATTGTTGCCGAAAAAAGGAATGTCCTTCGCTCCTTAGGTATAACTTTTAGAATGTCATTGAGAGATTTCTCAAACTCCATATCAAGTAACACGTCAGCTTCATCCAATACCTACCAAAATAGACAATAAACCATATATAAAAATTTCTGCAAGGAAATTAATGAATTAAAAAGGAACATAACATCATGAAGCCAGTATTTCACATAACAATGCCATTGGAAAGAGGGAGAAAACAGTTTATAGGCCATATCAAGGCCAAACAAAAATTGGATACCTACCAACAAAAAGAATAACAAATTGTGAGGATGCATACCAAGTACTTAATTTTATTGAGGCTAAAACCTTTTGTATCTGTCAAGTGGTCCAAAAGACGCCCAGGAGTTGCAACCTAAGTATGGAAGGAAAATATTAGACCAGAAAAGACCAGATAAAGAAATGACATCGAGTTACTGTAACTGAACTGATATGAAATACTCCCTCCATTCCAAATTATAAGTCATTCTAACAATCTTGGAGAGTCAAAGCATTTTCAAGTTTGACAAAAATTATAGAGAGAAATACTAAGATTTGTAATGTAAAGTGAGTATACTATGAAAATATAATTAAGGAAGAATCTAAGGATACTTAGTTGGTCTCATAATAATTATTATTTTATCATATAAGTTTGGTCAAACTTAGAAAAGTTTGACTCTCCAAAATTCTTGGAATGACTTACAATTTGAGATGGAGGGAGTACAACATAAGTAACATTTCAAGAGACATGAAAGAATGTTAAACCTTATATTTGACTTTAACCTTAAGACAAGAACAAGGTTATAAGAATCAGGTAAAAGAGTATCGACAAAAATTAAACCCAAAGCATAATGTCACATGTTAAACAGCACATGCATACGGGACTGGTGTTGCAAACCAGGTAAGCTGTCCTTTTGGACAAAACTAAACCAGCTTTGGTGAGTAAGCTCAAAAAGAAATGTAACGTATATATATCAGACAAAGGATCATAATAAATAAAGAATCAATGAATGCCACAGCGTTTCACATAAGGCTCATTAAAAAAAATGTGAGAATAGATGTTTGCCAAAGTAAAAATGTGCATATACATGTATAAATATTAGAAATACAACTCTTACAATCATGCAGCTGTCCAACCCAACAGATTAACGAGTTTTTGTCTACGATCGGGTAACAGAATTTGATTGAATGTGGAATACTCACTATGATATGGGGATGTCTCGCAAGGGATATCACTTGCTGCATCCGGTCGACACCTCCAACAAGCTGGTGACAGAATTTATGTCAAATTATTTGACTGGGAATATACATAGAACTAGAAGTCACAATGAATAATTGCATATAGACTAATAACACTCTACAAGTCTAGAATATCAGAAGGGAATAGCACTGGGAAATCTTGCATGCGCAGATTATATTGATAGAGTAATGATGATTAGAGAGAATAATAAAATGCTTTTAGTGATGGAAGCAAAACTAACAAAGAGTGTGAAATGGGACAACATTGGCTCAAAGAGCAAACAGTTGAAATGTACTGAACTTATGACACATTGACGTATACCTGATCTAAGGTCTTAAAAGCATAAAATGGAATGGAGGTACAATAACGTGCAACATGGGTGCAAGTAGGTCAAAGTTTTTTGCACATACTTGAATGTCAAGAAAATTGATTTACAGGTGCAGCATGTGACACGACATGAGTCTGATGAATAGAACGCTTACCTGGATGTATACTATAGCCGCATGACAAACACGCTCCCTTAGATACAGAAAAGTGCACCAGCAAATAAACATATGATTTTTTTTACAGATTAAAGAGCTATGACTTACTTGCACCTGTCTGCACAAGTTGTACCTCTAGTGCAATTAGACAACCCTACTTATAGAGGGAACTTTTTTTCCGAGATCGTGCTTAGCGCGTTTTCATTAAGTAGAAAGGAGGATTTTGTTACAAACACCACAGTTACCGAAACCAAGCAACCAAAAGAATTACAGCAGCAAGGAAAAGCAGAAGAAAACCCAGTTAAAGCGACAGAGCAGCACTAAACGGCGAAGGCCAAAAACGCCTGCAGACGACTGAACCCGGCCAAACACCACAGGTTAACCTCTTCCTGGATCAAGCTTTCCAAGAGTGCCGGGGACGTGGAAACTCCATTGAAGGTCCTGGCATTTCTCTCCTTCCAAAGG
>Ga0182004_10004006_pt1 | contig 11813 bp, 13 predicted proteins | sample Sormic07211540_1_FD_120479 | JGI IMG/M metagenome (GOLD analysis project Ga0182004, IMG submission 120479) | Endophyte microbial communities from Sorghum bicolor roots, Mead, Nebraska, USA - 072115-40_1 MetaG | ecosystem: Host-associated > Plants > Roots > Unclassified | place: USA: Nebraska...
CTAATAATACTAATTTGATACTATAAATCTTAGCATTTTTTTCTAGAAATTTGGTCAAAGTTTAAAAAGTTTGACTTAGGACAACTCTAGAAATTGATTCTTTCAGGGACGGAGGGAGTATATTTATACTTTTTTATCTATAATTGGTCAAACTTGTATACTAAAATATGATAGTGTTCCAGAATTGCATTCTTTTAGGAACGGAGGGAGTAGTATATAACAAAAGATGCAATCTTTTAACCAGCAACAGCAAAATAAAATAAAATGATCAAAGTTCACTTCTATAACCAGAATTTCACAAATTTAGTGACAGGAACCTCTCAATTTCCAAATCACTAAGTTTGATAGTATTCACTTTCAAGTTTTAAAAGTTTGTGGCAACAACGATCACTTCATCGAGCATAATAGTTTACAGATATTCTCTGAACTTCTGGAAAGAATGCAGCATTAAGAACATACCTCACAGAATTCATGAGAAAATTGCTTTGAGATTCCATTCATGGACATGCGGTACTCACGGACAAGGCACTCATCGAGTGTCTGATATCTACCCTCGCGTATCTACATCATGGCCAGAAACAATCTCAGTCAACAGCACAAGGACAAACAACTGAGGTTGTAGAACTTCTACTTACCGATCGCAGTGAGACTTTCAAAGCTAACGGAGAGGCCTCTTTCAATCGTTTCAGTGCCAAGGTACACCATTCTTCATTTGAGCTAGCTGCTTCACTTTCCTGATTATGACAGTACTCAGTTTTAAATCGTATGAAAATTGAACAGAACTTTCAGTCACAAAAGCAAAAAAAAACACTGAACTCAACAAACTAAATCATGCACCATTCAGGGCAGCAAAATTGCAATGATGAAAATGTATCAAGGAGCAAGGAGTTATGGTAAGTTTCATCATAGGTTAACTATAAGATTCATGAAAGTTTCACGGTAAATAGTGAGATGATAGCAAAAGGTCACAAAACAAGCCACAGATGGCATACATGAATGAATAATATCTCATATTACACTCATTATCAAATCAAACAAACAATGATGTATGTTAGGATAGTAAAAAGCAGCTGAATCATCACTCACCAACGCATCAACAATCTCTTCAACTGTGTCGTGACTGAAGCATTTATCAATCACCTCCAGCCTAAGGTAACAGAAATGGAAAAATGAGGATGACAATCAAGATGATATACGCAATCCGCAATATGAAGGTAGACTCTTGATCCTTACAGCACATCTTGCCTACTTCAAAATGTGTGACCCTTGACACACTCGGTGAAAAAAAAAAGTTTCATAAGGTGCTCTTCTTTTGCACATGCCTTACTGATGAACTGTGTAAATGTATTCAGCCGTTTATGTGTGCTCTTGGCAGGAGTGGATGGCAATGAGTGGACGGCGATGATCTCTCCAATGCCTCTAGCGAGGTTAATGGATGTTGGATGTGAGGATGCCATGGTGCAGAGGCCAGTGGTGGTGGACATGGATCTGTGTCTGGAGGTTGCCGGGAGCGCTGCGCCACGTGTTGCGGCACAGCGCTGTGCCCCGTGTTGTGGCGGAGCGCTGTGCCACATGTTGTGGAGGAGCGCACACCGAGGTGGCACGGATACTGGACTTGCGGCAAGATGCTTGATGGCCACAGATCAGGCCAGGGATGTGAGGTGCGCGACCCTGGTGGCAGAGCTGCGCGAGCTAAGCACGGGGGTAGTGGAGGCATGAGTACGAGCAGAGGGAGCGGGCTGGCCTGCTCACCGGCAGAGAGCTATTTCTCATACCCGAATCCACTGCTCTGGGCTGTCCGTGTGTTCGTGTACACTGTGATGTGGTCGCGGTGAAAGACCTGGACACCAGCACAGATGGTGGCAGTGGCTTCACCACAAACTGAAGCTCTCGTCTTGCAGTTGGTCTGAACCAGAGTCCACACTATCACCTGTTATCTCAGATTATTAGCCCGTGCTTTAGTTTATGGACTTCATATCATCGGGTGTCTCATATTGTTGATATGAAATTAGGTTCCCGTGAGTGCTCTGGATCATGCAGTGATTTTAGTGAATTTCATCATCAGGTACAGATGTCTGTGCTTACAATATTTGTTCTTTACGTTACTTAGGCAAGACAATAGTGGCCAAGTTAATTTCATCATCAAGTATAGATGTTTGTGCTTACAACACTTGTTCCTTACATTTACTTTCAGGCAAGATAACAGTGGCCATATTACGGAGCAGATTGCTTCCTGAAATGCAAAAGTGGAAGACCAAAGGGGAAAAGAGGTTCAGAAGAAAAGAGGCAGGGCATTTAGACATCATTTCCCATGCTTATACAGCCACCACCGATTGATTCTATAGAAAGAAAGAGGCAATGGGCTACAAAATAAAGAGGCAAGGGATGAGCAAATTATTGTTTGTTAGGATTTAAACTTAAAAAAAATATTAGTATCGTTTAAATTTTATTATGTGCCCATAGCAACACATGGGCCAATACCTACTCTTAACTAAAAAGAAGAAACAGTCGATTATTTTTTAAAGAGCAGATAATGCAGCACCAAGATTTCACCATCTCAAGCGCATATATAAATCCAACCAATATAACATTTTTATGAAGAAAATAAACTGACATGCCCAAAAGTAATGGCACGAAGGAAAGGAAGACAGATCAAAGCCCGCCATGCTCAAATCTATTCCAGGAAAGAACAAGCAATGCTTTCAATTCTTGTTCATAAATGGATAAACCTAACATTTCTGCCTTTTTCTACAGGGTGTGTAATTAATAATTATGTATCCAAAAAAACCCCAAAAACGGATTTTGGAGATGACACATGGTAAAGTGTTTGATGAGCAATGTTTGGTAAAATAGATTACCTATGAACAATGCTTTCTTTGTCTGGATAAACCATGTCTCCATATTGTGCAAGGGAAGAATCAATAACTGATGGATCATCAGTTACTAACTTTGCAAGTCGTTCATCGATCAGATCCAGATGCTGTCCCAAAAAACAAACACAAAATGTTCATAAGTTAATTTAAAATACCGCAGTAGAAATATCTGGACTTCAAACATGAAATATATAGTAAAAGAATCTTACGCCACTCATGGAATAGTGTGTAGCAAGGCCAAGAGCAATCATATCTGTTCCATTGAGCTTTTCACCAGTCAAGGCCACATATTCCCCTGCAAGGCTCCCAGTGTGAAAACTAGCAGACTGATTACATATTCCTATTCTGCAATGGACAGCACAACCACCAATAAAGTAGCAGGGACAAGATGTAATTCCACATAAGAGCACTAACCAACATGACCAGTTAGATGCGACAAATAAAATGAGGCTGCAGCATCAGGATGGAATCCAATATGAACTTCTGGAGTTGCAAAGACCTAAAATCGGCAAATTAAAAAAACATGTCAAATACCTGACTGCAAACTATGCAAGAAATAGAGGAAGCACAAAGAGGAAAATAGCATAAGCTCGCCACAGAAATCTATGGAAAATATAAGCGAATGAGTAAAAATATATTGACATACTGTTCTATCAGTTGCAATGCGGAACGTTCCAGGAATGGAAACACCTCCACCACCACCCATAGTAACACCATCAAGAATGGCAATCTATATTAGCAGATAAATGCAATCTCAGATGTAAAATCAAAAATATTACAATGAATTGTAACAAGAAAATAGTTCTGGATCAATATACTTTACATGTGGTTTCAAGTATGTGCCCAGAAAATAAATGAACATGTACAAAGTCTTGAAAAAATCCTTGCATTCCTCCAGCTTGCCTGATAAGGAAAAATATTAAATTTAAGGTAAACTTGAACAGCACAAAACATTTTTACAATGCACAAGTTTACAGCGGACCATCCAAATTTAAGGAACTTCTTGTACAATAAATTGGATAAAAAAAAACCTTTGATTTTCGTTCTTTCCATCGACCTTTTCTAGAGACAAATAAAGCAGATTCAGCAAGCAAGCAAATGGAGAGTTGTTTTGACAAATTGTGTCATCATAATAACTTGCTGTTGTTTTGTGAAAGCAAAAACAAGCATTGACAGACAGTTTACTAAAAAGGATAAGCAGGTGACAGAAATATAACGGAATGATTACTATCAACAGTTCGCAATGGGATACAAACTATATGCTATGCAAGGCCTAACCACCCACCTTCACTGATAAGTTCACGTAATCTAACAACATCCCCACCAGCACAGAATGCTCGGCCGCTGCCCTTCATGCAATGAACAACTCAATTTATATTTGGTCAGCAATATTAGCAGAACTGAAATGATGAAGCACCATACCTTCATCATGACAAAGCCAATGTCTGGGTTGTCCTCCCATGATTCATAAAATTTATTAAGCCTAGCTCCCTATCAAGACACACATTTCACCAAGAATCAGATCAACTGTTTCCAATGTAAATCTGTAAGCTATAATCCATACAGCCATGGACAGAAAAAACAAATGAAGTCAGCAATATCAACACACGAATAAACTAAGGCTAAAAATCATTTGCACTGCAAGGAAGGGACAGAATCAATCTGTGGAAGCTCCGCCTTTGTTGAAGAAAAGGATAGTTCACCCAAGTCCCAACACCAAGGCGCCCAGCACGCATAAATGACTGTGTGGGCATTACATTATACACATGCTCCGCAAAAAGATAGCAGGGGACTAAAAGAGAGCATAATTCACCAAACTGCTATGGAGCATGATCACCGACTCATTTCATCAAACAATACACCTACAGCTCAGTGAGCTGTGAGCCCAAACCCCATCACCACACAACTATGTAAAGCATCTCGTCGAACAAAGAGCCTTCCAATCACCACCAAAACAAAACTGCGCACCAACGCGAGGAAATGGGGACGAACCATGGTGGTGGTGAGGGCATTGAGGTAGCCGGGGCGGTTGAGCACGGCGGCGCGCGCAGTAGCCTTTCCTTCCACGAGCACCTGCGCAAAATACGGTGTCAGCGACGGAACCCCCGCGCCTCCGATGCCGAAGGAGGATGCCACGACGGTGGGATCGGCGGACCAGGCGCTTGGTTACCTCGTCGCTGGAGGCGGCGTTCGACGGTTGGAGGGAGGAGAGAAGCCGCAGTCTCCCAAGCGCGCCGCGGCGCAGGGCCTCGCCGGCGCGGCGTGATACGGCGGCGGCGGCGGCGAGGCGCGGCATGGTGGCGCGGATCGTAGGGTTTTGGACTCTACAGTGCAAGGAGGAGGAGTGGTCCTCAAAGGAAAAGTGTGTGTGGCCCGTCGAAGTGCCGTGATGGGTTAGAAGGAACTCGGTCTGATTGTGTATGGGCTAGGGGTCATGGGCCGAACTGTCGTCACCTGGAAAGTGCGGTGGGCCGCATGACCCAGTTGCATCGTCTCCGTCTTTCTTAAACTCACTCTCATTTTTCTTTTAATTTAAATAAAATTTGATCTTTATAACTTTCTCTCTTCCAACAGCTTCTCTATATCTTGTAACACTTTAGAGAGCTATATATCCACGCTTTTTATCTTTAGCGAGCAAGAAACTAGAAATAGATGGTGCATTATTTAAAGATCTTTCTACCCAAAATATCTATTCCTATGAGTCTCTGCAAGAAACTAGAAATAGATGGTGCAATTCAATTTGTAGTTCAGTTTTTTCGAATCAAAATATATCAACTGAAATGGATGCTTCATCTCAAAAGAATCGAAATGGATGCAATCCTCCCAAAAAAAATTGAAACATATGCCAAAGAAGGGGAAAAAACTCTTTCTTCTTCTCCATAGAAACATTTTTATTGGATCTGTTCGCTTGGACCAAAGAAACATAGCATACTAGTACTAAATAGCTGACAGAAAGATAAGCTTAAGTAAATAGGATTGTCCGCAGTCCAGCTGTTTGCCATCTAACATGATCGCTATTTCAAGGTCACGACAGTAGCCATAGAAATTCACCCGACTACACTGAAATTATCACTATAATTTTATCAGACGAGACTAAACTAATGCGAAATAGCGACACAACACATCGGCACATTCGCGAATAGCGAGCTGAGCATTTTGATCGCCAGATTATACTGTTCCAGCTCAACATGGAATAGATATTCGGAACAGCAGACAGAATTCCAGACACACTTGCAGCAAAGATAAAAAAGAAAGCCCAGGCACGCAACATGCCTGCAACTGCAATGTAGGTCTCCGCGGCTCCTTGTTCATAACTTGACTTTCCATGAGCCATTGTCAGCTAAAATGTTGTTTAAACGAAAAACCGATCCTTTACAGCTTGAAGAATACAAAATTCACGACACAGCGAAACACTAGCAGGAAACAAAATTCCTTTTCAAGAATATTTCCATATATACTAAAGGAAACTAAATAATGAAAGAATTAAACTGATTGAGAAACCCATTTAACACAAGAACAAAGTGGGACTGAAAAGGTATCAAAACATGGTAGCCTCTTATAAATTGCCAAATCAAAAATATTTTGGCTTGACTCCTCCAAATAGCCGACTTATTTGGTTAGCATTATATATCTTGCTAATATTTATAATCTTGGTTCTTCTCCAGACCCAGCAAAACTGGTATCAGGTGGACTGCTCCTTCCATGCTGCCAACATTCTCAGAAATTCCATCACCTATATGCATCAACAGAATGTTTCATTTCTCTAAACTTGCAATACCCAACACATAGTCAAACGTTCAAAAGTTTTCAATTTTCCTTTTGAACCAAGAAATATTCAAAGGCAAAAATTTGTTGTGGTTGCCACAGTGCTATGAGTTACCTCAGCTGGATCCCTCAAGGAATAGAAGGCGTCACTCTCTTTGGGTATAGATGACACCAATATTCCAAAGCCACGGTTGCTTGCCTTCAGAACCTATTTGAACCAAGAGTAAATTATGTGTTGTGGAAATATATGCTTTAGAAGTCCATTCAAGTGAACTAGGCATACTTTGAATGCATCTTCATCTGTTCTGTCATCTCCAACATAGATAGGGAGAACATCTTCACTCTCGTTGAGCCCAAGTGATTCGAGTAAAAACTCCACAGCTTTACCTTTGTTCCAATCAATAACAGGACGGACCTCAAAAACCTGGATTGAAGAGTGTGATTGAATATTAATCAAATTCAGACTGCTTACAACAAATATTTTAATAAGGAAAGCCTTCTAAAGGTGCATAATCCTCACCTTTCTCCCATGGGTTAGTCTTAGGCAAGGGTAATCTTCCAAAACAGCACTTACACGATGGAAAACCTTTTTATAGTCCTAAGAAGCAAGAATAGGAATTTGAGTTTAAATGGTCCGTGTTCAGCTCAAATAATCCCAATGCACATTTTCTGTATGATATAAACACTAAGATATAGAACTATTACATCTTCCGCCACATTACGGTAATGCACAGACACACAGAACTTGTTGTCTTCCATCCTTGCACCATCAATGTCCTTAACACTCTCACCAAGTTTTTCATACACCTGGCATGTACACCACTGAGTAAGTCCAACCATATGACATAAGATGGCAACTTAAACTCAAGAAGTTGATACAGCATACCTCAGTGATCATAGGTAAAAACTCACTAGCAGGTTGGAACAGATTGACTTCTTTACCCTACGAGGAGGAAAAGGAGATTCACACTACGAAAGCGAGTAAGAAATTTAAATTATGAGGGTAAAGATCTAGAAAGTAGTTTCACATGCGCATCAGTTGACCGAATACATTCCACGCCATTGGAGTCAGTAGTCTTCCTAACAGGGCCCATTATGTCCATTCCATGGCTTCCAGCGTAGTATAGTTCATTTAGGTTGACAAAGTCAAAAACCTAAAAAAATCAATGAGAGAAAGATGCAATGCTGATAGGAGTAATTTGTGTAATGAACAATAACATTGTATACCTTATCACGAGACCTTCCGCTAATGATTGCAGTTGGGAAAAGTGATGCCACATGCCTCACTGCAGCACGCATCTGTGAAATACAATGTTTAGAAAGTGGACTGGAAATTGCACTGGAATGCTAATTTTACAAGAACTGTTGGACTTAAGGAAAACATACCTCATCAGACATTAATGCATTTTCAGGATTGTCCACAATCGGTGAAAGTGTTCCATCATAATCAAGAAACAATGCCAATCTTTTATTCCCAGCAAGATCACTAATTTCCTCAAATGAGGTCAAAGCAGAAGGATAGTTCACCTATAAAGGTGAAGCAATGGGAATCACTAACATATTGGTTACAATTATGCCATACAGTATAGGTTCAGATACATACCGTCCAGTTGCGGTATTGCAAATCAAGATCATCAGATTGAGTATCACAGATGGCATCCTTGGTCTGCCTTTTGCGGGTAGGTGATGAGGCCTTCATGAGGTCAAGCCATCCAGTAGCACGAACTTCTTCAATCTTACCAGGTAGAGGTATCTTCTTTGTAGTGTTCAAGCAAAGCCCCGGAGAGGGAAAGCTAGTAGGTGTTGTGAAAGTCATGACAGCAGCAGGTGATGCTAACGTAGGGAGATGGTCAGCAATAACAGGTGAATTGAGGCCTGTCTTCAAATCCATCAACAAGACACAACTCCAAGAGACTTGTTGTGAAACCAATTACAGACTACAAAAGGTTAGTGCACCAAAATGCTTAACCAACCCTCTTGTCAATGAAAAACCAACGTTTCAATGTGTTCTTGTCACTGCAAACATGCATGTACCGCATCCAGCCCATTAAATGTGAAGACCCTGCATTCTGTATTGGAAGAAAAAAAAAAGATAAGCCTTGAACATATCAATCACTTTATACTGGTTCATCACCCTGGTCAACTCAGATCATTTACAAGGAGAACTCATTCATCCGACATACCAATCAGTTCCAAGGACAATAATTGTGCACAATCACAGCCTACACTACAGTAATAAAAAAACAAAAAAAGTGTTGTCATGTAATGTCTAATGAAACACCACACCACCTAATGCAAGAATAACTGACAACATTGAACAGCTTAGTTCCTATTCCTGTCTTGCATGTTTTAAAAGGAAAAAGACAGGATCGCCTTTTTCCACGAGTCAGGAGTTACAAGGGAAAATGAAAAAGACATCAGCTGGTGAGCCATGATTCCTTTATGTACCGCCACATATTAGTTGGAAAATGATGTTTGATCCATCCATCATTAACAATTTAAGGCAAAATTACAACAAATGACATAAACATGGATGATTTGGTGAGACCCATGTGTACTAATGGTAGATGCACGGATGTTGGCATTGTCGGTGAAGTCTCCCTAGCGTGGTGAATTGCATAGGGTGTCCATGAGAACACACACTAAAATACTAGGAAAATTCAAAGAGCAATTCGAGACAGGTGCACATGGTACTGTTCAGCAGTAGCACTGGGAAACAAAAGGCAAGCACATAATTGGGGATTACGTCAGTAATCACCACGTATCGTGACAGGACTAATCGACTGGGACCACCGGGGCATCAATCAGCCAATCAATAGGCTTGTACAACAGATGGCGCCTGGCCAGGCTTGCAAGAAAGCCTCAGCGATGCAACATGCTGCTCACAACGGCGGCCCATCAACCGCAACCAACAAGAACAAAATACGTGGGGGCCCTCGAACACAAGGCCAGACCGGTGCAGTGCGGCAATCATCAAAGATATGCTTTTTATTTCCCTCCCCCAGTTGCGATACATCCAAAAAGAATCGGGGAAAAGGGCAAGATAAAAGTACGTCCAGTTGGACGAACCCCGGCTCGGCCGCAGAGACCCCCCGCGAGGAAGAATCCCACACAGCCAACCACCACGGCCAACACCCTTCTCCCTCCCTGCCCTTCCCTCTGCATCCCACCTGCTTTCTCATGGCCGTGTTGTGGGCGGCTCGATTAAAAAACTCGTCTTTGGGGGGCTCTTCGGATACAGTTCCACACATGGAACGGAACAGATTCCCCGTGGGGGCGACGGCCGTCGCCGTCGCATGGGGAGGCGGAGACGACAAGGAATACGCACAGATAACAAAAGGAAATTTACACGAACCCGACAAGCAATTCTGCGCGGCGAGATCTATGAGCACTAGATGAGCAACGTAACATAGTAGTTTCCAAGAAAGCATGGGGGTCGATCTCGGGAGGAGAAACCTTACCGGACGGAGGCGGCGAGGTTATACCCAATGCCGGTGCCGGGGAGCCTCCCAACGGGGCTTGGAAACCAGGAGGGAGGCGGCGACGAGGAGGGGATTTGGGAGGCGAGAGAGAGAAAGGGAGAGGAGAGAGGTTGGAGGTGGGCGCGTATTAATAGGCGGCGACTGTCGACTTGCTCCCTCCCTCTCTTTCTAGAAGCGGAGGTGGAAAAGGCAGTTTACCGGTTGTCTCGGTCATGAGCGTTTCGTTTCGTTTTCGCTGTTCACGGGATTAACCCCCAAAGCAACCGTGGCAATGGCATCGAGGCTCGCTGGCGCGCGAGCTTTTGCTGACGCGGGCGGGTGGTGCGCGCCACGTAGCGGGAAGCACCAGCGATCGGGAGGGGTCGCATGGTCCAGTCCTACACCGGTTACACGTGCACGGGACAAGACGAAGATTGGTCTCAAGATCTATGGAGCATGGATGACCAAATAGGTCATCAGGCTCCAGGAGACTAGAGTTATAGAGAAAACATATCTTTTTATTTGGGTAAAACTCGCCTCTCAATGTCTAGAGGAACACTCGCCTCTCAATGTCTAAAGTTCCTCGTCAAAAAAATGTCTAAAGCTATCTTCTTCTTCCTCCATCTCCTTTCTCTCTCTCCATCCCTCGTTGGCACCATGCTTGGTCACCATGGTGGCAAGGTGGCCTCCACACTCACCCACGGCGGCGGTGTGGTCCATACTCGCTTGGCGGTGCAACAGCGTGGCCCGCACTCGCCCTGCATGACAACGGTTTGGCCGGCGTGACAACGGTGTGGCCCACGCGCTCATCCGCCGCGATGACATGGTGGCAGTGTCACGGTGGTGATAACCATGTGGGCCTGAAATGACATTGATAGAAAGAGGAGAAATGGGTATTGAGAAAAAAATTATTGGATCCCCTCCATTTTAGGGATTTAGAAAAATATAGGGAAGGGAGATTGAGAAAAAAAAATCTGCTAGAGCTGGGTTTTTTTTCACCTCATTCCCCTACTTGAAAATTTTGAAGGTAAGAGCATTGTTTTTCTCATTCTGGTAGAGATGCTCTTATGTGACTATACTACACACTAGACATGATTTTAGAAAGCATTACACCAACATGGCTAAAGATATTAATACAAAAAACTTTTTTGTCCAAACATATTCTCCGTTCCTTTCTCACGGGGTCTTCACAAATGCCAACAAAGAACATTCGCTCTTCATTTCTACCCCCACGTGAGAAGTTAATTCCCATGGATTCTTGTCCCTACATCATCATCATCATCACACGACACATGTTAAGCAAGACAACAAAAGATCATTATACCATCAAAAATCAATGACTACACGCCAACCACACAACATTCATCAAAGTTTATAGATTAGAGGTCATCCAATCACTAGAGTTCAATTGGGAGCTTTGGGGTAGGGGCTGGGGAGCATTGCTAGATTTCTCGATCTACAGCAAGTCTGCTGGCTCCCCGGCTCTCAATAGGTGACTACACGTGTAGTGTGTTGATGAGGCTGCCTGCTGTTGGGTATTTTAAACGCAAACAGAAAAATCCGCAAGCGCACGGATACCGATGTAGCTTTCCCCGGGAGTATTCCAGAGTATCGATTTTCCACAGAGAACGTGAGTGTACTAATTAAGATCCAAGATCGCCCAAGGATAACTATATAATTATTTTTTGGTGGGAAGAGAGGAAGTTTCCTGAGA